>MDSW01103221.1_pt1 | contig 11716 bp, 11 predicted proteins | sample 811171 | NCBI WGS metagenome assembly MDSW01 (sample SAMN05326641, study PRJNA326480) | marine metagenome | isolation source: seawater | place: Atlantic Ocean: North West | collected 2012
ACGGCACATACAAATACTTTGGGATTATACAAAAATGTAATAAAAGAGGAAAAAAATGTCAAATTTATTTACTTGAAGACCAAATAACATTATCTCAAGATTATCTTCAAAAAACTATACAACATGACGAATGGTATGGTTGCTTATATTATGACGTTATTCCAATTAAAATTGGAAAAGAAAACTACTATACATTACTAGGATGGGATGGACACAATTTTCAAACAAGTAAAAAAATTATCGATGTTTTAAAAATTGTAAAAAAACAGGATCCATTTTTTGGAGCAAGTATTTTTAACAATGACAATAAAAGATTGGTAATTGAGTACGCTAGCAAATATCCTATCTCATTAAAATATGATCCAAAACTGGAATATATTGTGTTTGACCATCTCGAACCTATTGATGAAATTTCAATAAATAATTTTAGTATTTATGCAACTAATTTAAGTTACGACGTATTAAAAAAAACTAAATTTGGATGGATATTAGAAAAAGAAATTTATTTAAATAATCAAAAATGAAAACACATAATTTTAGTGCAGGGCCATCCATACTACCTCAAGAAGTTATTCGACAAGCTTCTAAAGCTATTATAAATATAAATAACCTAGATCTATCAATTCTAGAGATATCACATAGAAGTAAAGATTTTGTAGACATCATTGATGAAGCAAGAGAACTTACAAAAAAAATTTTAAAAATACCTCAAGAATATGAGGTTCTATTCTTGCAAGGAGGAGCAAGTTTGCAGTTCTATATGTCTGCATTAAATCTACTAGAAACAGGCGGTATTGGCGGTTACATTGATACCGGAACTTGGTCAACAAAAGCTATAAAAGAAGCTAATAAAGTTGGGAAAGTTCATGTCATAGCATCATCAAGGGATGAAGGATACAAATATCTGCCAAAAAATATAAAATTGGACAAAAACATTGACTACTTACACTTTACAAGTAATAATACAATATACGGAACCCAATTTAAATCATTTTCTGAATTATACAATTTGGCACAATCAAGAAATGCAAAACTCATTTGCGATATGTCTTCAGATATATTTAGCAAAGTATTTGATATAAGTCAATTTGATTTAATATACGCCGGAGCCCAAAAGAATTTAGGGCCAGCAGGAGCAACATTAATTATTATCAAAAAAGAAATTCTAAAAAATAATAATGCATTACCGACATATTTAAATTATAGTACTCATATAGAAAAAGAATCTATGTTCAACACTCCACCTGTTTTTTCTATTTATGTAGCAATGCTTACATTAAGGTGGATACAAGAAAATGGAGGATTAGCTAGTATTGAAAAAAAGAATAAAAACAAGGCGAATGCTATGTATGATGAAATTGATCGGAACCCTCTTTTTTCAGGTTATACAGAAAATACCGATAGATCAATAATGAACGCTACATTTAAATTAAATAATCATAAATTAGAAAGTGAATTTAAAAAATTGTGTCATGAATCAAGAATTAGTGGGATTTACGGACATAGATCAATAGGCGGTTATAGAGCATCTATGTATAATGCTCTTGAAATAGATAGTGTAAATAAATTAATCGAAATAATGCAAATAATTGAAAAAATATCGTAATGAAAAAAATTCTCATTAATGATGGCATATCAAAGTCAGGAAAACAAAAATTAATCGAATATAATTTTAATGTGATTGATCAACATATAGATCAAGATAACTTAATTGAATTTATTAACGACAATAATGTTGACGGAATTCTAGTAAGAAGTGCCACGAAAATCACAAAAGAAATAATTAATGAATGTCCATCATTAAAATTAATTGGTCGAGGCGGTGTAGGAATGGACAATATCGATGTACAACATGCACAAGCCAAAAAGATAAATGTAATCAATACACCAGGTGCATCCTCATCTTCTGTAGGGGAACTCGTTTTTTCACATTTATTTAGTATGGCTCGACATACATATCACTCAAATAGGACGATGCCATTAGAGGGTGATTTTAACTTTAAAAAATTAAAAAAAAATTATGCCAGTGGATCTGAACTAAGAAACAAAACAATTGGTATAATAGGTTTTGGGAAAATAGGACAAGCTGTTGCTAAAATTGCTATTGGAATCGGCATGAATGTTTTATTCTATGATAAAAATATTAAAGATCAAACTATCTCTATTAATTTTTACAATGAAAAAGAAGTGAAATTTCATCTAAAGCGAACTGATTTTGAAATATTATTAGAAAAATCAGACATGATATCATTACATATCCCAAAACAAGAGAAGCCTTTGATCAACAAGAAGGAAATTAAATTGATGAAAAAAGGTGTATTTATTGTCAACACTTCTAGAGGTGGCATTATTAATGAAAAAGATTTAATCCAAAGTTTAAATAATCGACATATTCAATGTGCAGGATTGGATGTTTTTGAAAAAGAACCTAATCCTAACATAGAATTACTAATGAACGAACATATTTCACTATCTCCCCACATAGGTGCATCTACACTGGAAGCACAACAAAGAATTGGCTTAGAATTAGCAGAACAAGTAAATCAAATATTTAATGGTTAAAATTGGTGCATTTAAAGCTTTAAGACCGAATGACAATATAGTAGAGCACGTCCCAACTCAAGCGTATTCGAATTATAAAAAACTAGAGATTGAAAAAACAAAGAAAAATAATCAATATAGTTTTTTGAATATTATTCATCAGAATCATATCGATGACCAAAAGAAAAGATTTAAAAGTATAAAAAATCAATTAGATAGTTTTACTGATAAAAAAATTCTTATTAAAGAAGATAATCCAGCGATATATATTTATACTCAAACAATAAAAAATATGAAATTTACAGGTTTTATCTGTACTATTGATTTAAATGATTATAGAAATAAAAAAATTAAAATTCATGAAAAAACTATTAAAAAACGAGAATTATTATTTGCAAAATACCTTTCAATTACTAAAATTTATGCAGAACCTGTTTTAATCACGCATGACAGTAAGTATACATATACGAAACATAAGAGTAAATCAAATCTTCTATACAACTTTACCACACCAGATAAAGTACAACACGAAATATGGAAAATAAGTAAAAAAGAAGAGATTAAAAAAATCACTAATCATTTTCAAAATATTGAATACTTATATATCGCTGACGGACATCACAGAATGGCGTCTTCATCAAGAGTTACAAATAATAATTTATGTCTTGCGTATATTCTGCCAAAAAAAGAACTTCAAATATATCCATTTCATAGAGCAGTTATCACAAAATATCCAAATGAAGATATTATAAGTAAAATAAAACAAAAAATCCAAGTTCATAATATTGATAAACCAACAAAAAATTCAAAAAATATTGAGTTTTACTTTCAAAAAAAATGGTATTCTACTCATATAAAAAAGCAGAAAGACACATTAGATAATTTATTAGTCAATAAATTGCTGAATAATATTTTAAAGCCCATTTTTAATATAAAAGATGAACGAAAAAATAAAAATATTCGATTTATTTCTGGAAAAACGGAAACTAGTGGAATCATTAATGATTTAAAAGAAAATGAAATTTTATTTATGATGAATTCAATAAATATAAATACAATTATAGAGATCGCCCACCAGGATAAAACAACACCCCCAAAGAGCACATTTATTCTACCAAAAATACCAAGTGGACTAATCATGATGGAATTGACATGAATATTGAAAAGAATATTAATAAAATAAAAAAGGAAGTCCCCAAATCACAATTAATTGTGGTGACAAAAAAGCAAAGTTTAGAAAATATTAATAAAGTCTACAAATTTGGAGAAAGAGAATTTGGAGAAAATAAAGTACAAGATATTTTGCAAAAAAAAGAAAAACTCCCCAGCGATATCAAATGGCATATGATTGGACATTTACAAACGAATAAAGTCAAATTTATTGCACCATTCATACATATGATTCAATCTGTAGACAGTATCAAATTATTAGAAAAAATTGATCTCTATAGTGAAAGAAATAACCGTAAAATCAATTGTTTAATTCAAGTAAAAGTTGCAAAAGAAGATTCAAAGTATGGATTTAGCACGAAGGATGCTCAAAAATTATTATCTTCTAATTACCAAGATAAATACTCAAATACAAATATTAAAGGAATTATGGGTATGAGTTCATTTACAAATGACCCTTATATTATTAAAAACGAATTTATAGAATTACAAAATATTTTTAATAATATCCAAATACCCAATAAAGTCTTATCAATTGGCATGAGTAATGATTATAAAATTGCCGCTACAACAGGCTCTAATATGATTAGAATCGGATCTGCTATTTTCAAATGATTTACATGCTAGCTAAACAATTCACAACATTGTCTTCTATTCGTTTAATAATGTCACTATTATCAGCTTTTTGAAAATCATCGCCTGTTATACTATTAAACAACTCTATATACCTATTAGAGACAGAGTTTGTGAAATCCGTTGTTAAATGTGGAATATTTTGCCCTTTTTTACCTTGAAAACCATTCTCTATTAACCATTCTCTTACAAATTCTTTTGATAATTGCTTTTGTGGTTGACCTAAATCTTGTCTTTCTTGGTAGCCATTTAAATAAAAATAACGAGATGAATCAGGAGTATGTATTTCATCAATTAAAACAATTTTTCCTGATTTTGTTTTACCAAATTCATATTTTGTATCAACAAGAATAAGCCCCTTTTCTCTTGCATATTCCGTTCCTCTTTGAAAAAGTTTTTTCGTAATATCTTCTAAATACAAATAATCTTCTTTAGACACCAAATTAGTTTCAATAATGTCTTCTTTAGAAATATCTTCGTCATGTCCTTTATCAGCTTTAGTAGTTGGCGTAACAAGTGGTTCCGGAAATTGATCATGTTCTTTTAAACCATCTGGCAACCTCTCACCACACAATACTCTTTTACCATCTCTATATTCTCTCCAAGCATGACCAGTTAAATATCCTCTAATAACCATTTCAACTTTAAAAGGCTCACAATATTCACCTATTGTTACCATAGGATCTGGAGAAGATAGTTTCCAGTTATCAATAATATCAGAAGTTAAGTCTAAAAAATTAGTAGCTATTTGATTTAAAACCTGTCCTTTGTAAGGTATGCCAACAGGCAGAACTGTATCAAAGGCAGAAATTCTATCAGTAGCAATCATCACTAAAGTATCTTCTCCTACTTTATACACATCCCTAACTTTACCTTTATAAACACTAGTCTGATTAGGAAATTGAAAATCTGTTTTTATAATTGTTTGATTCATAATAATTATTTTTTATATGCTTTAATAATACTTTTAACTAATTTATGTCTAATAACATCTTTATCACTAAATTGAATTACACCCACACCTTCTATATCTTTCAATAAATTACTTGCATGTAATAAACCTGATTGCTGACTTTTAGGCAAATCAATTTGTGAAACATCTCCACAAAGTATAAATTGCGCTAAAGGGCCCATTCTGGTTAAAAACATTTTCATTTGTTGAATAGTTGTATTTTGAGCTTCATCTAAAATCACAAACGCATTATCTAAAGTTCTACCTCTCATAAACGCCAAAGGAACTATTTCAATTTGATTATTCTTTAAATAAAAATTTAATTTTTCTTTCTCAAATATATCATATAGAGAGTCATATAAAGGTTTCATATATGGACTTAATTTATCATATAAGTCTCCTGGTAAAAAACCTAAATTTTCGCCAGCCTCTACAGCAGGCCTGGTTAAAATTATTTTTTTGACATTTTGTTCCTTTAGTGCTTTACAAGCTAAAGCAATAGCCATATATGTTTTACCAGTTCCAGCTGGACCTAAAGCAAATATTAAATTATTACCTACTATAGAATTTATCATTTTTTTTTGGCCTACACTTTTAGGAACAATGGCAGAACCGTTCTTTCTTACTAAAAGAACATCCGCATTCAAATTAAAATCATTTCCAAATTTAATATTTTTAGCACCAGAATCTAATAACATTTGTTTTATATCATTCAGACTAATTTCATCATGGTGTTCAAGAAAGTTTGAAATTGTTTTAAAAATACGTTTTATTTTAGCAATCTCTGTTTTCGAGCCATCTAAGAACACCTCAACTCCTCTAGGCGTGATACTTAAATTTTTAAAATATGATTTCATAAAGTTAATATTTACATTTTCTGCACCATAAATATCAACTAAATGTTTAGAATTTAAAATAATCTTATCTTTAGACATTATCTCGTTAGTAATAAGATTAAATATATAGAAAAATTTGAGTATTTTATCACTATAAATACAATTATAATTCATCGTAATTTTAATATATGAGTATTATCACATTAACTTCTGACTACGGATCCAAAGATTATTTTGCCAGTGCAATCAAAGGGACTATTTTATCAGAAAATAACAAAATACAAATCATAGATATATCCCACGAGATTACACCTTTTCATCTACAAGAATGTGCATATATATTAAAAAACTCATATAATAATTTCCCAAAAAACTCTGTACATATTATAGCTGTAGATACCGAGAAGCAAAAAAATAAACGTCACATAGTTGCATATATAGATGAACACTATTTTATTACATCTGATTCAGGATTGTTATCATTAATATTTCCAAACATAAAACCTTCTGAATTAGTAGAAATCAACATCTCAGGAGAATATAACACTGAGCTATTCCCCGCCAAAGATATTTTTGCAAAAGTAGCATGTCATATAATAAGAGGAGGAAAGTTAAGTATTATTGGTGATCCAATTAATAATTTAAAATTATTTATGAACTCTATGCCCGTTGAAATAAATAATGGTAAATCATTAGTTGGTGAAGTAATATATATTGATAGATTTGGCAATATTGTAACTAATATTGATAAAAAATTATTCAAAGAAAAAAAAGGCGATAATAATTTTATTATACATTTACCCAGGGGGAAGAAAGTGCATACAATTAACCAAACATATAGTGATGTTAAAGAATCAGAAGTTATAGTATTATTTAACTCAGTAAATTTATTAGAAGTAGCAATAAATCGAGCTGATAAAAATGCTATTAGCGGTGCAAGTACGTTACTTGGCATTGAAGAAGGTAATCAAATCATTATTAATTTTATAAAAAAGAATGAATAAAAATGTTTGCGATTTATAAAAAGGAAATAACAATGTTTTTCACAACAATGGAGGCTTATGTTGCCATAAGTGTATTTTTTTGTATAAATGGGCTAATACTATGGTATATACCTAGTGAGTTTAATATATTTTATAACAAACAAGCTAGTCTTCTTCCATTCTTCACAATCGCACCATGGGTTCTGTTATTTTTAATGCCAGCAATTACAATGAAAATGGTTAACTCTGAATTAGTGCATAAAACAAGCCTAATACTATTTACAAAGCCCATTGCAATTTGGGAAATAATTGTAGGTAAATTTTTAGCAAGTTTTACGATTGGCATAACAGCTATCTTACCAACCATAATATTTGTTTACACGATATATAATATAAGTACTCCAAAAGGCAATATTGATTCAGGAGAATTACTAGGTTCATATATCGGCATAATACTCTTAATTAAATTATATAGCGCAATAGGATTATTCTGTTCCAGTGTCTTTAAAAATAATATGATTGCTTTTATATTAACAACAGTGATTATTTTATCATTATATTTTGGAATCGATTTAATTGCAAGTTTTTATAATAACACGACATTAGAATACCTAAGCATTCATTATCATTACAAATCAATCAGCAGAGGAATTATTGACTCCAGGGATATAATTTATTTTATATCTCTGACCTTTTTCTTCTTATATTCTTCCCACGTAATAACAGATAAAAATAAAACATAATAATGACGACCAAAATAAATTTCATTTTCATGTTTTTGATATTAATTCTTATTAATATAGCAGGGTTATATTATTTTTTTAGATGGGACTTGACAATAGAAAAAAAATACTCTATTTCTAAAGAAACAAAAAAAATAATAGGTGAACTAGACGATATTATGTATTTTAAAATTTATCTACATGGTGACATACCTATTGAATATAAAAAACTCGAAAATGAAACTAAATATATCTTAGAAGAATTTCGAGCACATTCTGAGTTTATCCAATATGAATTTATTGACCCTAGTTCGATTGAAAATGATATGTATAAATTATCTCTTCAGGAAGAATTATTTAATAAGGGAATTACACCTATCCCTGAACGGGATTTTACAAAAACAAAATTAGAAGAATACTTGATATTTCCTGGTATGGTAGTGTCATATAAATCTAAAGAAACCAGTGTCTCTCTTATTAATGAAACATTAATGGGAGACAGAAATTTAATTATTAAAAAATCTATTGATAAAATCGAACATCAGCTAACCAATGGAATCAGAAAAATCAATACTCAAAACAAACAAAAAATAGGTTTAATCTTAGGACACAATGAAACTACTGATCAGTATATTAGATCTTTTAGAGACATTACATCTGAACACTATCAATTAATAGACATTGAAATTTTAGGAAAATTAAATGCATTAAATGATCTTGATTGTATTATTGTTAATGATCCTAAAACTTATTTTAATGAAAAAGACAAGTTTATTATTGACCAATTTATTATGAATGGTGGAAAAAGTATTTGGATTCTCAATGGTCACAATGCGAGTATGGATAGTTTAGAAATGCAAAGTGAAATTATCGCACTGCCAAGAGAAAATCGGAATCTAGAAGACCTTTTATTTAAATATGGTGTAAGAATAAACTTTGATCTAGTTCAAGACCTCCAAGCAGCTCCAATTCCTGTGATTACACATTATATTGATGACAAGCCCCAATGGAGTTTATTTCCATGGGTGTTTTTTCCAGTTATTAGTAATAATAATCTACATTTAATCACAAAATCAATTGAACCAATCAAAACAATGTTTCCTAGTTCAATGGATTTAATTAAAAATAATATTAATAAAACTATTTTACTACAAACTTCTCCTTCATCAAAAAAGACTCAAACACCTGCACTAATCAATCTAGAAAATTTAAAAAAAGAACCTAATCAAAACTTATTTAACGACAAAAGAAAAAACATTGCAGTTTTATTAAGTGGAAATTTTGAATCCTTGTATAAAAATCGTGTTAATAGTGAAATATCAGGCGATAAAGACATAAATTTTAAAAACCAAAGTACAACAAATGAAATGATTATTATTTCTGATGGGAATTTTATCAAAAATCAATTCTTTAAAAACCAAGCGCTTCCATTGGGTCTAGATAAACACACTGGGGTTCAATATGGCAATATGGATTTTATTCTAAATTGCATTGATTTTTTATTAAAAAATAAACAATTTATTGATATAAGATCAAAAAATATTAAAAGTAGACTATTAAATAATATGAAAATAAAAAATGAAAAACAATACTGGCAACTAATCAACCTGCTAAGTCCTATTTTAATTTTAATCATATTTGGATTAACAATTTCTATGATTAGAAAAAAACAATATAAAACTTAATTTTATGTACAAATTCTATATTTATACGTTAATTATATTAACATTAGTGATAATTGTGATTTTTGGCAAACAAAAACACAATCAAAATAGTTCCTTAAGAGTTGACAAAAGAGCATTTCATGTTGTGGACACAACTACAATTAAGAAAATTACATTAGAAAATAAAAATTTAGAAAAAGTCACACTACATAGAATAAATAGTGAAACATGGATGTTGAATGACTCCTTAAATGCCAATAAATACTTAATAGATTTGATATTAAAAACATTAAAAGAAATGCGTATTAAAAAACCTATAGCAAGAGCAGCTCTACCAAATGTTATCAAAAAAATGGCTATACAAAACACAAAAGTGGAAATAACCCAGAAAAATAATAAAGTTAAGACTATATATATCGGTAGTGAAACACCTGATCAACTAGGCACCTATATGATGATTAAGAATGCAAAAGAACCTTATGTTATACATATACCCGGTTTTCATGGCTATTTGAGTTCTAGATTTTCATGCAAACAACACCTATGGAGAAGTAAGCAATTATTTAATGAATTGATTACCAGATCTTCATATGTTATAGAAAATAACCCTGATTTAATATATGACACGCAGTCAGTCAACAATAAAGAGTTATCTAACATTTATTGTGAATCTTTTTTAATTGATAATGTGAAATTTAAAACCAATGAGATTAAAATGCGTGATCCATTTTTTATTTTAAAATTTAAAACAAAAAATGGAATAGAACATGAATTAAAATGCATAAGAAAAAAACCCGTAAGTAAAGGCAAATACTTACACCATGAATTTGATCAAGAACGTTTTTATGGCTTAATGAATAATTCCCTGATGCTAATACAGTACAAACAATTTGAGAGGTTTTTACAATCTGAATCAATACTGACATATTTTATGCCATGGCTAATCAATGAAAGTGTAATTTTATAATCAATAATTCATTTCATTTATAGCGAAATTTTAAAACGCTTGATTATATTTACAGAAAAAATACTTTATGAATTTTATAATATCTAGTGAAAGTTTACTTAAAATTATTCAACCTGTGATTGGTATTATTGTCAATAATCCTGCATTACCAATTATTGAAAATATTCTTCTTGAATTAAATGACGGGACACTGTATGTAAAGGCTACTGATCTTGAAACAACAATCATCAATAGCACACAAGTAGAATCCAAGTCCAATGCATCAATTGCAATTAATGCTAAATTACTAAGTGAAACACTACGAACTTTTCCTGAACAACCTCTAACCTTTAAAACAAATGATCAAAATAATACATTAGAAATAACCTCAGAACAAGGAAGTTACACCTTATCATTTACAAACAGTGATGAATTTCCTAGCACACCAGAAATAGGTGAATCTGCATCCATGTCAATAGATAGTAAAATCATAGAATCAGGTATAAAAAACACATTATTTGCGACTGGAAATGATGAATTAAGGCCTGTAATGTCAGGTGTATATATGGAGCTCGAAAATAATGTAATTCGACTAGTCTCAACTGATGCTCATAAATTAGTAAGATATGAAAATAATCTAGAATCTGAGACAAAGAACTCTACCAGTTGTATTATTCCTAAAAAACCTTTACAACTAATAAAAAATATTATCAACGGAAAAAATGATACAATTAAAATAGAATATAATAATACCAATATTATCTTCTCTTTCCAAACTATGAAGATCTATTGTCGTCTTATTGATGGAAATTATCCAAATTATACCGCAGTTATTCCAAAAGAAAATGCTCATCAATTAGATATTGATCGAAATACCGTACTAAGCTCCTTGAAACGTGTTTGTATTTTTTCAAACCAAACAACATATCAAGTGAAATTTAAAATTACTGGAAACGAAATCAGAATTTCAGGCGAAGACATTGACTTTTCAAACAAGGCAATCGAAACAATGAAATGCGAATATTCTGGTCAAGATATTGAAATTGGATTTAATGGTAAATTTTTAATTGAAATTTTAAATACATTAGAAACAGAAAAAATACACATGTTATTCTCTAGTCCTAGTAAAGCCGCAATAATTAAACCTAATAATGATAATGAGATTGAAAATATTCTAATGCTAGTTATGCCAGTAATGTTGAATCCAAATACTTGAAAAAAAATATACTATGCGGAGAAGGAGGGATTCGAACCCCCGGTACCTTGCGG
>MDSW01071286.1_pt1 | contig 11715 bp, 11 predicted proteins | sample 811171 | NCBI WGS metagenome assembly MDSW01 (sample SAMN05326641, study PRJNA326480) | marine metagenome | isolation source: seawater | place: Atlantic Ocean: North West | collected 2012
AAAGTTGGAAATTTATTTACTTATTTATTATAGTAATAATTAGTTTAATAAGTTATTTTTTTATTTCAAATTTTTCAGGAGCTTTTAAATTTAGAGATATAAAATTAAGAAAATAATTTTTGTATATGCATAAAAAAAGAGTATTTTCAGGTGTTCAGCCAACAGGAAATTTACATTTGGGAAATTATTTAGGAGCGATAAAAAATTTTGTTGATTTACAAAACAAATTTGAGTGTGTCTATTGTATAGTGGATTTACATGCAATAACTAATAAACAAGATCCCAAAGAGTTAAAATCAAATATTTTAGAAACAGCAGCCAGCTTCATAGCTTCAGGCTTAGATCCCAAAAAAAATATTATATTTAATCAAGCAAGTGTTTCAGCTCATAGTGAGCTAGCGTGGATATTTAATTGTGTTGCAAGAATAGGCTGGATGAATCGAATGACTCAGTTCAAAGAAAAAGCAGGAGCAAATAAAGAAAATGCAAGCGTTGGTCTTTTAGTTTATCCAAATCTAATGGCGGCGGATATACTTATATATAAAGCTACACATGTTCCTGTAGGAGAAGATCAAAAACAACATTTAGAATTAACAAGAGATATTGCTAAAAAATTTAACAATGATTTTAAATGTAATGATTATTTTCCTATTGTTGAACCATTAATCCCAAAAGAAATCTCTAGAGTCATGAGTTTAAGAGATGGAAAGAAAAAAATGAGCAAATCAGAAGATTCTGATCAAAGCAGGATAAATCTAAAAGATGATAAAGATTTAATAATTCAGAAAATAAAGAAAGCAAAAACTGATAATGATCCTATCCCTTCAGAAGCAAGCGGGCTAAAAAATAGGTATGAGGCAACAAATCTAATATCAATTTATGCAAGTATAAATCAAATTGAGATTAATAAGGTTTTAAAAGAATTTGGTGGTAAAAATTTTTCAACTTTTAAGGGTAACTTAAGTGAATCTATAGTTGAAAAAGTTTGTCCAATTGGAAATGAAATAAAAAAATTATTAAAAGATGAAAGTTATCTTGATAACATATTAAAAAATGGGGCAAATAGAGCTGATTTTATAGCAAAAAACAATCTTAAAGAAATTTATGATATAATCGGGTTAACAAAGTTTGCTTGAAAACAAATTTTTTTTGTATAAATAATATATAATCATGGTTGAAACAGAACATACGCCTAATCCAGATACTTTGAAGTTTTTGCCAGGAAAAAAAGTTTCAGAAGTAGGGCCTATTGAATTTTTAAAAGAAGATAAAAATATTAAAGTTCCTTTAGCAAATAAAATATTATCTTTGGAGGGAACATTAATGGTCTTTTTCGGTGAAGATTTTATTACCGTAAAAAAAGAAAAAAATTTAAATTGGGATAGTTTGAAGTACGGTATAATATCTGAGATAAATGATTATTATTCAAAAGGAAACGATGTAATTGTAAAAAAAGATGTAAAAAAATTAGATAAAAATAAATCATCACAAAAATCTAATGAAATAATAAATAAAATTAATGAAGTTTTAGATGCAAAAATTCGTCCAGCTGTAGCAAGAGATGGTGGAGATATTACATTTAAATCTTTTAAGGATGGCATAGTTGTAGTTGAACTAAAAGGAAGTTGTTCAGGGTGTCCAAGTTCAACAATGACTTTAAAGCAAGGAGTGCAAAATCTTTTATGTCATTATATACCGGAAGTAAAAAGTGTAGAGGCAATATAAGTTAAGCAATGGCAAGAAAAATAGAAAAACTTTTTAAATCTTATAGAGAACAACTGCTTCATTTAGCAAAACTTTACGCCATAGTTGAAGTCAAGGGATATGCAAGGAGTGCAAAAAGATTGACAACCGCCCAGCTAGAACTATTGCTAATTAAGAATCGTATAAAACTGCCAGTAAATAGATCAAGCGATAAAGCAATTGCAAAACAAGAACTTAAAGAAAACACAATAACAAATGTTTATTTGTCCATTGCTTTTATTTTTTTCTTAGGTTGTTTAATAACTATGAGGCCGTATATAAAAAATGTAGTAAACGAAGTAAAATTTACATACGTTGCTGAAGAATATAAAGAGCCTAAAAAAACTAAAAACAAAAAAATTGCAAAAAAAAAGAAAGTTACAGAACCAGAAGAATTTAAGCAAAATTATGATAATACAATAAGTTTAAATGCAGAAACTACTTCTAATCTTTTTTCTGATTTGGGTTATGATCTTAAAGGAGTTAGAGCTGGACAAAAAGTTAAACCAATATATCTTACAAAACTTCCCAAAGATCTTAAAACTTTAGGTAATACTAAGAAAAAAAGAGAGTTATTCATTAAGATACTTTTACCATTAATACTAGCTGAAAATGAGAAAATTAATGAAGATAGAAAAAAACTTTTTAAAATTTTAAGCAAAGACTTTAACACGGTAGGCGAGAGAGTTTGGTTAAAAAGAAGATTTAAAGAATATAAAATTGAAGATAAGGATTTAGCCGAGCTGAAAGAAAGAATGGATATTGTTCCAGTATCTATTGCTTTGGCCCAAGCAGCTAATGAAAGTGGATGGGGTACTTCAAGATTTGCTCTAGAGGGCAATGCTTTATTTGGTCAATGGACATGGAGTAAGAAGGGGATTATGCCAAAGAATCAGGATCCAAACCAAACCCATAAAGTTTTACAATTCCAAATTTTAAGAGCATCAGTTAGAGCTTATAAAAATAATTTAAATACCCATAACGCATATAAAGAATTTAGAGAAAAGAGAGCCCAACTAAGACAGGAAGGATCTACAATTGTGGGTTTGGAATTAACTAAATATTTAAAAGCTTATGCTGCTATAGGAGAAAAGTATGTTGTTCTTCTTAATGATATTATATCGAATAATTCTTTAACAGATTTTGATAAGGCAAACTTATTACCTACTAAACTAAAAAAAGGTATGACATTATAATTAGTATTCAGCAATTACATACTGAATTCCTAACCATCTCCACCTATTTTTTTCCGCCCAAAGAGAACAATTAATTCTTCCTCTTTCACTCTTAAATTTATCTTTAAGTAAGATTTCTAATTCACTTTCGCTAGTAAATTTAATATCTGATTTTCTCCAAACATTTCCTTCATTCGAATAGCATGTAATATTTTTTATATCTATTAAATCATTAAAAAATTTAATTTTAACTTTTGGAGGGTTTTCATCTCCTTTAATATATCGGTTTTCTGGTGTAATTTTTTCATAAGGAAAAGGTAAGGTTTGAATTATAGATTTAAATCTTTTCAATTCACCATATTTTTCATTTATAGGGAATCTTGGTAATTCTAAAAAATTTTTACTCGAGTCTATAACTCCCGAATGCTGTCCAAAAGCAAATTCAAAATTTAGGTCAGATACAATTTTTTTTAGGACGGTACTATATTCTCCAAAAGGGTATGAAAATAATTTTGGTGAATATCCCAATTCCTTTTTAAAAATTTTTATAGATTTTTCTAAGTCATCTCTTATTTTTTTTTCTTCCCAATCAATTAAGTATTCATGAGTATGACTATGATTTCCTATTGTAGCTAAATCACTAGATTCAATTTCTTTTATTTGCTCCCACGTCATGTAACCATAGTTACCTACTTCTCTGGTGCTTACAAAAAGAACAAAAGGAATTTTTCTTTTTTTAAGAACCGGCCAAGCATTTGAGTAAAAAGATTCAAAGCCATCATCAATTGTTAAAAGTATATAATTTTTTTCTATTTTATTTTTAATAACTTCACTAAATTTATCAAAAGAAATAAATTCAAGTTTCAAATTATTTATTTCATTCAAATGTTCTAAAAAAATTTCGTTTTTTATATTTGTTGATGGATATTTATTTTCATTAAAACGATGATACATTAGACTTATTACGCCTTTATCAGGATTAAAATTGTTTAAATTTATTCCAAAGGACTTACTAATTGATGCTAATAGTAGTATCAATACGTATATTATGAATTTTTTATCAATAGATTTTAGCACAGATAATGGTTCTTTGTTTCTAAAGGTTCAAAATAAAACATTTAGCAAATTTTTGCAAAGTGATAAATTAAATAATGACTTGTTAATGAAACAAATTTTAGATTTTTTTGCAAAGAGTAACCTTGAGCTTGATGATATATCTAGCATCTTTGTTAATCAGGGACCTGGGAATTTTTCTGGACTTAGAGGGTCATTAGCAATTGCAAAAGGAATAAGCATATCAAAGAAAATAAGTTTATTTGGTTTTAATACCTTTACATGGAGTTGTGCTAAATTTTTTAATTCAAAAAGTTCTATAATAAGCATAATTAAATTTAGAGATAAATATTTTATTAAACATTTTAATGAAAATCTTACTAGTTCTTCAAAACCAGAGCAAATTGAAGAAAATAAATTAGTAGAAGAATATGATAGCCAATTTAAAGTAATTCCAAGAAATTTATTAACAAATTTTAGCAAAAAGATTTTAGCCCTTAACAATATAAATATTATAGATTTAGACCATAATGACCTTGAATTTCTTCAATTAAAAGGCTTATTAAATGAAGATTTGATTAAGCCCTTGTATTTGAGTTAAATTATTTTTAAAAAAATGTTTTTTAGTTATATTATAAAAAATAAATATTATGAGTGAAATAGAAAAGAAGTGCATCAAAAAGGGAGTAAGGCTCACAGACCAAAGGAAATTAATTGCCAAGGTTATGTCAGAGGCTGATGATCATCCAGATGTTGATGAATTACATAAAAGAGTTAATAAAGTGGATACTAAAATTAGTATAGCCACTGTTTACAGGACCGTAAAATTATTTGAAGAGGCGAATATAATAGCCAAACATGATTTTAAAGGTGGCAAATCCAGATATGAACAAACTACCGAAGAACATCATGATCACCTAATAGATATAAACACCGGAGAAATAATAGAATTTGTTGATAACGATATAGAAAAACTACAAACAAAAGTGGCAGAAAAATTTGGTTATAAACTTGTGGATCATAGATTAGAATTATATGGTTCAAAAATAAAAAAATAAAAATTTGTCTAAAAAAATATTTATCAAAAATTTTGGTTGTCAAATGAATGAATATGATTCTAATCGTATTTATGATTTAGTATCTGTAATAGGTTTCAACAAGACGGACAAAAAAGAAAATGCTGATTGTTTTTTATTAAATACTTGTCATATTCGAGAAAAAGCAACTGAAAAAGTTTATCATGAAATTGGAAGAGTAAAAAAGAACTTTAAAAATTTAAAAAAACCTTTAGTAATTGTTTCTGGGTGTGTTGCTCAAGCAGAATCAGAAGAAATGCTAAAAAGAGAACCATATATTGATATGGTGATTGGTCCTCAGTCGTACCATAAAATTGGAGATTTAATTTTAAATTACCAAAGAAAAAAAGAAAAAATAAACGAAACAGAATTTGATGTAATTAATAAATTTGATAAATTGGAAAAAGTTTATAATTCTCAAAATAAAATTTCTTCATATTTAACAATACAAGAAGGATGTGATAAATTTTGCAACTTTTGTGTTGTTCCCTATACTAGAGGACCAGAGTATTCTAGACCCTTTCAACAAATTATTAGTGAAGCAAAACATTTAATTAACAATGGAGTAAAAGAAATTACTTTGCTAGGGCAAAATGTAAATGCATACAACTATTTCAAAAATAATAAAAATTATAAACTTTCTTCGTTAATAAAAGAGTTAAATAATATTGAAGGTTTAAAAAGAATTAGATACACCACATCTCACCCAAAAGACATGACTCAAGATTTAATAGATTGTTATAAAACATGTAATAAACTTATGCCGTTTATTCATTTACCAGTTCAAAGTGCTTCAGATAAAATTTTGAAGCTAATGAATAGAAAACATGATCAAAAATATTATTTAGAGATAATAGAAAAGCTGAAAAAAGTTAATAAAGATATTAAATTTTCAAGTGACTTTATTATTGGTTATCCATCAGAAACTCAAAATGATTATGAAAAAACAATTGATCTTATAAAAAAAGTAGGTTTTATTAATTCTTATTCTTTTATTTTTAGCCCGCGACCCGGGACTCCTTCCGCTAAACTAAAATTAAATGATTTGAATGAAAATAAAAGAAGACTTCAAAAAATGCAAAAAATTTTAGAAAATCTCCAAATAAAAAATAATGAAATATACGTAAATAAATATTGTGAAGTATTAGTTGAAAATAAGATGAATAAACAAGAAAAGTATTTTGGTAGAACAAAATTTATGACACCTGTAATCTTCGAGTCCAATAGCTGTAAGATTGGCGAATTAGTAGATATTAAAGTTACTTCTTACAACACAAGTAATTTATTTGGTGTACATAGAAATAATAATGAAAAGGCAGCATAATTTAAGTGAAAATAAATAAACAAAATAATAATGAAAAAGAAGTTTCAATAGTTTATGGAGATGATGATTCAATAAATATTAATATATTTAACAACAAAATTTTAATGGAAATTGCAGGGTCTTTCGATAATAATTTAAAAGAACTAGAAAAAAAAAGTGGTTCCAAAATTTATTTTAGAGGTAATTCAATTTCGATTAAAGGAAAAAAACAAACTAATGAAAAAGTTAAAGATGCTATTGAATATTTAATTGACCGTTTTAAATCTAATAATAAAATAGAAAGAAGTGATATATTTACTTCTTTAAATAATGAAATGATTAAAGATAAAAAAAATCAAACACCAATTCAGTCTTTGGAAGAGGTAATTAAAACTCCAAAAAGATCAGTGATACCAAGATCAAAAAAACAAAAAGATTACGTAAAAGCTCTTAAGACAAGTCAAATAATAATGTCATTAGGACCAGCTGGGACAGGTAAAACTTATTTAGCAGTTGCCGTAGCTTTAACAATGTTATTGGAAAAAAAAGTTGAAAGAATAATTCTTTCAAGGCCGGCGGTTGAAGCAGGAGAGCGCCTAGGTTTTTTACCTGGAGATATGAAAGATAAAATTGATCCATATCTAAGACCTTTATACGATTCTCTACATGATTTATTAGATTATAATAAAATTCAAAAGAAAATTGATACTGGTGAAATTGAGATAGCACCCCTAGCTTTTATGAGAGGAAGAACATTAAAGAATTCATTTGCTATTTTAGATGAAGCCCAAAATGCAACGAGAACTCAGATAAAAATGTTTTTAACAAGAATAGGAGAAAATTCTAAATTAGTAGTAAATGGTGACCCATCTCAGATTGATTTACCAAATAAAAATCAGTCAGGGCTAATAGAATCGCAAAAAATATTAAAAGAGGTAAAAGAAATATCTATAATTAACTTTGATCAAAATGACGTAATTAGGCATCCATTAGTTACAAAAATAGTAGAAGCATACCAGAAGAATACTAATGATTAATGTAAATGTTGAGGTAAATAGCAAACCTTGGCTTAACAAAATTAAGAATCCAAAAAAATATTTTGTAAAAAAATTAAAAAAAATTACAAAAATTATTAAAATTTTTAAAAATAAAAATATTACTTTTACTATTTTATTAACAAATTCATCAAAGATTAAAAAACTAAATAATAAATTTAGAAAACGTAATAAACCTACCGATGTTTTATCATTTCCAGCATTCTCAAAACAAAAATTAAAATCAATAAAAAATAAGAAAATTTATATAGGTGATATAGTTACTTCGTATGAAATTATAAATTCTCGTTCAGTAAAAAAAAATTTCTTTGTTGAATTCGATAAGGTTTGGGTGCATGGACTTTTACATTTAATAGGTTATGATCATATTCGAAATAAAGATTTTTACAAAATGAACAAAATTGAAAAAAGGATTTTAAATTCAATTTGACTGCTTTATTAAACAATAGATTTTTTGTTTTATTTTTTGCGCCTTTTCTTATAGGAGCAATATCGACATTAAGCTTTAGACCTTACAACTTTACATTTATAAATTTTTTTTGTTTTCCACTTCTATTGTTTTTTATTTCAATAGTAAAAAAAAAAACAATATCTAAATATAGAAAAAAAAATTTTAAGCGCTATTTTTTTTATTTAGGTTGCGCATTTGGTTTTGGTTTTTTTTTGATTGGAAATTATTGGATTACAATTTCTTTAACGCATGACCAAATGTTCAAAGGATTAATTCCTTTTGCTTTAATATTAATTCCTTTATTTTTATCTATATTTTTCGGTCTGACGATTTTATTAGTAGGCCCGTTTGTTAAGAATAATATTTCTTTTGTATTACTTTTTTCTTTAATATTTTCTATATTTGAGTTTTTAAGAGGAAATATTTTAACAGGTTTTCCTTGGAACTTGATTTCTTATACATGGTCTTGGTCTAATGAAATTATTCAAATTTTATCCTTAATAGGTACATATTCATTAAGTTTAATATCCATAACCTTTTTTTGCCTTCCTTTTTTATTTTTTAAGAAAAAAAATTATAAAAAAAATATTTTTATTTCTTCATTTTTTTTAATTATTTTTATTGGAAATTATTATTACGGAGTATTAAAATTAAAAAATATTGATTATACTTTTGACAAAAATATAAGCATAAAAATAATTTCACCTAATTTTTTACTAAAGGAATATAAAGATAAAAGTGAAGAATTTATCTTGAAAAGATTAATAAAAATAAGCGATCCTAGTAAGGACAAAAGAACCTTATTCATTTGGCCTGAAGGAATATTATGGGAATCATATTTAAGCGATTTAAAAAAATATCGAAATTTATTCGAAGATAATTTTTCTAAAAATCACCTTATTTTACTAGGCATTACCAGTTATGAAAATATTGAGCAATCAAATGAAAAAAAATATTTTAATTCAATAGTAATATTAAATAATAAATTAGAAATTTTATCATTGTATAAAAAAATTAACCTAGTACCCTTTGGAGAATTTTTGCCTTTAGAAAATATCCTATCCAAGACTGGATTAAAAAAAGTTACTCCAGGCTATAGTTCATTTTCGCCCGGAAATATTAGAGCTCTAATAAATTTAGGATCTCAATTTAATGATAAATCAATTTTACCGTTAATTTGTTATGAAATAATTTATACAGGTAAAATAAAAAATAAAAATCAGTCCCCAGATTTAATAGTTAATATTTCTGAAGATGCATGGTTTGGTCAATCTATTGGTCCACATCAACACCTTTCAAAAGTTTTATTTAGAGCAGTCGAGGAAGGTGTTTTTATAGCCAGATCTGCTAATAAGGGAGTTTCAGCATTTATAAATCCTAATGGCAAAATTATCAAATCGCTTAATACGGGAGAGTCAGGGAGTATAGAGCTTAATTTTCCTCATTTTAAGGAACTCACTTTATTTGCAAATTATGGAAATAAAATATTTTTTTTAATAATTTTGTTGTATATATTCCTAATTCTAATTTTAAAAAAAATTAAAACCAATGACTAAAAAAAATTATTTATTTACTAGTGAATCAGTTTCTGAAGGACATCCCGACAAAGTATGTGATCGAATATCAGATATGGTCGTAGATACTTATTTGTCCAAAGAACCTTTAGCAAGAGTTGCTTGTGAAACTTTAACAACAACAAATAAAGTTGTTTTAGCTGGAGAAACAAGAGGACCAGAAATTAAAAAGAATGATTTAATAGAAAAAGTTCGTAACTGTATTAAAGATATAGGGTATGAACAAAAAGGTTTTCATTGGAAAAATTGTGATGTTGATGTTCATTTGCATTCTCAATCTGCCGATATAGCAATGGGTGTTGACTCAAAAGGAAATAAAGACGAAGGAGCTGGAGACCAAGGAATAATGTTTGGTTATGCATGCAATGAAACAGAAGTTTTAATGCCAGCGCCAATTTATTATTCTCATAAAATTTTAGAATTAATGGCGGCTGATAGAAAAAATGGTATGGCAGATAAATTGGAGCCAGATTCAAAAAGTCAAGTAACAATGATGTACGAAAATGGAAAACCAAAAAAAGTAACTTCCGTGGTTATTTCTACACAACACTCTCCAAAAATTAATCAGGCACAAACAAAAGAAATTGTAAGACCATATTTAGATAAAGCTATTCCAAAAGAATTATTATCTGAGTTAAAAGACGAAGAATTTTATGTAAATCCAACCGGTCAATTTATTATTGGAGGACCAGATGGAGATTCCGGTTTAACAGGAAGAAAAATTATTGTTGATACTTATGGTGGAGCAGCACCACATGGTGGAGGAGCATTTTCTGGCAAGGACCCAAGTAAGGTGGATAGATCAGCTGCTTATGCTGCAAGATATGTAGCAAAAAATATAGTTGCTTCAAAAATCGCTGACAAATGTTTAATTCAACTTGCGTATGCTATTGGTGTTTCTAAACCTTTATCAATTTATGTTGACCTATTTGATGGAGACGAAGAAAAATCAAAATACGTTGAAAAATTAATTGCAGATAATTTTGATTTAAGTCCTAGAGGAATTAGAGAAATGTTATCTTTAAATAAGCCTATATATGAATGTACTTCTGCGTACGGTCATTTTGGAAGAAAACCCGGTTCAAATGGTGAATTTTCTTGGGAAAAAACTGATAAAAAGGAAGTTTTTAAAAAGTAAACCTTGAAAATTGATAAAATATAAATTAAGTAGAGGTTAGTATCCTGGAAGAATCAAAATGGGCTTTTGCCCATTTTTTTTTAGGAACAAAATTTTAAATATGCTTAACCAAAGATCTGATAAATTAGAACTTTTAAGGATAGCTGAAGCTGTAGCTACAGAAAAATCTATTGATAAAGAAATCATTATTAATTCGATGGAATTAGCAATACAGAAAGCGGCAAGAACAAGATTTGGGTATGACAATGATATTCGAACAATTATTGATAGAGAAACAGGTAATATAAACTTATATAAAGTTTTAAAAATCTCTGAAACACCAGAAAATTTAAATACTGAAATTGCACTAGAAGATGCTAAAAAGATTAAAAAAAATGAAGACCTAAAAGTTGGTGATGAAATATTCGAAGAGTTACCCCCAGTTGATTTTGGAAGAATTGCAGCTCAAACAGCAAGACAAGTGATAACACAGAGTGTAAGAGCGGCTGAGAGAGAAAGGCAGTATAATGATTTTATTGATAAAAAAGGTGAAATTTTAAGTGGAATTGTAAAAAGACTAGAATATGGAAATGTAATTGTAGATTTAAATAGAGCGGAGTCCATTATTAGAAAAGAAGAGTGCATACCAAGAGAAATTTTGAAAACTGGCGACAGAGTTAAAGCATATTGTTATGATGTGGTTAGAGAAAACAAAGGTCAGCAAATATTTCTTTCAAGAGCCCATCCAAAATTTATGGAAAAATTATTTTTCCAGGAAGTTCCTGAGATTTATGATGGTATTATCGAAATTAAATCATCAGCAAGAGATCCAGGAAGTAGAGCTAAAATTTGTGTAAACTCTAAAGATTCATCTATTGACCCAGTGGGTGCTTGCGTTGGAATGAGAGGAAGTAGAGTTCAAGCGGTAGTAAACGAGCTACACGGTGAAAAAATTGATGTTGTTCATTGGTCAGAAGATCCAGCGGTGTTGGTTGTAAGTGCTTTAGCCCCAGCAGAGATTCAAAAAGTAATAATTGATGATCAAAATAAAAGGATAGAAGTAATACTTACTGAAGAAAATTTAAGCAAAGCAATAGGAAGAAGAGGACAAAATGTAAGATTAGCCTCAAAATTAATTGATTTTGAAATTGATATTTTGACAGAAAAA
>MDSW01190821.1_pt1 | contig 11715 bp, 4 predicted proteins | sample 811171 | NCBI WGS metagenome assembly MDSW01 (sample SAMN05326641, study PRJNA326480) | marine metagenome | isolation source: seawater | place: Atlantic Ocean: North West | collected 2012
AGGAGGACGCGCGGCGCGCCTGAGGCGCGACGGGGGGGGGGCGCGCGACGGGATAACCCTCCGACATCGCGGTGGGAAATAACGTCGCGGATCGCGGAGGGAAAAACCGGCGACGGGCGCGGCGACGGGACGAGGCGCTCGGCGCACCTGGACTTGGAGGCCTGGGCCTTGCGGGCGGACCTGAGGCGGGCGGGCGGCGGGGGCGGGGCGGGGCGGGTCAGGGACCGGCGCGTCGAGGCTCGCGAGCGGGGCGCGGGGCGGCGCGCCGGGGGGGTGCGAGGGGGTTCCGGATGTCGGCATCCGCTCGCGCGTTCGCGTCCGCGAGAGAAAAGCGCCGGCCAGCGCGCGCGCGGTTCGGCGTTCGCGCGCGGGCTCGCGACGCGACGCACCTGGAGGTCACGGGCACCTTGCCGACCGCGAGGGTGGCGGACATGGACGCGGCGGACATGTTGAGTGAGGTGGGCGTGGGAGCGGCGAGGTGCGCGCGCTGCGTGATGGCCGGGGACCCGCACGACGCGCGCGTGCGCACCTTTTTCACCGCCGAGGGAGATATTCACCTATCTCCTGCGATCTCTCCGACGCGCGTCGGGCGCCGAAGCACGAGTCCCGAACCCTCGATTTCGTCCGATCGAACGCACCGCGAACGCTCGATTCGCGTCCTGGACGCTCATTGGCTGGAAAAGCACTCTTCAGCGAATCTGCAGATCCCAAACGGGAGATCCCGGGGTTGAACAACCGAGGGGTCCCCGAAAATGACCCTGTTTTCACCGGGCGATCGCGGTGAGTGCGATCGAGTCGGAGAGCCGGAGCGATCGGTCGACGCGAACGACGCTCGTCACTTTTGACCGGCAACAACAGAGTCCCGGGGGAGGATTCCTCACATTTCTCGCGCGCGGTTGATGACTAAAAATCGAAGCTCGGAAGCTCGCGCCGGCGGTGAGTTGAATGTACAAGAGCTCGCTCGCTCGCGCGCTCGCTCGCTCGCCGGCGCGCGCTGTGTGTTGTGCCTATAGCTATACACGCGGCGGACGCGGCGTTCGGCTCCGCTCCGAATGATCATCACCTCGGTCCCGCCTCGGCTTCGGCGTCGGCGCCGTTGACGTCGAGATCCGCCGCGACGCCGTCGCCCTCCGCCGTCGCCGTCGTCGTCGCCACCGTCCCTTCGCCGTCGGTCTCGAACCCCTCGTCGTCCTCCCCCGCGAGGGCGGGAGGCGAAGCGGCGCCCCTCGAGCGGAGCTTCGCCGCCTCCTCGAGCGCCTCCGCCGACGCCGAAGACGCCGAAGACGCGCCCGCGCCCGAGGATCCGTCGCCGAGGATCCCGCCGCCGCCGCGCCGCCTCGGCGCCGTCGAATTCTTGAATCCTTTCCCTCCCTGGCCCTCCCCCGGCGCGGGGAGCGCGAGCCCCCCGAGCGAGTCGGCGATCTCCTGCAGCACGAGCAGGTTCGCGGATCCGTCGAGCAGGGCCTGCTCGGTTCGGAGCTCCTTGACGCACTCGCGGAGGAGCTCGGTGGACCCCACCTCCTTCACCTCGCCGTCGAGGGTGTGCAGCAGGACGGGCATGGCGCTCGGATCGGGGTCCCACGAGTCGACCACCTCGACGAGGACGATCTCGTCGGAGAGGGAGAGCTGAAGGGCGAGGGTGCGGTTGTTGCCGTACTGCCACTGCGTGTTGGTCTCCGGGTTGGGGTCGTTCTCGTCGATGACGACGTACTTGTACTCGTACGAGTCGTCGGCGTGCACGGGGGTGGTGACGGTCCAGAGGTTGCCCTCGGTCCAGCGCATCGGAAACGCCGACTCGAGCTGCCAGTCGTTCCACGTGCCGACCATCGCGACGCGCTGCCCGGGCTGCGTGTTGACCACGATCTCGAACTTCACCGGGATGTCCGCGTCCTCCATCTTGACGTTCATGACCCGGCCCATGCGCTCGTTGTGGCGCATCATGCGATCCGCGTTTTCGCGAGCGATGGATTGCGTGCGCGACATCGTCTCCTCGAGCGCGCGCATGTTCTCCTCCATGCTCCACATCTGCGCGTCGTGCGTCGCCTTGAGCTCGCGGATGATCTCGTTGTCCCGCTCCGCGTTGCGTTCCGTGAGCTCGGTGATGGCGTCCTTCGCCTCCGCCATCGCCTTCTCCGCCTCGGCGAGCGACGCGCGAAGCGCGGCGGCGTCGCGGAGCGCCTCCTCGAGCGCCTCCTCGGAAATCTTCGCGTCCGCCTGCGAAATCTCAACCTCGGAGACGACGCGCTCGTACTCGGACCGAACCTCCGCGAGGTTCGACTCCGCCGTCTCGCGCGCCCCGAGCGCCTCCTCCATCTGCGCCTTGGCGTTCTCGAACGCCGCCTCGGACTCCTCCAGCCGCTTCTCGAGCGCCTCCGTCTCGGAGCCCGCGCGCGAGGCGTCCGCGAGCGCAGCCTCCAGCGCCGCCTTCGCCTCCCGAAGCTCCTCCTCCACGTCCAGGAAGTTGCTCTTCGTCTGCTGCTCCCACTCCAGGCGCTCCTCGCGCCACGCCTCGAGCTCCGCCTTGGCCTCCTGCGTCTGCCGAAGGCGATCCTCCAGGTCGTCGAGGAGCTCCTTCGCCTCCGAGCTCGCGGCGTCGCGAATCTGCTCCAGGCGCGCGTTCGCCGACTCGAGCGAGTCCTTCGTCTCGTCGAGCGCGGACTTGGTCTCGTCGAGCGAGGACTTGGTCTCGGCGAGCTCGCCGGCGAGCGCGTCCTTCTCGGTGACCAGCGCGTCCTTCTCGGACGCCATCGCGTCTTTCTCGGACGCCAGGGCGACGAGCTCGGACGCGAGCGACTCCTTCTCGCCCGCGATTTTCTCGCGCTCCGACGCCAGGACGTCCCTCTCCGCGAGCGCGCCGTCTTTTTCGATCGCGAGCTCCGTCTTCTCCGCCTCCAGGCGGTCCTTCTCGCCCTCGAGCGACGCCAACTTCTCCGCCACCTCGCCCTTCGCGCTCTCGTACGCGTTCTCGAGCTTCTCCCTCGCCTCCTCCACCTCGCCCTGGTACCGCTCCGCGTCCGCGCGGAACCGTTCCGCCTCGCCCTCGAAGCGCTCGGCGTCGCCCCTGTGGCGCTCCGCCTCGGTCTGGGCTTCGGTCAGTCGCGCCCTCAGCTCGCTCGCGTCGCGCAGCGCCGCCTCGAGCTCCGTCCTCGCGTCCTCCATCGCGCGATTCGCCACCTCAATCTCCGCCATGCTCGCCTCCTGCAAGCTCTCCAGCTGCCTCTGCAGCTCGGAGTTCATCTTCTGCGCGCTCTCGAGCTCGGCGGTGGTCAGGCCCGAGGATTCGAGCTTGGCGCGCGCGATCTGGAGCTCCTCGCGAACCTCGCGCGTCTCGGCAAACGCCGCCTCGAGCTTCTTCTCCGCCGCCGCGTCGCGCTTCTCCATCTCCGCCTGCATGTCCTCCTTCCACGTCTCGAAGTCCGCCTTGGCCTCGTCGCGCTCGTCCATGATCACGCTGAGCTTGGACTCCACCTCGACCAGGGCCGCGCTCAGCCTCTGCGTCTCGGCGTCGCCGCCGAACGACAAGCCGCCCTTGAACTTCAAAATCTCGCCGTAGGACCATCGACGCGCGGCGTACACGATGGCGAGGATCGCCGCGGGGGGCGAACCGATCAGGAGAGCCTTCTGCCACAGCGGGAGCTCGTGCAGGATGAGCTCCGCGAGCTCCAGCTTCGACAGGGACTCCAGCGCCTCCTCGGGCGTCATGGCGGTCATCTCCACGGCGGCGGCGGCGGCGGACGATTCCGAATCCTCGGCATCGAGATCCGCCGCGTCGAACTCGGCGAGCTCGGGCATCTCCGCCAGCGTCGCCGCGGGGGTCGCGGGAACGTCGCCCCTGTTCGCGGAGGCGCGGATGACCAGGGCCGCCGCGGTGGCGCCCGCGGCGGCCATGCCGCCGTTGACGGCGTAGTCGGGGAGCGCGCGGGCCTGTTTCGGGACGACGAGCGACGCGCCCACGGCGGCGAGGCCGCTGAACGCGATCTTGCCGAGCAGCCATCCGGCGGGGCCGTTCTGCGTTCGACGCGAGATCGATCGGGGAGGAAGGAGGGGGGGGGCGGGTTCGTTCGGTCAGAGGTGGGTTCTCTTGAGTCTCGAATCGTCGTCGTCCGGGGGTGGGCGGGGTCGGGCGCGGCGAAGGCGCCGGTGGCGAGGAGAGACGGACGCGTCGCGGCGGCGGCGGATTCCCGAATCGCCGTTTCGGAGATATTTTTCCCGCTCGCGCTCGCGGCGTTCCCGGGAGCCGACGACGATTTCGGGGTGCGGTTCCGGAACGCACCTTCTTGTTGCGATCCCTCAGGGTCGCGTACGGGGGCTCCGGGCCGTCGACCCACCGCGAGTCTTCGGGGACGGGCCGCGGGGGCGCGGGGGCGGCGTCGTCCGCCTTCGCGCGCACGACGACCGCGCGGGTTCGGCCGGCGCGGCAATTTTCTCCAACACCGGGAAACGTGCGCTGCATCTGCGCCATCCCGGCGCCGATGGCGAAGGTGGACGTGAGCGACGTCATCGCGCGACCTCGGCGAGACCTCGCGCGAGGCGGCGCGACCCTACGCGGGACGAGGCGCGCGGGCGAGGCTCGGAGCGCGTGCCTCGCTCGAGGTCTCGCGCGCGGCGCTCTCGCGGCGTTCCGGGGCGTCAAAAGCGCGCCAAAAGACCCTAGGCTCGGCCCGGGCGGATGCGCGTCGTTTGCCGCGAACGTCGCGCCTCGGATGGCGGTCCCGAAACGCGGCCGTCACCGAGCGTGGCGACGCGCGGTCGAGTCGCGAACGCCGCTCCGAGCGATCCGCGAGGGGGGTGCGGGCGCGCGAGGGCGCGGGCGCGTGGGGCGAGAGCGTCGCGGGGGCGCGGCGCGCGTGCGGAAGTGCGCGCGCGCGCGCGTCGTCGGCGACGACGAAAAGTCGAGAAAGGCGACTGTCAAGCGCGCGACCAAGTAAGTGCCCACGTTGTTTTTGGTTACGCTGGCAAAAACACGAGACTGCCCGCCGTGCGAACAAAACCACGCGCGCGTCCGGGCATGCCAGCGTGGGCTCCGCGCGAGCGCCCAAAATCACACGTCCGCGCGTAATTCTGCCCCGCTGGCGGAGCCGCGTTTCGCGGATCCCCGAACCGTCGCGATTGCGCGTTCGAGGCGAAGGGCGCTCGGTCGATCGTCGACTTTGGATTTTTTGAAACCCCGGGATCGATCAGTCGTCGAGCGAGTCGAGTCCACCACGGTCGTTTCGCCCCGCCGCGCGACTGACGAACTCGGTCGGTTTTCGTCGGAATTCGATTCGTCGCGCGGCGTTCGTCTCGTCTCGTCTCCGTCGCCTCTCCCCCTCGTCACTCACGCTCGCGTTCCGTCACCGCGCCCCCGATCAGGCCTCGATCAGGCCTTGTTCACGAACATGTCCACCAGGTTCGCCTTCTTCACCCCGCGCTTCCCCGCGTAGAGGTGCGCGAGGCCCATCACCTGCAGCCGGTGCTTGAGCTGGTTCACCGTCATCCCCTCCGCCTCCGCGCGAGCGTTTGCGTCCGCGGCGCTCTCGTCCGCCGCATCCGCCTCCTCCGCCCCCGCCCCGTCATCGCCCCCCTCCTCCGCGTCCACGAACGCCTCGGGATCCTCCTCCTCGGCCTCCTCCGCGGGGGGCCTCCGCCGCTTCGCGGGCGACGCCGACGTCCTCGCCGCCGCGTCGCGACCCGCCGCCGCCGCCGCCGCCGCCTCCGCCTCGGCGCGCCACCGCTCCAGCTCCGCGTCCGCGAGGACGTCCGCTCCTCCGTCGTCGTCGGTTTCCTTCTCGGGCGGAACCCGGTTTTTCCGCTCGAGGTTCCGCTTGAGCTCCGCGAGTCGCGACTCCGCCGCCCTGAACCTCGCCTCGGACTCGGCGGCGCGCTTGGACGCCGACGCGGCGGCGGCCTCCGCGGCGGCGACGCGGCCCGCGGCGACGGAGCGCGTCTCCGCGTCGGCGGCGGCGGCCTTCGCGCCCGCGTCCCTCGCGTCGCTCTCGGCGAGCTCGCGCCGCCTGGACTCCGCCAGGACCTCGTCCCGGGCGTCGCGGAGCGCGCGCTCGAGGTCGGCGACGCGCGCGTTTTGGCCCGACCGCGACGCCGCCGAGTCCTTTCTCGCGTCGGCGACCTCGCGCTCCAGGCGGTTCGCGCGCTCCGCCGACGCCTCCGCGCGCCGCTTCTCCGTCTCGAGCGCCTCGCGCAGGCTGGATTCCATCGCCCCGCGCTCGCGCCGCGCCGCCATCGCCTCGGACGTCGCGGAGGCCGCCGCGAGCGACGCGCGCGCCTCCGCCTCGCGCGTCGCCGCGATCGCGTCGGCGAGCGCCGCGTCGCGCTCCTTCACCCGCGCCTCCGCCGATTTCCGCTCCTCGCATTCCTCTTTCAACCGCGCCTCCGCTTCCCGCGCCCGCGCCTCGAGCTCCGCGCACCGCGCCGCGTGCCTCGCCTCCGCCTCCTTCGCCGCCTTCGCCTCGAGCGCACTCTTCTCCGCCGCTCGCGTCGCGACGGCGACGAGCGCGAACTCGGCGGCTTCCAACGCGAACCGCGCGAGCGCCTCGTGCTTCGCCGCGCCGTCGATCGCGGGCGCGGCGACCGCGAATTGGTCCGCCTCGCGCGCGATCGCGCGCATGACCGACTCGGGCGTCGCCTCGGGCGCGTTCGCCGCCCTATGCACGCGCTGGGACGCCGACGCGAGGAGCTCGGCGCACTTGGCCGACGCCTCCGCCGCGCGACGCGCCGAGTACTCCCCGCGCCGCCGCTCGATCGCCGCCTCGAGCCGCGCCCAGCTCGCGCCCCGCGGTCCCGCCCCGCCGACCGCGCGCTCGTCGAACGCCGCCTTCGCGATCTTCGTCGCGTTCGCGTGCACGTCGGCGAGGGCGGCGGAGGTGGAGGCGTCCCCGAGGGCGTCCGCGCGTTGGTAAAACGCATCGGCGTACGCCGCCTCCGCCGCCTCCGCCGCCGCGCGACACTCCGCCTCGGCGACGGACTGCCACGCGGTGGCGATCGTCGGCACCGCGCCGCCGTTGATGGCGGCGACGTACGTCTCGGCCATCCCCGCCAGCGCCGCGCCGTTCAGAACGTCCGAGCCGACGGTCTTCGGGCGGCACCGCGCGTGGAGCATGTTCACGAGCGCGGCGAGCCCGTCGCGGAACTCGGGGCGGAGGCGCTCGGGGGGCACCCGGTCGAGCCGGCGCAGCGACGCCTCGTCGTTGACGGGGCGGACCAGGGGGAAGCACTCGCGCTCGGGGAAGAGGCCGCGGATGCTGTCGCGGATCTGGTTCTTCGCCTCCGCGCTGGGGGTGGTGTTCGGGACGTTGCGCAGGGCGCTCTCGAGGTACTGCGCGGGGGTGATGGACGCGTCGCCGTCCTCGAGGTCGAGGTAGAAGTCGCGGAGGAGCCACACGAAGGACGGGGCGAAACGCGCGAGGGCGTCCGAAGAATCGGACGTCTGGGAGCCGCCCGTATCTCCGCCCGCGCGCACGCGTATGTGCTTGGTCATCTCCGTCACGAGCGAGAGCCGGTCCAGGGCGGCCTCGTCGATGCCGCCCATCTGGTTGTACACGAACAGGGAGGAGAGCAGGACGGCGAGGGAGAAGATCTGCGTGCTGTACTGCCCCGTCTGGTCGTACGCGTCGATGCCCTCGGTGTCGAGCAGGACGAGGTGGTACGGCTCCCCGCCGGGGGTCGTCCGCGGGATCGGGGCGGACCAGATCCAGAGGCCCTTCGTGCACGGGCGCACGGTCGGGCCGACCTCGAACCCGCCGTCCCCGCACGCGCCCGCGAGCTGGTTCAGGATGAACGACTTGCCCTGGCGCGCGCGGCCGCACACGCTCAGGACGCCGACGGGACCCTTGACGGCGCGGAGCGCCGCCAGCGCCTCCGCGCCGAGCTCGAACCGGGAGGTGGACTCGTCGTACGAGAGCAGGTGGAGAGGCCGCGCGGGCGCGGGGGTGCCGCGCGCCATCGAGGAGCGAGCGCGGGAAGGCGCGGGACGACGCGCGTGAGGGATCTGAAGGGGGGGGGGGTGCGGGAAACGCCTTTGTTTTCAAACGGCAGTTTTACGCCGCGGCCTCGCGCGGCGGGTCAAGTGTTTCTACGTCGGGTGCCGACCTCGCGAGAGTCGTCCTCTCCCTCCGTCTCGCGCCACTGTCGCCCCCCCCCCCGCGTCCCGCGTCCGCCCCCCCGGGGGCGCGCGTTTCGTCGCCATGGACGGCTTCGGTCATCCCATCCACGGCGGTCCCGACGTGGACCAGCTGTTCATGCTCCCCCCCGGCGCCGCCCTCGCGCGCGGCGGCATCCCCCCGGCCCGTCCCTCGCCCCCCGCGCCCCGCGCCCGCGAGCGCCGGTGCCCGCACCCCGGGTGCGCGTTCGTCACGCGCGAGGGCCGCGCGCGGCTCGAGAAGCACGCGCTGACGCACGGCTCCGAGCGCGCGCACGCGTGCGACCACCCCGGATGCGACAAGCGCTTCAAGACCCGCGAGCACCTCTCGGCGCACCGCAGGACGCACGCGGAGACGCGCGCGTTCCGGTGCGAGCGCGCGCTGTGCGCGAATCACGCCGCGTTCAAGACGCGCGCCGAGGTGGCGCTCCACGCCAAGCGCGTGCACACCCTGGACAAGGCCGAGGCGCGCGAGCTCAAGATGCGCGCCGAGATGGACGCGCTCAGAGCGCGCGTCGACGACGCAAAAGCCGAGGGCGACGTCCTGCGACGCGCCGTCGACGTCCTGAGCGCCGCGCTCAAACACGCCACGCGAAGGAAGCGGCCGAGGCGCGCGCCGACGCCGCGATCCGGAGCCGACGACGACGACAAGGTCCCGCCGAACACGAACGCGAACGAGCCGCTCAGAGGGCCGCTCGGTGATGGAAACGAGGGCCCCTCGGAGGAGGACGGAGGGCGTCCCGTGGGGGGAAATATAAGGGAGGGCGCGCCGAGCGACGCGCGGGGCGACGGCGGCGCGGCGAGCGACGCGCGGGCCCCCGCCCCCGCCCCCGACGAGAACGGGGACGCGACGACGAAGCCGCCGCGAAAGGCGTACACCGTCTCCCCCGAGAACGTCCTTCGCGCGGCGAACCAGGCGGCGGAGGCGGCGAGGGCGGCGACGGAGGCGAGGTGGGACGCGGAGGAGGCGGCGAGGGGGAAGAGGCGGTGAAGCGAGAAGAGAGCGCGCGGAGCGCGCGGGGCGCGGCGAGTCTACTCCTTCCGTTCCGTAGTCTACTCGTGACGGGGCGCGTCGTCGTCGTCGTCGTCGTCGTCGTCGTCCGCGGGCAAAGCGTCGTTCGCCGCTCGATCTTCACGCGGCGTTTGCGGCGCTCTCCGGATCGATCGCGCGCGCGAGGGCGCGCCTGGCGCGCCACCGCGCGGCGTCGCGGGAGGTGAGCGCGAGCGTCACGGTGGCGACGACGGCGAACGCCGAGACGCCCGCGATCGCGCCCGCCCTTCGCCTCGCCTTCGCCTTCGCCTTCGCCTTCGCGGCGGCGTCGGTTTTCCCTCGTACCTTCTCGATCGCGGGACCCCGACCGAGATCGCGGGCGTCGGCGTTTTCGGCGCCGAGCGCGGGGACCCGGGCCGAGTCGGACGCGCCGTCCGCGTTCTCCGCCGCGCGGAGGAACTGCCCGTGATGCCCCGGGGCTCGGGGCCGGGGCTCGGGGATCGCGGGTCGGTCTACCGGGACGACGAGCGTTTTTTTTGGTTTCCCGTTTCCGCCCGAGGGCGCGTTCTTCTCGGGACCCTCGGCGGCGGGATGCCCCTCGGCATCGTCGGAATGCTCGCGAGCCGCCTCGGGGCCCGACGCGCCCGCGTCCGTCTCCTCTCCTTCTCCGGTCGATCCGACGAGCTCGAGCGCGATCGGTCCGAACGGTTCGAGGATTTCCGCGAAGCTTCCGGCGACGGCGTCGGCGTTTGGGTCTCCTGCGTCGCGCGCGGCTTCGAGGGCGTCGACGACCACGGGCTCGCACCGGTCGACCAGCGCCGCGATCGGGAGCCCCGCTGCGATCGCGGACGGGACGCCGGCGACGAGGCACCGAACGGCGGCCACGGGATCGTTCGGGTCGAGTCCCGCGCCGAGGAGTTTCGGCACCAGGACGTCGCCGACGCCGGCGAAGCACCGCGAGCACCGCTCGTTCGCGTCTCCGGAGCGCGCGTCCTCGGCCTCGTCCGCGCTCGCGGCGGAGCGGCAGGGGAGGAGGATCGCGTCCGCGGCGACGTCCGCGGGCGTCCACGCGCACCGCGGCGCGTCGTCGGGAGACGCCTCGTCGGGGGAGGGGCCGGCGAGCGCGGCGAGGGTCCCGAGCGCGGGCGCGAGGGCGGCGAACGCGTCCGCGAGGCGGGGGGGCGCGTCGTCCTCCTCCAGCAGCGCGCGAGCGGCCGCGCCGCGAGGGACGATCAGCGCGCACGCGAGGAGGAGCGGGGCGAGGCGGAGCGTCCGCCCGCGCGAGCGCGCGAGGCGGGCGTGGCGACGGGCGGGGGCGCGGGGCATCGCGCGAGGAGGGGGGGGGCGGGGGGCGTGCCGACGCGCGCGTCCGAGTGGGAGACGGCGCGCGCGCCTCCGAGGGAGAACGAGGACGTCCGTGAAGCGAGCGCCCCCTCGTGGCTTCGAAGGGGGAGGAGCGGCGCAGTCACAGTTCACGCAAGCGTCTGATATGATAGAGCCTGATGAGTCGTAGACTACGAGGAGAGACCACTCCAACATGTTCACATCCCCTTCGAAGGCGGTGGTCTCCGAACACTTGGTACTGGTACGCGAAACGTCTCAAAAAAGACAGCAATTTAAAAAAACACGCCGCAGATCCACTCAAAGCGGGACTTCTCGCCCTCCTCACTCCCTCGTGCACCTCAACCCCCTCGCGAGCCTCTCGAGCTCCTCCCCGTGCTCCTCCCCGAGCCTCGCGACGATCTCCACCAGAACCCACGCGTCGAGCGCGGCGTACGCCATCTGCCGCTGACTCAGCGGCCGCCGCCCCCAATCGCTCATCCGCGGCGACTTATCCAGCGGCTTCCCGAGCACCGCGCCGCAGAGGTGCGACAAACCCACCGCGTCCCTCCGCGCCATCTCCGCGGGCGCCGACCAAGGCCCCGCGAACGAAGACCCTGAAGACCCTGAAGACCCTTTGACATCGCCTTCGCCATCTCCGCCTCCTCCTCCTTCGTCCTCGCGACCCGTCCGGGCAGCATTTTTTTTTCTCCGCGTCTTCGAGGTCGTCTTCGCGGCGGCGCGCCTCGCCGTCGTCTCCGCCTCCGCCCTCGCCGCGCCGGCGCCCGCGCGCCACAGATGTTGCACGTCCAGCACCGGCCCGACGCCGCGGCCCCCGATCGCGCGCCGCCCGAACGTCGGGGGGTGCGCCTTCGCGAGCCTGTTCAGGTCCTCCGCGACCCCGAACCCGAGTTTCAGGACCCCCGCGTCGGACATCGTCGCGCCGATCGTGGCGCGAAGGCGGTCGGGACACGCGACGATCAGCGCGGGGAGGTCCAGGAGGAAAACATCCGTCCGCGTCGCCACCTGAAACAGAGCGACGGAGGACGCCAGCGCGCCCAACCTGAGTCTCTGAGCCGAGTCAGTGTCCGAGTCCGAGTGCAACTCCGAGTCAGACGCCGAGTGCAACTCCGAGTCGGAAGCCTCGCCTCCTTCAGAAGCCGAGTGCAACTCCGAAGCAGAAGCCTCGCCTCCTTCAGAAGCCTCGCCTCCTTCAGAAGCCGAGTGCAACTCCGAAGCAGAAGCCTCGCCTCCTTTTTTCTCCCCGCCG
>MDSW01193035.1_pt1 | contig 11714 bp, 7 predicted proteins | sample 811171 | NCBI WGS metagenome assembly MDSW01 (sample SAMN05326641, study PRJNA326480) | marine metagenome | isolation source: seawater | place: Atlantic Ocean: North West | collected 2012
ACATGTGCAGTATCATGTCTTATTGTTTCAAGTCCTTCTTTATCTTTTGAAGTAAATATTTTTACTGAACAATCTCTGTCAACGACTGTATTAAGATCTTTTAATTTACCATCAATACTTATTAATAAAGCGCTCTTTGAAAGAGATTTGCTAATCTTTTCAGCAATTTCTAGACCTGTTACTTTTTTTTCAAAGTTAAGCTTATTTCCATCTGGTAGAGTTATGTTTAACATCAGTTTAATAGTTTTTTATACTCTGAATAAGTAGAAAAACACATTTTTTCAACATTAAATTTTTTAATAACATTTTTTCTTCCTTCTGCACCAATACCTCTCAAAGTTAATTCACTTAAGCTTAATATTTCTTGAATTTTATCACTTAATTTAGTTGAGTTACCTGCTTCGAATAAAAAACCTGTTTTTTCATTAATTATTGTCTCCTTTGATCCACCAATATCACTTGCTATTATTGGTTTTTCCATTGATTGGGATTCTACAGAAACTCTTCCAAAAGCCTCTGGTTCAATAGAACTTGATATAACTATATCTGATATTTTATATGCCAGCGGCATTAATTTAAAACTATCAACAAATATTATATCATTATTTAACCTATATTGTTCGACAAGCCTTTGGAGTTTTTTCTTATATATTTTTCTACCTTGATCGCTACCTAAAATAATTGCTTTAAAATTTTTTTCAGGGTTTTTACTTTTAAATTTATTTAATGCTTCGATAAACATTTCTTGTCCTTTCCATGGTGTCAATCTTCCAGGTAAAAGAATAATTTTTTTTTCTTCATTTTCATTTTTTAATTTCCAATTTTTAATTAATTTAATTTCATCAGAATACTTAATTTTTTTTGGATCAAAATATTCAGTATTAATACCTCTAAATATAACAAGAAATTTTTTTTCACTCTTGAGAAAACTTGGATAATTTTGATTAATATGAGAAAAGATAAAATTTGAACCTGCTATAATTAAATCTGATCTTACCATTACTGAGTTATAAAATTTTTTTAGTTTATTACTAAAATTATAAGTTCCATGAAAAGTTGTAACAAACTTTCTTCTTGTAATTTTTGCTGCTAACAAACATGACCATGCTGGTGCTCTACTTCTTGCATGAATAATTGAAATATTTAAAAATAAAATTATTACAATTAAAATTAACGAATTTATTATCATTAAAATAGGATTTTTAGTATGAACTGGAAGTCTAATTAGCTTAACTTTTTTTTTATTAATGTATTTTGTTAATTCTCCACCGCTAGTAACAATGTATGATGCACAATTGTTTTCTGACAAATAGTGAGCTAAATCATAACACCCTGTTTCAGCTCCACCGTATCCTAGCTTTGGAATGACCTGTAAAACTTTTATTTTAGAAGACATTTGATAAAACTATATAATAAGAAATAACTGTAATAAACTTTATATGGATAAATTTAAGTATTTAAAAATATCAAATTATAAGAAAATTAGATATTTATCTCTAAATTACAAAAAAAATCTTTATATTTTGTTTCTGCATGGTTTTATGTCGGACTTAGAAGGGGATAAACCTAAAGCTTTTATTAAATATTGTAAGAAAAAAAAGTTAGGATTTCTTGGAATAGAATATTCTGGTCATGGCAAGTCATCTGGAAAATTTACTAAAGGAAATATTAGTAAATGGAGCAAAGAAGTTAGTATTTTGATTAAAAAAATAATTAAAAAAAATAATTTTATTATAGTTGGTTCAAGTATGGGTTCTTGGTTAGCATTAAATCAATTTAAAAATTTTTTTAAACAAATAAAAGGTTTTATAGGTATCGGATCTGCACCAGAATTTTTAGAAAGATTAATGTGGAAAAAATTTACAAAAAAAATGAAAAATGAAACAATTAAAAAAGGAATATATTTTTTAAAATATGGTAGCTATGAGTATCCTATTTCCTATCAATTAATAAAAGATGGTAGAAAAAATAAAGTTTTTGAAAAAAAAATTAAATCCTCCATTCCGATAACTATGATACATGGTAGCAAAGATGAAGTTGTACCAATTATATTTTCAAAAAAAATTTTAAAGTTATTTTTAAAAGGGAAAAAAAAATTAGTAATTATTAGAAATGGAGATCATAGTTTATCAAGCAAAAAAAATCTTAAAAAAATTATATTTGAATTAAATAAAACTATTTCTCATATAATCTAATCCCTCTTTATAAGTTGGAAATTTTAAATTATATTTAAAAAAATTTTTCATTTTTTTATTACTTACTTTTTTAGAGTCTTTATAAAAATTTTTTAACATATTACTTTCAATATTTTCAATTTCGATTGACTTGGGTTTTTTAACATTTAAAATTTTAACTCCATATAATATAACTTCTTTTGCTGAAGAAGGTTTATCATCCGATATATTAAATATTTCACCTGATTTAAAATTTGATAAAGATTCAAATAAAATATTTGCAATATCTTCAACGTGAATTCTTGAAAAAAAATTATTTTCTGAATTTATAATACTTGCAGTTCCAGATTGTAATCTGGCTAGTACATTATTTTGAAAAGAGTAGATACCTGACAATCTAAATATCTGAAATGGTAATTTTTTATTTGTACAAAGATTTGTCCATGATTTTTCTGCTGCTAATCTACTTATGCCATTATCTGAAGTTGGAATTGTTTTACTTTGTTCATTTACCCACTCTCCTTTGTGATCACCATAAACACTTGTCGCAGATAAATAAGTTATCCACTTAGGGTTACAATTTTCAATTATTTTAGAAAAATTTTCTATCACTTTATCGGTTCCATTTTTTGGAGGAATTGATATTAAAATATAATCAGCTTCCTCTAAATTTTTAATTAAATCTGGATCAAAATCTTCATCATGGAATTTAAAACTTGTGTAATTAATTTTTTTAATTTTTTTTTGATGTGTTTTTTTTCTAGAAGTAGTTGATAAATTAATTTTTATATTTTCAGCATCAATTTTTTCAATAAAATTTTTTGCTACTTGTCCAAAGCCAAAACAAAAAATACTTATTTTTTTCACTTTAACTAACTTTCTTTATATTTGATTTTAAAGTTATCGGATTTTTTAACTTATCTAACATTTCTTTTGGACATATTTGAACAAAATTTGAAATTTCGTTTTTAAAATTTTCAATTAATTTTTTTGATAAATTAGATTGAGTTTCTTTAAAATGTTCTTTTAGTAAATTTTGTAAATAATCAATCCAATATTCTGTCTCGGGTGTTTGCCAAATTACAGTTTCCGGATTTACTTTTTTTTCAAATTCGTTACTTGGATCATAAATAAACGCCATTCCACCTGTCATACCTGCTGCAAAGTTATCTCCAACCTTTCCTAGAATTACTATTGTACCTCCTGTCATATATTCACAACCATTTGAATCGCAACCCTCTATGACAGAAATGGCACCAGAATTTCTTACTGCAAATCTTTCTCCTGCTTGACCTGCTGCAAAAAGTTTGCCAGAAGTTGCGCCATATAACACTGTATTTCCAATTATAGTATTTTCGAATGAAACTAAATTACTATTTTTTAATAATTTAATTGAAATAATTGCGCCAGATAAACCTTTTCCAACGTAATCATTTGCATCACCTTCAAGTTCTAATTTTAAACCTTTAATTCCAAATGCTCCAAATGACTGACCAGCTGATCCTTTAAATTTTAAAGTTAAAAATTCATCTTTTAATTTATTGTATCCAAATTTTTTTAAAAGATAATTTGATATTCTAGTACCAACTGCTCTATTTGTATTTTTTATTAAGTATTCTTTTTCAATTTTACTCTCAATGTTGGGTAATATTTTTTGATCTAGCGTGTCTGGAACTAGATTTATATTTTGATCACAATATCTTTTGTTTTCACCTGGATCTGCTTGAATAAAAAGAGGGTTTAAATCTAAATCATCTAAGTTTGAGCCTTTATTTACCTGTCTTAATAAATCTGTTCTTCCAATTACTTCATTTAATGAAACAAATCCTAGTTCTGCTAAAATTTCTCTAACTTCCTGAGCAATAAATGTAAATAAATTTACTATTTTGTCTGGAGTTCCAGTAAATTTCTTTCTTAATTCTTCATCCTGCGTACATACGCCGACGGGGCAAGTATTAGAATGGCACTGTCTAACCATTATACATCCCAATGCTACAAGAGCTGTAGTTGCTACTCCATATTCTTCTGCTCCCATCATTGCTGCAATAACAACGTCTCTACCCGTTTTTATTCCTCCATCTGTTCGAAGAGTAACTTTGTGCCTTAAATTATTTAAAGTTAAAACTTGATTTGCTTCTGTTAACCCCATTTCCCAAGGAATTCCTACATATTTAACACTAGTTTGTGGTGTTGCTCCTGTGCCTCCATTATGACCTGAAATTAAAATTATATCTGCTTTTGCTTTTGCTACACCTGCCGCTATGGTTCCTATTCCAGATGATGCAACTAACTTAACTCCAATTCTTGCTTTTGGGTTTACCTGTTTTAAATCATAAATTAGCTGAGCTAAATCTTCTATTGAATAAATATCATGATGTGGTGGTGGTGAAATTAATGTTACTCCCGGAGTGGAATGTCTTAATTTTGCAATTTCATCTGAAACTTTAAATCCTGGGAGCTGGCCTCCTTCGCCAGGTTTAGCTCCTTGAGCAATTTTAATTTCTATTTCATTACAATTGTTTAAATAGTTTATAGTTACACCAAATCTAGCTGAAGCTATTTGTTTTACTCTTGAATTTGAATTATCTCCATTTTCCATTAATTTAAATCTTTTTTCATCTTCACCACCTTCACCACTGCAAGAAGCTCCTTTAATCCTATTCATACCAATTGCTAAAGTTTCGTGGGCTTCTTTAGAAAGTGCACCATGGGACATACTTCCACTTCCAAATCTTTTTAAAATACTTTCTACAGGCTCTACTTTAGAAATGTCTATTGATGATTTTAAATATCTTTTTCTAAAGTCTATTAAGTCTCTAAGATTTATTGGAGGCAAATCATAAATTCCACTAGTATATTTTTTAAAAATTTCGTACGAACCTCTAGTTACTGCAGTTTGTAATAAATGTATAAGTTTACCTTGATACTGATGTGTCTCGCCGTTTTTTCTATATTTATAAATACCTCCGATAGGCAAAATTACATCACTTGTTTTAAAGGCTTCTTTATGAATATTTCTTATTTTTTTTTCTATTCCAATTAAACCAATTCCAGATATTTTAGACAAAACTCCAGGAAAATAATCTGAAACAACAGTTCTACTTAAACCAACTGTTTCGAAATTACATCCTCCTCTATAAGAACTTATTACAGATATTCCCATTTTAGACATTATTTTAAGCAGTCCATAATTGACTGACTCAACATATCTTTTAATGCATTCATCATAATTAAAATTTCCAAACAATTTTTTTTCAAATCTTTGATACAATGAATCAAAAGCTAAATATGGATTAACAGTAGTTGCTCCTACTCCTATTAGCGTTGCAAATGAATGTGTATCAAGCGCTTCCCCACTTTGTACATTTATTGAAACATAGCCCCTTAATTTATTTCTTATTAAATGAGTGTTTATTGCTCCTACCGATAAAAGCATTGGAATTGGTATTTTTTTTTCAGAAATATTTTTGTCACTCAAAACTAATTGAGTAACTCCCTGTCTCGCAGAGATTTCGGCCTCTTTTTTAATTCTTTCTAATGCAGTTTGAATATTTTCTTCATTTGAAAATGTACAATCAATTTCTATGGATTTTTTACTAAAAAAATTATTAAATTTTTTAAATTGAGAATTAGATAGTATTGGACTATCCAAAACATATATGTCTTCCTTTGTTAAATTATCAAAATCTAAAATATTTCCAAGATTTCCAAATCTAGTTTTTAAACTCATTACTTTGTTTTCTCTTAAAGAGTCTATTGGCGGATTAGTTACTTGACTAAAATTTTGTCTAAAAAAATGATAAAGAGGTCGATATTTTTCAGATAATACTGCTAAGGGTGTATCATCTCCCATGGAGCCAGTAGCTTCTTTTGCGTCCTCAACCATAGGATGGAGTATTAACTCTAGATCTTCTATACTTAAACCAAATACATGTTGTCTTCTTTTTAACTCTATCCCTGAAAATATATTTTTTTCATTTTTTATTATAAATTTTTTATTTAAATCCACTATTTGGCTGCTAAAATGTTTATATTCTTTTGCTAAATAATTTTTTATTTCATTATTTGTGAAAACTTTTCCTTTTACTATTTTAACGCCTATAATTTCACCAGGTCCTAATCTTCCTTTAGCAATAATATTTTTTTCATCTAGTTTAATCATTCCTGTTTCTGAACCTGCAAAGAGAAAATTATCTTTTGTTATGGTATATCTTAAAGGACGGAGGCCATTTCTATCATTAGCTGCAATTACCCAGTCATTATCTGTTGCTGCTATGGCTGCAGGGCCATCCCAAGGTTCCATTGTACTGTTTAAAAAATTAAATAGTTGTTGATGATCTCTAGAAAGGGTTTTATTTTTTTTTGACCATGCATCTGGAATTAACATTAATTTTGCCAAAGGAGCAGGTTGGCCTGAAATGTTTAATAATTCAAAAACATTATCTAAAGCTGCTGAGTCAGAGACACCAGGTTGAATAACTGGTTTTAAATTTTCTATGTCATTAAATAGTTTGCTATCCATTTCTTGTTCATGAACTTTCATCCAATTACTATTTCCTTTAAAAGTATTTATTTCACCATTATGTGCAATAGCTCTGAAAGGTTGCGCCAATGACCAGCTTGGAAAAGTATTAGTAGAGTATCTTTGATGAAATATTACATACCTAGAAATAAACCTTTCATCTTTTAAATCTTCATAAAAATCCGACATGGTTTCAGCTAAAAACATTCCTTTGTAAATAATAGATTTAGAACTAAGAGAACAAATATAAAAACCCTCAAGTTGAGCTTTATTAGCTTCGTTTTCAATTTTTCTTCTAGATTCGTAAAGTTTTATTTCAAGGCTATTTTCACTTAAGTCACTATCATTGTGTTTAAATAAAACTTGAGTAATTTCTGGTCTAGTTTGTTCTGCTTTTATACCTAAAACTTTTGAATTTACTGGAACTTGTCTCCAGCCATAGATGCTGAAATTACTTTTTGTAAGTTCTTTTTCAACCAAAATTTTACAGTTTTCTTGAGCAGAATAATTATTTCTAGGTAAAAAAATCATACCAACGCATATTGGTGATTTATCTGGTTTATGACCTGTAATTTCTATTTTTTCCCTGAAAAATTCTGATGAAATTTCTAAATGTATTCCTGCTCCATCTCCTGTTTTGCCATCAGCATCAACTGCTCCTCTATGCCATACAGATTTTAAAGCCTCAATTCCGTACTCAACTACTTTTCTTGATTTTTTTCCATTTGTTGATGCAATCAAACCTACACCACATGCATCATGTTCCATACTCTTATTATAGACATGGTTTTCTTCTAATTTTTTTAAGTTTTTTAAATAATTTTTCATTAAGCTACTTTGTAATTTTTAGAAACTTTGTTATCCAAAAATTCATCTATATATTTTGCTGCTTCTCTTCCATCACTTATTGCCCAAACAACTAACGAAGCTCCTCTTATTATATCACCAGCCGCAAATACTCCTGGCAAGTTAGTTTCCATATTATCAAAATTAACTTTTAATGTACCCCATTTGGTAATTTGCAATTCATTTACATCAAATAATTTTGGAAGATCTTCTGGATCAAACCCTAATGCTTTAATAACCATATCTGCTTTAATATTAAATTCTGAATCTTTAAGAATTTCTGGTTTTTTTCTACCAGTTTCATCAGGTTCCCCTAATTTAATTTTATCAACAATTAAATTTTCTATTTTATTTTTTCCTAAAAATTTTTTTGGACTAGAAAGCCATATAAATTCTACACCTTCTTCTTCTGCATTTAAAACTTCTCTTTCTGAACCTGGCATGTTTTCTTTGTCTCTTCTGTAAAGACACTTAACGGATTTTGCATTTTGTCTTACTGCAGTTCTCACACAGTCCATAGCAGTATCACCGCCCCCAATAACAACAATATCTTTTCCTTCTGCATTTAATGTTCCATTATCAAATTTTGATACTTTGTCTCCTAAACCTTTTTTATTAGATGCGGTTAAAAATTCCATTGCTGGAAAAATATTTTTTAGATTACTTCCTGGAAGATCTATTTCTCTAGCTTTATAAACTCCAGTTGCAATCAATATAGCATCATGTTTCTTTCTTAAATCATTTAAAGTTGAATCTTTACCTACTTCAAAATTTTTAATAAATTTAATACCACTTTGTTCTAATAATTTAATTCTTCTTTCAACTACATATTTTTCTAGTTTAAAATTTGGAATTCCATAAATTAATAAGCCACCAGCTCTATCATATCTATCGTAGATAGTGATTTTATATCCTATTTTGCGAAGTTGTTCAGCAGTGGCAAGTCCAGCTGGTCCAGATCCGATGATTCCAATACTTTGACTTTTTTCATTTTTTACTTTTATTGGTTTAATCCACCCATTTTCCCAAGCATTTTCTGTAATATATTTCTCTACTGAACCTATAGTAACTGTTCCATGACCAGATTGTTCAATCACACAGTTCCCTTCACAAAGTCGATCTTGAGGACAAATTCTTCCACAAACCTCGGGCATATTATTTGTGCTTTGAGCTAATTCGTAAGCTTCTTTTAATCTACCTTCTGCTGTTAATTTTAACCAGTCAGGAATATTATTACTTAACGGACAATGTATTTGACAAAAAGGAACTCCACATTGTGAACATCTGCTAGATTGTTCTTTTGCTTTTTCATTAATAAACTCTTTATAAATTTCATTAAAATCATTCTTCCTAGATAAAACATCTCTTTTTGGCGGATTATGTTGACCTATTTCAGTGAATTTTAACATTTTATCTTTCATATAAGACATTCTTTATATTAAGATTTTACTTAATAATACATAAACAAGGTCAGTGTTTATGACCTTATTTGTAGAAAAATCATGTTTTTTAGCCTTTTTTGACAATTATGCATATCTGCTATGATCTATTATTCATTAAGAAATGGACACAATATTAAGTTATTTATAAACAATCTCAATGATCTCTAATTTCTTTGAAATTTTTATACTTTCAGTAATTCAAGGAGTTTCAGAATTTTTGCCTATTAGTTCCTCTGCTCACTTAATAATTTCTTCTAATATTTACAATTTTAAAAACCAATCTTTAATAATTGATATAAGTTTACATCTGGGATCTTTACTTGCAATATTATTTTATTTCAGAAGTGAAATTTTTAATTTAAATAAAAATTTTAAATTATTTTATAAAATAATAATTGCAACAATACCTTTAATAATAGTAGGATATTTTTTATACACAACTGGAATTATTAATCAATTAAGAAACATTAAAGTTATAGCTTGGTCAACTTTTGTTTTTGGTATCTTAATTTACATAGCAGATAAAAATAAATTATATAAAAAATTAGATACAGATTTTAATATTAAATCAGTTTTAATAATTGGTTTTTTTCAAGTAATAGCATTAATACCGGGCGTAAGCAGAGCAGGTATAACAATAACTGCTGGCAGAATTCTAGGATTTAATAGGGTAGACTCAACTAAGATTTCTTTTTATTTATCAATACCTGCGCTAATAGGAGCTAGTGCATTAGGATTAAAAGATCTCATAAAAGAAGATTTTGAATTTAATTTTTTGGTAATTGTAGGAGTTTTTTTATCTTTTATATTTTCTTTTATAACAATTAAATTCTTTCTAGAATATGTAAAAAAATTCTCGTTAAATGTGTTTGTTGTATACAGATTATTTTTAGCTTTAATATTATTTTATATTATTTATTATTAGTTTTTTTTAACTCGTAAATAGGTGCAAGTTGAGAAAATAAAACACCAAATAAAATAAATGTACAACCAATAATATTATTTATTCCTAATATTTGATTTAATATTATCCAAGCTGAAATAGCAGCAATAACTCCTTCAAGAGACATTACAATTGCAGCTGGAGCTGCTGAAATATTTCTTTGACCAAATATTTGTAATGCAAATGCTGCACCACCTGATAATATTCCTGCATATAGAATTTCTATAATCTCCATTTTAATTTTATTAAAGTTAATTTCTTCGAAAAACAGAATTAATATGAAAGATAAAGCAGCTACAATTAAATTTTGTAATAATGCTATAAAAAATGGAATATCAAAATATTTCACTATTTTACCTATATATATAATATGAAGCGCCCAGAATATAGATCCTATAAGTACTAACATATCGCCAAATCGCACTTCAGAATTAGTAAAATCGCTCAACAAATAACCTCCAAAAACACAAGCGATAGCAGAAGGCCATATAGACCAATGAATTTTTTCAGCAAATAAAAAATAAACAATTATTGGAACTAACGGAACATAAAAAATTGTAAAAAAAGCAGAATTTGCAACATCTGTATATAGCAGCGAGTACTGTTGAAAAATACACCCTAAAAATAAAAAAATACCAATAGGCAATATAAGTTTAAGAAACTTATTTTTATTATTCTTTATTTGATTTGTTATTTTTCTTGTTTCAAAAAAAAAAACAAAAGGTAAAACAGCAAAAAAACCTACAAAAAATCTAAATGAATTAAATGTTAATGGTCCTATGTTGTCCATACCAGTGTCTTGTGCAATAAAAGTTGTTCCCCATATAAGAGTGCAAGCTACCAAGCAAATAAATGAAATAGTTTTTTTCATTGTTAAGAATTTATATTGCTAATTTATAAGCAAAGTTTTTGCCAAGATTTTCTTTTAGTTCATTACAAAATCTTGCTGCCTCTGCTCCATCGATTATTCTATGATCATATGACAATGATAAAGGAAGAACAATTCTGTTTTCAAATTCATTATTAACTAAAACTTGTTTGTTGTAAGTCCTTCCTACACCTAAAATCGCAACCTCAGGATAATTGATAATTGGTGTAAAAAATGATCCTCCTATTCCTCCCAAGCTAGTTATTGTCATTGAGCCGCCAAAAAATTCTTTTCTTTTAATTTTCAATTTTCTACAATTTTCACTTACTTTTTTAAGATCTTCACTTAATTGATTTAAATTTTTTTCGTTAGCATTTCTAATTTTTGGCACCATTAGTCCATGCTCTGTATCAACGGCAATTCCAATGTGAAAATATTTTTTTATAGTCATTTTTCCATTTTCAATATTATCAATTGATGAATTAAAATTTGGATATTTTTTTAAAGCTGCAATTAAAGATTTAATTATAAAAACTAATGGAGTAATTTTTTTCTTTTCGCCTGTGTTTATATCAGTTAAAGAATTTCTAAATTGCTCCATCTCAGTAACATCTGCTTCATCATGATGTGTTACATGTGGAATAGTTTTCCATGAGTTAACAAGTTGGGGAGCAGCTATTTTTTTTACCCTTGGTATATCTTTTATTTCTACTTCTCCAAAATCTGAGTGGTTAAATTCCATCTTACTTTCGATTGTATCCTTTGATTGATTTAATTTGTTATTTACAAAATTTTTAACATCTTCTTCAGATATTCTACCCTTCCTCTCTGATCCTTGTATTTGATCTATATTTGCTCCTAATTCTCTAGCAAATTTTCTTACTTTGGGTGTTGCAAATGTTTTTTTATTTTGAGACAT
>MDSW01021399.1_pt1 | contig 11713 bp, 10 predicted proteins | sample 811171 | NCBI WGS metagenome assembly MDSW01 (sample SAMN05326641, study PRJNA326480) | marine metagenome | isolation source: seawater | place: Atlantic Ocean: North West | collected 2012
CTGAATTTCCTAATCCTCCAAGAACAACTTTCCTTAATGATGCAGGAAATGCTGACTTACAATTTTGTTTAGCTACTAGTGATCCTGATGGTAATCCTAGCTCTGGAATAGTAAGAACAGCTACAACAAAACAAAACTTTGATGCTGATGACGACGATACATCAGATCCATGTCATGAAGCAAATGCTATGAAAAGAACAAGTTGTGGAGGAAGTGATAGTTGGGATCCTTCAAGATACTTAAATATATGGGTATGTGACTTAACTAACTCTAGTGGACAAGGTATGACTCTTGGGTACGCCTACTTGCCTGGTCTATTAGCAGGATGGGGGCAAAGTGCCTGGAAAGATGGTTTAGTAATAGATTATAGATTCTTTGGAACTACTGGAAATGCTGCTAGTTCCTTTCAAAATGATGGAAGAACAGCAACACACGAAATTGGACATTACTTAGGTTTAAATCATACATTTTGTGAAACAGGCAGTTGTTGTGATAATGATTCCTGGAATGTAGATGATACTCCTGCTACTTATTACGCAAATAATGGCGGACCTTATTTTGGATTTGTCAATTCAAATACAAATAATAATACTTGTAATGATTTGAATTATGGATTTAATACAGACTTATTAGATATGGATGAAAATTACATGTCTTATTCAAGAAATACATGGATGTTTAGTAATGGGCAAGTAAGCGCAATGTTGAATGTATTAAACACCCAAGATTCTTGGGGTGGAAGAGCAACCCTTAAAAACACTGTAAATAATGGCGATGTTAATGTTAATTGTTCAGGAACAGTTAATACGATAGAATATGTAATACCTAATTTTTCTGTTTTTCCTAACCCAAGCCAAGGTACATTTCATATTAAAACAGATAGTAAAATCAAATCTATCTTTGTAAGTAATATTTTAGGATCTATTGTATATACCAATCCAATAAAAAACCATTCTGAATCACTTATTAATATTAATCATCTAGAAAATGGCATCTATTATTTAACCATTAAATCAGAAGCAGGAATAAACACAAGAAAGATTATCCTATCCAAATAATGTTAAAGACTACAATAGAAAATCTATTAATTAGAGATAACCTGCAGACAATTGCAAAAAAAGTATTTGAAGGAAAAAGATTATCAGAAAAAGAAGGTTTAAAACTGTATAATGAAGGAGAAATTGGACTACTAGGTTCTTTAGCAAACATGATTCGTGAGAAGAAAAATGGAAATAAAGTATTTTTTAATAAAAACATCCATATTGAACCAACTAATATATGTGTTTTTGATTGCAAATTTTGTTCTTATTCAAGAAGACTAGCAAAAAAAGAAGAAGCATGGGAATATAGCATTGAAGACATGTTAAATAAAATACGAGCATATGAAGGAAAAGATTTAACAGAGGTACATATAGTAGGAGGAGTACATCCTAAAATGGGATTAAATTACTTTATTGAATTAATAAAAAAAATAAAAAAAATAAGACCAGATATTCACATTAAAGCATTTACAGCTGTAGAACTTGAATATATGTGCAGAAAAGCTAAAGTTAGCTATAAGGAAGGATTAAAAATGTTAAAAGAAGCAGGACAAGACTCTTTACCAGGAGGAGGTGCAGAAATATTTGATATTAATGTAAGGAAAGAAATTTGTGCAGATAAATGTACAACTGATCAATGGCTAAGTATACATGAAGCGGCACACAGTTTAAACATGCCATCAAATGCAACAATGCTATATGGCCATATAGAAGAGCCTGAACATCTAATTGATCACATGAGTAGATTAAGAAAATTACAAGATAAAACTAATGGATTCAATGCATTCATTCCATTAAAATTTAGAAATAAAAACAACCAAATGTCACACATTCAAGAAAAAAGTATTGTAGATGACATAAAAATATATGCTTTTGCAAGAATATTTATGGATAACTTTGATCATATAAAAGCATACTGGCCTATGATTGGAAAAAAAACAACACAAATTTTGCTTGGTTTTGGAGTTGATGATATAGATGGAACTATAGATGATACAACTAAAATATATTCAATGGCAGGTGCAGAAGATCAAAAACCTACTTTGAGTACCAAAGAAATTATAACATTAATAAAACAGTCTGGAAGGATTCCTATAGAAAGAGATACAATCTATAATACCATAAAACAATATTAATACTTCTGATGCTTAGCATAATGACGCCACTTTTCAACTAATTGGCTAATATCATCAGGAATTACTGAGTCAAACAACAACTCTTCATTAGTGGTAGGATGAGTAAAACCTAAAGATTTAGCATGTAATGCATGACGATTACATACTTTAAAACAATTCTGAACAAATTGCTTATATTTAGTAAATCTAGTGCCTTTTATTATTTGATCACCTCCATATTCAGGATCATTAAAAATAGGATGGCCAATATGTTTAAAATGAGTTCTAATCTGATGTGTTCTTCCTGTTTCAAGTTGGCATTCTACCAAAGTAGTATATGTAAAACGCTCTATAACACGAAAATTAGTAACTGCATGTTTGCCATATTCTCCATTTGGAAACACATCCATAACTTTGCGATTTTTTAATGACCTGCCTATATGACCAGTTATAACTCCCTTATCTTCTTCTATATTACCCCATACAAGAGCAATATATTTTCTTTCTAAATCTCTAACTTCAAATTTCTTAGAAAGAATACTCATACTATATTCTGTCTTAGCAATTACTAATAAACCCGAAGTATTCTTATCTATTCTATGCACCAATCCTGGCCTATCTTCTACGCCATTATCTGGCAAACTATTAATATGAAAAATTAATGCATTAACCAAAGTTCCTCGAGAATTTCCATGTCCAGGATGAACAACCATTCCTGCTTCTTTATTAACAATTAATATCTCATTATCTTCATAAATAATGTTTAAAGGGATATCTTCTGGAATTAACTCTTTATCTTTCTTAGGAATATTATAAATAACTTGTACAATATCTTCAGCCTTAACTTTATAATTAGATTTTACAATTTCACCATTAACCTTTACACAACTATCTTTAATAGCCTGTTGTATTTTATTTCTTGTAGCATACTCTATAAAGTTCAATAAAAATTTATCTACTCGTAAAGGAGATTGCCCTTTATCTGCGATAAACTTATAATGTTCATATTCAGTATTAGATGTCATTATTGAACAACTAATTTATGATAACTTTTGCCATGACTATTTTTAAGAAAGAGAATATATATTCCAGAAGGAATGTCATATAAAGATATCCTATTAACTAATTCATCTAATCTAGATTTTCTAATTAAAACTCCTTGAATATTATATATTTCTAACTCATTATATCTTGATTTTGTATTAATAAATACATGCGAAGAAGCAGGATTAGGATATACTAAAGAAGTATTATATATATTATTAATACTTGATAGAATTCTTTTTTCACTTACTATAGGTCTAATCATCCAAGAACCTAAAAGTTGAGAATTTAACCATCCTGAACCTATATTATAATACATATAATTATTAGCCGAATAATTCTTATCTAAACCTATATTTAATGGATCATCGGTAGTTTGTTTTACCCCAATAAAAAAATTACCTATAATTCTTAAAGGCATATCTAGTAAATATGTATGGTAAATACGGTCTTCAGTATAAACTGGATAGACTATTTGAGTGTATAAAGTATCTCCTGGTAAGCCAGAATCTTCATCCCTTATTACTAATTCAAAAGGAATATGATTAATTGTATCTATGACATGTGGAAAATATATTTGTATAGCTCTTAAAGTATCAGGTCTATTCAATTTAAATGCATACGCTATCTCTGCTCCATTCACATTAATACCATAAGCAGCTTCTGCTATACCATCATCATAAGAAAAATGAGAATAAAAACGTTGAGACCTATAGAGAGTGTCATTATTTTTATAATCATTTTGACTTGTATTAATAATATGTTGAATATTAAACTCCACACTATCAGGAAACATAGAAGAAAAGACCGTGTTACTTACTGATATTGGAGGATTTGAAAATGAAAAATTACCAATAGAACTATAATCTAATACTGTTGCATTTCTAGTAATACCCAAAGTAGGATAATGAGCTATTATATTAGAGTTTTCAAATACATTATATTGATAATCAATATTTATACTTGCCTGATTATTTCGAATCAATATATCAATTGTATCACATGTTTCAATACTCTCATTATTTATAAAATGTGTCCATGGCATTTCATTATACCTACTTAAGAATGAAGGACTATCATAAACAAATGAAATATCATTTAATTCGCTAGTATCTGAAGAAGAACTAAACTGATCTATCTTAATATAATCTATATGCCAATGATCAAAATTACCAGATAGTGTAGCTTTATTTCTAAATCTAAACTGAAAATTAGCATTTAAATAATTTATAGAATTAATTAATATCGTCTTTTTTCTAAAATCATACATAATATCACCTGGTACTTTCCATACAACATTCCAATTATCATCTAAATCTTTAAATTCTAAAATAAGTGAATCTTCAATTTCTGGACGATCTCCTATTCCTTGTGGCTGATAATAAAAAAGAAAATACACGTCATTATATGTAGAAAGATCAATTATTTGAGAGGTAAGTGTATCTGCATTTCCTTGTATATTAATAGTTCCAGGAGCATAAGCAAGACCGGTTGCATCTAAGCCATCAAAAGTAGCTACTCCAAATGTTGGTGGGTCTACAGGATAAGTCCGATTAATATATACACTACTACTAGACCAAAGAATTGGGTCTGGATAAAAAGAATTATTTGAAAAATCATCAATAAAAGGTAATGCTAGAATAGTATTACTCTGTTTAAAAGTAGGTTTCTTTTTATGTAAAACAGGATTAGAAGCTAAATCTATAAGTAATTCTTGCGAAAAAGTTAGATTAACAATAATACTTAAAAGAAAAAATAAACAATTTCGTAACATTATTGTTCTTTTGGATTCTTAAAAAAAAGATCAATTGAAGAGCCGATATACAACATATTTTCATCATTACCTACAGGGTATTGTTTATAGATTATTGCACTCGAAGAATCTTCAATATTTTCTGCAAAAAATTCAGACCCTATATTTAATGATGTAGATTTTAAAATAATATTTGCTTCAATTCTATTAAGACCTACCAGATTAGGTATTAGAACACTTTTTTTACTTAGTCCCTGACCAACAATCAAATCTATAATTGTACCTACATACAATTCTTGCCCTTTCTTTATTTTAATACCATTAACACTAAAATCAAGAACCTTATTTGTTGCTATATCTGGACGATATTCTAATTTTCCTATTTCTAATCCAATATTCTCTAATTTACTAATAGCTTGCCTTAAAGAGAAATCATAAATATCAGGAAAAAAAACTTTCTCAGATTCCACTGAATTTATTGTAAGATAAATACGCCTTTTCTTTTTCACAAGACTAAATGGCATTGGATCTTGATTAACAACTATACCTTTAGGTCGATTACGATCAAATATTGAATCGAGTATAATATATCTTAAATTATTAGACTCTGTAATAGAATCTATCTTATCTATATTAACATCTATATAATCAGGAACTTCTATATGTTTATTATGTAAGGTGAAAACACTCAATAATCTTAACCAAATAAAGAATAATAAAAATAAAGCAATTAAAGCAAACAGTATATGCTGAGATAGGGACCTCCCTTTTAAAAAAGAAAAGATACTCATTTACTTTTATAATTTTAAATTTGGTATTGTTATTACAAACATAATAGTTATTACTAATATACAAAATTATGCTAGTATAAATTAAACAGATATTCTATAAAAATATTTTAATTTTGTTTTAGTTATAATAATATAATGGAAAACATCGCAATACTTACAGGTGGAGATTCTGCTGAACATGATATATCTTTATTAAGTGCTAAGACTGTATTAGAAAATCTAGACAAGAACATATATAAAGGATATATTATTTATCTTAATAAGAAAAATTTTACTCTATTAATAAATGATGAGAATATAAATATAAACAAAGAAGATTTTTCATGTATATATAAAAAAAAGAAGATAAAATTTCAAAAAGTATTTATTGCCCTGCATGGTCCACCTGCTGAAAACGGAGAAATACAGAATTACTTCGAAAATCTTAAAATTAAATACACAGCATGTACAGCAGAAACATCTGCATTGACATTTAATAAATATCAATGTAATAATAAATTAAAAAAACTTGGTTTTATATGTGCGCAATCTTTAATACATAAACAAGAAAATCCTGTAAAATTAAATGATATCATTAATAATATAGGTATTCCATGTTTTATTAAGCCAAATGAATCCGGTTCAAGTTATGGAATTACAAAAGTAACAGAATCTAAAAATATCAGTGCTGCTATTAACATTGCTTTAAAGCATTCTAATGAGGTTATTATCGAAGAATACATCAAAGGTAAAGAATTAAGTTGCGGTGTTTTTTTTGATGGAAAGATAATACAAACTCTACCTATTACTGAAATTCAAAGTGAAAATGACTTCTTTGATTATGAAGCTAAATATGAAGGAAAATCACAAGAAATCACACCGGCTGAAATAGATGAAGAATTAGCAACAGATATCAAAGAAATATCTACTAATGTTTACAAAAAAATGAATCTACGAGGAATATGCCGCATAGATTTTATTGTCATGAATAAACAAGCTTATATTATAGAAATAAATACTATACCTGGGCTTTCAAAAGAAAGTATTGTTCCCCAACAACTAGCAGCTGCAAATATTAAACTAGCAGATTTTTTTACAATATGTTTAGCTAATGTAAATAATTAGTAAATTAGCAACTTAAAATTTATATATAGCAATGCAAGAGAACACAAATAATGAAAGGCGAAAAATATTAAACGATAGATTAGCTGAAATAAAAGAAAAACATAATCCAGAATATAGAAAAAATGAAGAAACTAATGGTTCTATATTAAAAGAGGAACCAACTGAAAGGATTATAGAGAATAAAACAAAAAAGAGTTCTCCTACCAAATATGTTATTGTAATTCTCCTAATTCTAGGAGCTGGCCTATATATATTTGAAAACACAGAAAAAGCAACACCTCAAGAAATCATAGAAACTCCTGTTAAAGAAGAATTTGTATTAAAATATAATCTGGATGTTCAAGGTCATAGTATTGCTATAATATCATCTTTTGAAGAAGAATCAAAAGCTATAGAAATTAAAAATATAATGAAAGAAAAGGGTTTCGCATGTGACTACTTTTTCTTACCTGATAATTCTAATAGTAAAGAAAAAATATTCCAAGTATTTATTGGTCCATATGAAAACATGAAAGAAACAAAACAATGGACAAATAATATAGATCAAGAATATGATATTATAGTATTATAATAGATCTATTCTTTTTTATTTTGCATAAGATATTGCTCTTGTTTCTCGAATTACAGTTACCTTAACCTGACCAGGATATGTCATCTCATTCTGTATTTTATCTGATATCTCAAAAGCTAACTTAGAAGCATTTTGATCAGTAACTTTTTCACTCTCTACTACCACTCGTAATTCTCTTCCTGCTTGTATAGCATAAGATTTAATAACACCTGGATAACCCAAAGCAGTCTCTTCAAGCTCTTTAATTCTTTTAATATATGCATCAGCCATTTGCCTTCTTGCACCAGGCCTAGCACCTGAAACACCATCGCACACCTGAACTAGAGGAGCAATTAATGAAGTCATTTCAATTTCATCATGATGGGCTCCAATTGCATTAACAACTTCTGGTTTTTCACCATATTTCTCAGCCATTTTCATTCCAATAATTGCATGTGGTGTTTCCGGATCATCTTCAGACACCTTACCAATATCATGTAATAAAGCTGCTCGCTTAGCATATTTAACATTTAAACCTAACTCTGCAGCCATGGTTGCACACATATTTGCTGTTTCTCTAGAATGTTGTAATAAATTTTGACCATAAGATGATCTAAAACGCATTCTACCTACCATCTTTATTAATTCAGGATGTAAACCATGAATACCTAAATCAATAGTTGTCTTTTTACCTATTTGAATTATCTCGTCATTTATTTCTTTCTTTGTTTTCTTAACTACCTCCTCTATTCTTGCAGGATGAATCCTACCATCAGTAACTAATTTATGTAAAGATAAACGAGCTATTTCTCTTCTTACAGAATCAAAGCACGATATTACAATAGCACCAGGAGTATCATCAACTACAATATCAACACCAGTTGCTGCTTCAATTGCTCTAATATTTCTTCCTTCCCTACCAATAATTCTTCCCTTTACTGCATCATTATCAATATTAAATACTGAAACAACATTTTCAATAGACTCCTCTGTTGCGATTCTTTGTATAGTCTGAATAACTATTTTTCTAGCTTCTTGCTTTGCTGTTAATTTTGCTTCATCAATAGTTTCTTGAATAATAGATAGAGCCTCTGTTTTTGCTTTCTCCTTTAAAGATTCCACTAACTGTTCCTTAGCTTCTTTAGCAGACAAATTTGAAATCCTCTCTAATTGGACTATCTGTTTTTCATGCGTACTATCTAATTCACTCTGTTTCTTAGTTATAACACTTCTTTGCTGATCTATTTCTTTTAATTTAGTCTCTATTTCTTTTTCTTTACGATTTAAACTAGCTGTCTTCTGATTTAAAGTGTTCTCTTTTTGCTTAATTCTTTGTTGAGTATTATTAATATCATTATTCTTCTTATTAACAAATTTATCATGCTCTGCTTTTAACTCTATAAACTTTTCTTTCGCTTGTAAAAGCTTCTCTTTCTTAATTTGTTCTGCTTCTTTATTGGCTTCCTGTATTATATGATTTGACTTTGTTTTTGCACTTACATTAAAAAAAACATAAGTAGCTATTATTCCGACTAATAATCCAACTATTGCTAATATTATTTCCATTTTCTTTTATTTTAATCTCATATTAAAAAACATATATGAGATATAATTCATAAACACAAGAACTTAACAGATAAGTTCTCTTAATAATAATCTTAATACGGGATTAACTTATGTTTTCAGATAATATTGTATCTATTTCTTCTAACTTAGTAGAAACATCATTATCTAAAACAATTTTTTCATTACTTACTGTTTCAAGCTTTGAACCATACTCAATAAGGCACATTGCAAGTAAATCTTGCTTATCTTTAATTGCATAATTATTTTCATAAAATTTCAATCTTTCTTCTATCTTTTTAACAGCATTTCTAATATACTCCTCCGATGATCTTTCAATCTTCATTGGATAAATACGATTTGCTATATGTAGTTTTATTGATAGCTTATCCTCACTCATCTTATTTATTTAATAATGCAATACATTTATCTATTTCCCGTATATACTCATTAATCTTTAGTTTAGTTGACTTAGCATCTTCTTGAGATGTGTCAACAGATTTAGAGATTTTCATGAGTCTTACTTTTTCCTGTAAACTTGTCATCTCATTTTCATACCCATCAAGTTTATCAGAAAGCTTATTATATTCTTGTTCTATCTTCTCTTTTTCCTCATATAACTGCTTATACTTTGCAATAAATTTATGAAGCTTCTCTTCTATGCTATTTACAATATCTTTCACAAAAAAATATAATTGTTACAAACTTAAATATTTTATATACAATTCATATATTTTTGATATTATATTTGTAATTGTTTATTAAAAGAACTTAAAACATGTATTACCTCTGGCTTATATTACTATTGCTTACAACATTTATAATGAAGCCAACAAACTGTCTTTCTCAAAACTATATTCCTCCCGTTGATATTAAAATGTTTCTTTCTGGAACATTTGGAGAGCTTAGATCAAATCATTTTCACAGTGGTATAGATATAAAAACTCAGGGTAAAATAGGTGAAGAAATATATGCCATTGCTGATGGGTATGTTTCAAGAATTAAGATATCATCATATGGATATGGAAAAGCAATTTATATAGATCATAATAATGGACACACATCTGTATATGCACATTTAGAAAGTTTTCCAGACAAAATAGATAAAATAATTAAAAAAGAACATTATAAAAAAGAACAATTTGAAATTAATTTCTATCCAAAAAAAAATGAATTATTAGTGAAACAAGGTGAAATTATTGGCTTTTCTGGAAATAGCGGATCAAGCTCAGGTCCACACCTGCATTTTGAAATTAGAGAAACAATATCACAACACCCAATAAATCCTTTATTGCTAGGATATAATATTGAAGATGATATTGCTCCTACTTTAAATAAAATAAAAATATATAGTCTAACAGAAGGAAAATTAAATTATAATGATGAACAAATATTCAATATCAAAAAAATAAACAACATACATACAATTACTGATACTCCAGAAGTTGTTGGTGAATTTGCACTAGCAATATCAACATATGATAGATTAAATAATGCTAATAATAAAAATGGTGTCTATGCTATTAAAATGTACATAGATAGTATAATAATATATGATTTTAAAGTTGATGAATTAGATTTTAAAACAAACAGATATATTAATGCTCATATAGATTATAAAGAAAAACAAGAAAATAGCATTAAGTACCATAGATGCTTTAAGCTTCCAAATAATAAATTAACTAATTATAATTATCTAGATAATAATGGTATAATACGTTTTGCTGATGATAAAAAACATATAGTTAAAATAGAGGTTACAGACATTGCTGGCAATATATCTATTTTACAATTTTATATAAAATCTAATACATCAAAAAACATAAAAAAAACAACAAATAATGCTACAAAAGAATTCTCATACTCCACCCCTAATATGTTTAAAGAAGAAGGGTTTGAATTACACATGCAAACACATTCTTTATATCAAGATGTGCCTTTTGAATATCAAGTAAAAGATTCTATTGCTAATATATACGGAAAACTACATCAATGCCATTTTGAATATGAACCAGTTCATAAAAAATACATTATCTCAATAAAATCAGAAGTTCCTGAACAGTTAAAAGAAAAAGCATATCTAGCAAAAATGAGTAAAAGAAATACTTTTAAATATATAGGAGGAAGATGGCAAAATGGCTTCTTAAGAGGAAAAGTACGTGAATTTGGAAATTTCTGTGTAGTAACAGATACCATTAACCCTACTATTAAAGCATTAAATATAATAGATGAAAAAGATATCAGTAATCAAGAAACTATAAAATGTGTTATTAAAGATAAAGAAAGTGGCATCAAAAGTTATCGTGGTGAAATTAATGGAGAATGGATACTTATGGAGTATGACCATAAAAGAAACCTATTAAAATATAAGATAGATGAAAACTTAAAACAAGGAAGACATATATTTAATCTTGAGATAATTGACAATGTAGGTAACAAAACAGATTATCAAGCAAATTTTACATACTCACCATCACTGCAAGATTAATTTCTTTTTAATTATTGATCTTGTTGTTTGAATTTCTAAAAAGTAAATTCCTTTTGAATTATTCTCTAAATTAATTTGAGTAGCATATTCTCCCGAAAACTGAACTAAATATTTACTAATTATTTCTTCACCCACTAAATTAAATACACGCAATTTAAAATTTTGATTTGATTCACTTATAAATTCAATATTAAATATATTCGCAGAAGGATTAGGGTATACTTTTAAATTTCTTAAACCAATATTATTTATTGAAACATTAACA
>MDSW01037587.1_pt1 | contig 11713 bp, 12 predicted proteins | sample 811171 | NCBI WGS metagenome assembly MDSW01 (sample SAMN05326641, study PRJNA326480) | marine metagenome | isolation source: seawater | place: Atlantic Ocean: North West | collected 2012
CACAATAGATGTTTACTCCAACAATACTTTCTCCATTATTTACATCAGTTATGTAACCACTAATAGTATACTTATCTTGCCCAAAAACACTTGAAAAAGCTAAAAGAAAAAATAATATAATTAGATAATTTTTCATGATTGCAAATAACGATTATTTATATAAGATATTGTTTATAAAGAAAGAGAAAATTAAAGTTGATAAAAATTATAATAGAGAATAAAATAGCAACTAAATACTGTTAAAATATCTCAAATACATCAACGTTATCATAAGTCTCATAAATTATTGTATCAGGTACAATGGGTATATAATAATAACTAACACCATAACCTCCCCAGATACCAAGACCTCCTTCTATATTACTAGATAAATTCATAGGTTCTGAAAATGGGTTGCCATTTGAGTCTTGCATCCTTTCAGCACTTCTCCAAAACTTATATGTTCTTTGATCAACATGGGATAATCTAAGAAGAACAATATCTTTCCTAACAAACTCTCCATCAACCACCCTATCTGCATAAAAAGGGAGAAGGAATCCGTCTTCATCACTAAAAAACCTCCCTGATCTAGCAAACATTGCCTCAAAATGTTCTCCATTTACTATATTATCTGTACGAGCAGATATTGCACATGGAATAAACAAAGGGTCCATTGGCTTCCATCCTATATCTCTTTTAAAATGTATAACTGCAGAATTACCTAAGGTGTCAGGATCATTAATTCTTGCCCATATATAACATTTATAATCATCCTCTAAAGTATCATCTTTTCTTTTAACCCAAACACTGTCTATTGGATATTGTGGAGGTATAGACGTAACAGCTGAAATAATCTGGCTATTCCATTCTACTCTCAATTTATATTTATATCCAATCTTACTAAACTGATCTTCTTTATAAGATAAATCAATATATAAAGAATTAAACGGGAGTTTTAAAGTATCTGCTAATCCTAAAGAGTCTAGTAGTTCTGTATCAATATGTGTTAACTGATGTATAATACCATCTTCTCTTTCAATAAAAACTTGAGCATTATCTACAGAAATATTATTTAACGTATTAGAGTCAACTGGATTAAAATAACCCTGAGACTTAGTAAGAAAAACATATGCTGGATATCCTTGCTGGATATACCCCTCTACAACCAGTTGACTACTTGCAGAATTTAAATCAATTTCTACAGCTTTCTCACAAGCTACAGAGAGTATTAGAAAAAAGAAACAGATTATTCGAAATAAATTCATAAAGCAAACCTACTTAATAATTTGTTTAAGAAATTAAAAAAATATCTGAATATTTAAACTGAGAGGATTATTTTTGCTATTCAAATCTAGCTATGAAAGAAATAAAAGAACGTATTATTATTACAGGATATAATGGGTTATTAGCACAAAGGGCACTACAATTATTAAAAGATGATTATCAAATTATCGGATTAACTAGTAATAAAGCAAGTGTTAATAATAGAGATGTCTATTTCTGGAATCCATCAAAAAATGAAATTGATGAGAAAGCCTTAGAAAACTGCAAACATATCATTCACTTAGCAGGATACCCTATAATAAAACGTTGGACAAAAGAAAATAAGAAACTAATGCATGAAAGCAGAATTAATGCATCAAACTTATTATTTAATAAATGTAAAGACTTAAATATTTCACCTAAAACTTTTATCTCAGCTTCTGCAATAGGAATATATGGTCTAAACTCAATAGGCTTAATCTCTGAAAATGATAAAACTGGAGAGGATTGGATAGCTAGAATGGGATTAGATTGGGAGAATTCTGCAGAACAGTTTAAACAAATTGGAAGCCGTGTTATTCAGATGAGAATATCATTATTAATAGATAAAAATGCAGCCTTTTTAAAATATAATCTTCTTAGCATGAAATTAGGGGTTGGGATTCTAATTGGTTCACGAAAAAAGAAAATAAGCTGGATACATCTTGATGATGCAGTACATTTCATTAAAGAAGCTATAACAAATAAAAAGTATAATGGGCCATACAATTTAGCAGCTAAGAAACCTATCGATCAAGAAGCATTTATTTCAACAATAAAAGAACAATTATTCCCATATGCTTTAATTATCAAAATACCTTTTTATGTAGTAAGGTTATTCTTAGGTGAAAGAAGTAAAATCATAAACACAAATCAATCTATCTGTGTAGATAAATTAAAAAAGTTGGGCTTTATTTGGAAATTCCCTGATTTTAATACGGTAGTAGAGAGCATCCGAAATTAGAATTAAGAAGTTTACTAAACAAGCAGAGCTTTAGCTTTAAAAGGAGTCCTTTTCTTCCACCTATTAAGTCTAAGATTAGTGTAGATAGGCCTAAGAAGAATACGAGCAAATCTATTTCTAATTCTTAAGTATATATATGATCTAACTGGAGAAGCTCCAAAATTACTTTTATACTCATTTGCGGTACGACCAAGTACTAAGCGATCTTTTTTAAGATTAATTGCATGCTTTATATTTTCGATTAAAATTCTTCCATATATAGGAGTTGACTTATTTATTTTCTTATTGAATCCTGTAAAATAAGAGTAGATAATTTGCTTTTTTTCTATGTAGGATGAAAATCCTACCAACTCCTCATTAAGAAAATAACCCTCAACTCTCATAAAACCTTTTTCAACAAAAGAAGCAAAAGAACTTGTCTCAAACTCTGGACCTTTAAATTGAGATCCTTCTACCACCTGACAGAAAAGATCCTTCAATTCAAAAATATACTTATTTAAATCATCTGATTTTAGATCTCGTATCTCTAAAATACTAGTTTCCTTCATAATTCTCTTAATCTTATTTCGATATTTTGTTTTTAAATCTGAGGTATAATCTGTCAACTCAGACCATTCAGATCTTATATCTAAGACCATCTCTTCTTCAACTTCAATCTTAGTGTAATTATCTTTTTCAACTCTCAGTTGCTTAAATAAGAAATCTGGTATAACTATAATAGAATAATTATCTTTAATAGAATTAAGCAGTACACTAAGACTAATTGATTTATCACTTATAAAAGAAGGAATATTGGTAATAAAAGAATTAGTAAGATACAACACATCAAATTTGATAAGGCTTAAAATAATATTAACAACTGAATTATTCTGAAGATACCCCCTTGCCTTATTAAATTTTAGCTTAAAAATATGAGCATATAATCTCATATTAGTATCCATAATTAACAAATGTGTTAATTTAGGATGCTCCTTACAGTAGATCTCCAAGAAATTAATGTCTAAAAGATTGGGGAGCTTAATTTTACACCAAACATCTTTTACACTCTCAATATCTGTAAATACTTTTAACAATCTATGTCGTCCGTTTAATAGTTAATATAGATATATCTGGAACAATACCCACCCTCCCAGCATAACCAAGATGACCTAGTCCTCTATTAACATATATCTGACTCTCACCCTTCTTGTATAAACCAGCCCACTCTTTATATCTATATTGCGCTGGGCTCCATTTAAATCCAGGAAGTTCAATTCCAAACTGCATACCATGAGTATGGCCAGACAATTGAAGGTCAATCTTATGACTACTTTTTAAGACTACTTCACGCCAATGGGAAGGATCATGTGAGAGTAAAATTGTTGGAGTATTTGTATCTATATTGCTCATTGCTTTCTCTAAATCTCCATCTTTATTAAAATTACCAGACCCCCAATTTTCTACGCCTACAAGATTAAACCCATCTTCTCCAATAATAAGCTTTCTAGAGTCATTCAATAACAAATCAAAGCCAGATTCCTTTTGCACCTTTAATAACTCCTTAAAGTTACTCTTCCATTCTTTAGAGTCTCTTTTTAACATTACATAATCACAATAATCATGATTACCTAAAATAGAAAATTTCCCATCCTTTGCTTTGATTCGTTTTAACGTCTCAATATAAGGGATTGCCTCATGATAATAATTATTAACCAAATCGCCTGTGAATACTACCATATCAGCTTGCTCATCATTAATCATATTTACAGCATCTTCTAATTTCTCAATATTATTAAAACTTCCTAAATGCAGATCTGAAATGTGAACAATCTTATATCCATCTAGAGATTGAGGCCAATTAGATATAAAGATTTCCTGACTATTCTTCTTAAAATGATATCTACCCCATTTCATTCCCATAATTAATGTAGAAAATAAGGCCCCAGAGAAAATAAGAGCGGATTTTTTTAAGAAATCTAAACGATTAATATCATGTGCATCGGAAGAGCTAATAAGAAAACTAGACATATATCTAAAGATCCGTATAATATCATCAAGTAATAAAGGAATAGACCCTATTAGTTTCGAGATAAATAATATAAAAAACAAACTAGAATAAATGATGTTGTTATTCAAAGTATTAGATGGAGTATTATTCTTAGTATAATTAAGTGATATATAAATAATCCCTAAATAAATTAAAATACAGACCCCCCAATAAAATATCTTATAAATAAGCCTACTATCCAAGAGTTTCCAAACTGCTGAAACTGTTCCCAAATAGAAGTATAGATCTAACAAAAAAAGAAAGGAAATAAAAAATATTAATTTCATTTGACAAAAGTAAAGTTTTTAGAAGCTTATAAGATAATAGATTTAGAAAATTTCTGAATTAATAACTAAGTATAATATGCGGTTATTTACAAAATACAATCTGGGTTTAAGGAATTGTATATTTAAAATATAGAGCGAATAATTATGTATATTCGCAGTATGAAAACAACAATTAGAAAAGGAGTAAAAAAAGATTTACCTTTTGTTTTAAGCTTAATAAAAGAACTGGCTGATTATGAAGGCGCTCTTGAAGAGGTTACTATTACGTTAGAAATTTTAGAGAAAGATGGCTTTGAGAATCATCCTTTGTATCGGTTTTTAGTTGCAGAAAATAATAATCAAATTATCGGGCTATCCTTTTACTGGATTCGATATTCAACATGGAAGGGCAAGTTTTTATTCTTGGAAGACTTTGTAATAAAAGAAGAATACAGAAGGTTAGGTGTTGGATCAAAACTATTTGAGGCAACAATCAGGATGTGCAAAGAATTAGATGTTAATGGGATGTGTTGGCAAGTATTAGATTGGAATACGCAAGCAATAGATTTCTACAAAAAGTATAATGCTGAGATTAGTAATTCTTGGTTAAACGGGAAACTAGAGAAAAAACAAATTGACAAAATCTGTTCTAATTAAAAATCTCACTTAGTTTTTTTCTTCCCATAACTAAATACAGAGAAATCTTCAGTACCACTTGGATATTCAGGAAATAAAGCTATATCCCAACTTTTAGTTGCCCACTCATCACAGGTTCCATCTCCAAAATCAATTGAAGCTACCCAATTCTCATCTAGATCATAGTATTCAAAAAGACCGGATACTGGTGTCATAATTGTTTTATCCCATTTAGAAAAATAACAAGATGATTTTACAATAGGAGTTACCTCTACCTCTACATATCCTTTCTCAGTATAGGCTCTTCTAGCTTCATAACCATCATTACTAATAACAGTATAGTTAGTATAATCATTTTCTTTTGCACAAGAAATAATTACAAAAGATAAGCCTAATAAAAATAAAGACCTTATTGCATGTGTTTTAATTATTTGTATTTGTTTCATTTGAAATATTTTATAATTACAAATATAATAACTCTATTATATTTTTAGTTTAATCAATAATTATTTTTTTCTCAACACTACCATCATCATAGATGTAAAAAAGAGGAATGTTCTTTACTCCTTTTATATTTCTTCCAAGAGCATCTTGTATGCCAATTAGTTTTCTATTTGTATTGGACCTAACATCTATTATAGCACTAACAGGAGAATAAACATAAAACTCATATTCTGCCCTTCTTGGATTAAGTCTAATAGCATCATTATTTTCTGATCGAATATAAAATTTCACTTCCAATCCACTAGATTGAAAAGGCAAAATTGCGGAATATGTACCATCATTAGCAATCAAATCTCCATTTGTGCCATTATCTAACATTGTAAACGATTGAAATTTCGAATTGTATTCACTTGTTGTAGCTAATAATTCCACAGTATTTGCATTAAACACCTCAGCTGTTACCAAATTATTAGTTACGATTACATTATCAATCGTTGGAGATGTTAAAGATATCTCTGGATGATTAAGTAAAAATTGTTTTCGTTCATTAATAGTACTTAATATCCCACCAAATCCCCAATTGAAAATTGCCCATAATGGCTCATCTACATTACTATAATAATCAGTCATTGAAAAAACCTTATTGTAATCCTGATTAGCACCATCATATGCTAAAGCCTGTAAATTATCTATATTAGCTCTTATTGCAGTTGTATCTAATGATTCTTCAATTATAGTATTGACATGAGCAGTATAAATCTTTCTGTAGTATGGATTATTTAATAACTTATATAATAGAGGCCTTTCTTCCCACGCTCCACTTCCAGCAGGAGAACCAGTATAATACGGATCATACTCATATATAGCAGAAGGATTCCAGAAATCCCATCCCATAATTGCTCCTGAGAAACTATTATCAAGATCCCAAGGGATCATTTGAAATAACCCATCTTTAGTCTGATACAAATAATAATTATGAATATAATACGTATTATAACAATCTAAATTTTGGGTTACCTGATTTACAGCAAATGCCCAAAGGGTTCTATCTACATTTAAAACACTATCTATATTTTGAAAATCTAAATCAATAACTTTGATTAAATTAACCAGTTCCTCCCAACCCTGCTCAGATTTCATATCATAACTATCATAGTACAAAGTTGTATCATCACCCATATAATATAAATTAGGAGGCATTGCAGAAGGAGCATTAGCGGTGTCACAAAACCTATCAATATTATCACATTTAAATAAGGGGCCTGATTTTTCATCAAAATGTTTTTTCAAAAATTGTTTATTAATAGATTCATCATTAACATAAAGCCCAACATAATCACCTTGAACATTTAATTTAACCAAATTAGATTCTCCTGTTGGCAAGTATCTCCTGTAAATATTACTACTTACAATCTGCTTAACAAAAGTAGGGTCCATCCATGCATTAGCTAATTTTATCTTATTATAATCTAATAACTGCTGATCATCAATAAAATAATTCATATCAATATTATATGGAACCTTAGGATTAAAATTATCATTTGGCAGGCAAAATGTAGAATTCCCTTTGTATCTAACACCAACACTGTCATAACTAGTTCCATTCAATGTTAAGACTGCTGGTATTCTCTCTCCTGGAGAATAAAACCATGAATTTACTAAATATGGATGATAGTTTGGATTATAAAATTCTAAATGAAAAGTTCGAACAGAATCTTCATCAAATATCCCTCCAGGACTATCATATAAATCTTGAGGATTATACAGAGTCTGTCCAAAAAGAAAGAAAGGAAATAGAACAAGTATAGGTATAAGTCTTATCATACTGCAAATCTACAAAAACAAGTTGACAGAGAGATTACACGAAAATACTATTCTCATTATTACCTGCTTTTTTAAAAAAGACTTTCACTGCCTCCCTACCTTTATCCCCCAAAGAAATAGAGTATTCATTTACATAAAGGTTAATATGAGCATCTACAATCTCTCTTTGCATCTCTTGAGCATGAAGACTCACAAATTCTGAAGATGAATCTCTATTCTCAAAAGCATATTCTACCGATCTTCTTAAAACTCTCTCAAATCTCTTCTGAACTTCAACAGTAAATTTTCTTTTAATAACAATCCCCCCAAGAGGAATAGGAAGTCCTGTTTCACTTTCCCAAAACTCACCTAAATCAATTACTTTTTCTAAGCCTTTATCTTTATAAGTAAATCTATTTTCATGAATTATTAGTCCTAAGCTAACTCTCTCATGAATAACAGCTCTCTCAATATCAGAAAAACAGGTTTCAATCTTATTTTGATATGTTGGATATGCAATCTCTAAAAGCATATTAGCAGTAGTGTATCTTCCTGGAATTGCAATCTTAGAATCTTCATTAATAATTGTTTCTGGTTTTTTAATTAAAAGTGGTCCACACTTTCTGCCAAGGGCAGAACCACTATCCAATAATAAATAATCAGAAATACAATAAGTAAATGCATTAAATGATAATTTCGTGACATCTAACCTACCTTCAAAAGCCCATTTATTTAACTGCTCTACATCTGCAAAAAAAGTCTCAAATTCTAATCCTTCTGTATCTATCTTTGCATGAAGCAAGGCATCAAAAATAAATGTGTCATTTGGACAAGGAGACAACCCTAATCTTAATTTCATAAACTATGAATTATCTTTTCTATCTCTAGATTCAAGTTTCTAATAGCTAAATCTAATTGCCAATTATCTTTATTTCTTATTTCTACTTTATTAGAAATTGACCTTATCTGCATGCAAGGAATCTTCATTTCGTCACAAACTTGAAATATTGCAGCTCCCTCCATACTTTCAATATCAGGATCTAACCTCTCTATTATATTATCTATTGAATTTTGATTACCATGCACTGTATTAACAGTAATCGCCCTTACCTTTCTCAAGCTAGTTCTTGCAGCAACTATAAACCTATCTTTAATATCAAAATCTGAGAATTCTGAAAAAGATTCTCCATCTTCAAAACCAATTTCAGAAAAAGAATCCTCAGTAACCTCAACAACATCACCGATTTTTATTTCAGATGAAAAAGAACCAGCCACCCCCATGTTTATGACTAAATCATATTTCTTTTTATGCAGCTCTTTTGTTAGATTTATTGCAGCATTAAGCATCCCAACACCTGTAGTTAATGTAGGAAAATCACGTATCATTTCCGAACTAATCTCAGAACCTGTAGCTGCAACAATTAATACATTCATATGGCAAATATATGGTATATTTGCAGCCTATTTATAAAAACATGAGCGATAATTACAACAAAAATCTAGCTAAAAATATTAAATCAACACTTGCAGAGATTGGAGAAAATCCTGAAAGAGAAGGGTTATTAAAGACCCCTGAACGTGTTGCAAAATCAATGGATTTTCTAACAAATGGATATCAAAAAGATCCAGCTAAGATTCTAAAATCTGCAATGTTTGCTGAAGACTATAGCCAAATGGTCTTAGTAAAAGACATTGAATTATACTCACTCTGCGAGCATCATATGCTGCCATTCTTTGGGAAAGCACATATAGCTTATATCCCAAACGGACATATTGTAGGGTTGAGTAAGATACCGCGTGTTGTTGATGTATTTTCTAGAAGACTTCAAGTCCAAGAAAGACTAACTAATGAGATCAAAGACTGCATTCAAAATACGCTCAATCCAAAAGGAGTTGCTGTCGTAATTGAGGCTCAACACCTTTGCATGCAGATGAGGGGAGTTCAAAAACAACATTCATCAACAACAACCTCTTCATTCTCCGGAATCTTTATGTCAGATGAAAAAACAAGAGCAGAATTTATAAATTTGATAAAATAAAAACTGTCTACTATATATTAGTAATTCAAAACTACACCTTTATATGAAAGCATATGTATTTCCTGGACAAGGGGCTCAGTTTCCTGGAATGGGTCAAGAACTTTACAAAGCATCATCAGATGCTAGTAGAATGTTTAAAAAAGCAGATGAAATTCTAGAATTTTCAATCACTGATATTATGTTTGGTGAAGATGCTGAGGCCTTAAAACAAACTAAAGTTACACAGCCTGCTATCTTTCTGCATTCTGTCATTCTAGCAAAAGTATTAGGAGATTCTTTTCAGCCAAAAATGGTTGCTGGACACTCACTTGGTGAATTCTCTGCACTTGTTGCTGCAGGCTATTTATCTTTTGAGGATGGGTTAAGGCTAGTCTCTAAACGAGCTATAGCAATGCAAAGAGCATGTGAAATTAACCCTTCAACAATGGCTGCCGTCTTAGGATTAGAAAATACTGTTGTAGAAGAAATATGTGCAAATATTAAAGAAGTTGTAGTTCCTGCAAACTATAATTGCCCCGGGCAATTAGTAATCTCAGGTAGTAATGAGGGAATTAATATTGCTTGTGAAGAATTAATAAAAGCAGGTGCAAGAAGAGCCCTTAAACTTCCTGTAGGAGGAGCTTTTCATTCTCCCTTAATGGAGCCAGCAAGAACAGAGCTAGAGTCAACCATTGACTCAACAAGTTTCTCTAAAGGAAGCTGTCCCATATATCAAAATGTAACAGCATCAGCAATTACAAATCCTGATAAGATTAAAGAAAACTTGAAAAAACAACTTACTGCATCAGTAATGTGGACTCAAACTATGCAGCAAATGATCGAAGATGGATTAACTTCAGTAACAGAAGTTGGTCCGGGGAAAGTCTTACAGGGATTATTTAAAAAAATAGATCGAAGTATAGCTACTGAGAGCGCTAGTTTACAAAGCACTATTTAATAGCCTTCCACTAGTATTCAAATCATGCCAAGCTTTCTTAGTTTGACATTCTTTATGTAATTGTGCATGATGCATATTATGACAATCACTACCCAAAAAACTAACCATATTGTTAGCTATCAAATCATTTACTTTCTTTTTTATAGCCTCTGAATAATAACCAATGATTGAAAGACAATTGATCTGTAGAAATACTCCTCTATTTACAAGGTTTTCATAGTCTTTCATTGTAAAAAACATATATCTTTCTGGATGAGCTAAGACTACTTTATAGCCTTCTAATTGCAACTTAAAAATAATATCAAAAATATTCTTAGGAGCCTCCATAAAGGAAAGTTCAACTAAAATATAATTTTCCCCAAAAGTTAAGAACTTCTCTTCACCTATTTTCTTTTCAAAATCATAATCAATATAATATTCTGCTGCTGCATCTATTTCCATATTGATATTTTGAGTTTTCAACTCAGCACGCACATTAGTAAGTCCACTTAAGATAATCTCAGAGCTATTTTGATAAAAATCACTCATTACATGTGGAGTGGTAATCAGTTTGCTAAAACCCAACTGCTGCATCTTTTTAATTAAACCAATCGTTGTACCCATATCAGGAGATCCATCATCAATTCCTGGTATAAGATGAGAATGGACATCAGTCTTCAAAGAAGAAAAATCTAAGAGGTCTAAATCCTTATCTTCATTTCTTTTAGTAAACCACTCTAGCATCTATTTATATTGTGCTTTGTAATAATTCTGGTACTCTCCAGAGGTAATATTATCCATCCAATTCTCATTATCCAAGTACCAATCAATAGTTTTTGAGAGACCTTCCTCAAATTGTAAGGATGGCTCCCAGCCTAATTTATCTTTTAACTTATTAGCATCAATAGCATAACGTTTATCATGCCCCGGTCTGTCTTTTACATAAGTAATCAATCCTTCAGAATTTCCTGCTTGTCTTCCTAAGGCAATATCCATCTTTTTACAAAGTAACTTTATAAGATCGATATTTGTCCATTCATTAAAACCGCCAATATTATATGTTTCTCCATTCTCTCCCTCATGATAGATCTTATCAATTGCACAAGCATGGTCAACTACATAAAGCCAATCTCTAGTAAACTTCCCATCACCATACACAGGTAATGATTTTGAATTTCTAATATTATTAATAAATAGCGGTAATAACTTCTCCGGGAACTGATTTGGCCCATAATTATTAGAACAATTTGAAATCACATATGGCATCCCGTAAGTATTTCCATAAGCTCGAACAAAATGATCAGAGCTAGCTTTTGAAGAGGAATATGGAGATTGTGG
>MDSW01220445.1_pt1 | contig 11713 bp, 4 predicted proteins | sample 811171 | NCBI WGS metagenome assembly MDSW01 (sample SAMN05326641, study PRJNA326480) | marine metagenome | isolation source: seawater | place: Atlantic Ocean: North West | collected 2012
GGGGGCGGCGCGCGCGCGCGTGACTCGCGCCTCGCCTCGCCCTCGCGCCGGCCGCCATGATGGTCAAACCCGCGGGCGCGGACGACGCGGAGGACGCGCCGCCCTCCGAGCACGCCGCGGACCCCTCGGATCCCCCGGAGGAGGAGGAGGACGCGGACGCCATGGACGCCCTCCTCGGCGTCGGCCACGATCTCCGCGGCGCGGCCGCGGCCCCTCCGAAATCTTCGAAATCGAAATCTTCGTCGTCGCGGCGCTCCGGCGCCGCCGCCGCCCCCAAGCCCCCCGACCCGTCGCACGACATGGACGAGTCCGCGAAGATGCTGATGCTCCTCGGCGAGCTCGGCGGGCAGGAAGCCAGCGATCCCTCGGATCACTCGGATCACTCGGAGGACCGACCGCCGCGAGCGGCGTCCAGGGGAGGATCGTCGCGAGGCGCGCGAGACGCCAAGAATAACGCCGCGGGCGACCGAGGCGCCTCCAAGAGCGGCGCCAAGGGCGGCGCGGCGGGCCCCTCCTCCCACGGGGTCATGAACCCGCAGCAGGGATCCGCGGATTCCGACGCCGCGGGCGCGCAGGCGCAGGGCCCCGTGGGGGAGTGGCTCAAGGCGGAGGGCGAGGCTCGCATGAAGATGGCGGATCACCGCCGGCTCATCTACCGGTGGACGAACGCAATCTACCGCCTGCTCGGGATGAAGATCCCGCGCGGCATGGGCTCGCTGTTCGACAAGGGCGAGAAGAACAAGCGCGAGAAGTTCGACCGGTTTTTGTCGTACTATTACGGGACGGAGACGTTCGAGCCCGGCACGTACTGGTACAACAACGCCGACACGATCCAGTTCTTCGTCGAGCTGGTGCGAGTGGCGACGCGCGACCGGTACGCGCCGGAACCCGTCACGATCCAGAAGCTCTTCCGCAAGAAGGACCCGACGCGACAGGCGTCGACGTGGATCATGGTCCAGGAGGAGCTGGACAAGACCGACGTCAGCGCGGAGGAGCTCAGGGCGCTGTTCGAGGGACCGCCGAGGGTGGAGAACGGGTTCCCCCGAGGAAGGCCACTCCTCGTGCCCATACCGAAAAATCCCAAGGGGCACCACAAGTATAACAACGCCAAGGGAGGAGGAGGAACCGCCGGAGGAGGAACCGGAACCGGCGGAACCGGCGCCGGCGCCGCGACCGATCGAGGCGGCGACGCGAGCGCGCCCGCCTCCCCCGCGCCGCCCATGCCCGCCTCCTTACGCGCTTCGTCGCGCGAAGGCGGCGTCGCCGGAAAGTCCTCCGGGAAGGACTCTGACCCCTCCTCCGGGAACTCGGCGTTCGCGGCGGCGAGGGAGTACGCGGCGCGCGCGCACGCGGCGGCGCGGCGCCAGCACGCCAAGGCGCAGGCCCGACACCGGTCCGCCTCGGCGCAGCACGAGGCGATGTTCGGCGCCGCGCCGCGCCTGGACCCTCACGACTCGGCGACGGCGCGCGCGATGAACGCGGCGCGGCGGCGGAGCGCGCTGGCGACGTCGCTGAGCGGCGCCGCGCGCGGGTTCCTGCCCCTCGTCGGCGGCGCGGCGGGCATCCCGGGGACGGATTTCGGCGCGGTGGCGATGGCGCAGGCGGCGGCGGCGGCGGCGGCGCCGGGCGCGTGCGAGGGGATCACCCTCGCGCCGTCGCCGATGAAGGCGGCGAGTCCCGGCGGCCAGGGCGGCGCGCGGGACGACGGCGGCCGCGGCGCGAGCGGCTCGGGCTCGAAGAAGCGCCACGGCGCGAGGCTCGAGGGGCGGGTCGCGCCCATCCGACGGTTACACCCGGACAAGGCGTTCTTCAGGGAGGTGGCCTCGGCGCACGACCGAGGGGGCGTCGGGGGCGCGTTCGGGTCCGGCGGCGATCTCTTCCGTCTCCAACACAAAGGCGATAAAGGCGCGGATTCGGAGGGCGCCGCGGACCGGGGAGGTTCGGCGGGGCCGGGGGGGGCTTCGGCTTCCGCCGCTCACGCCGCCACCGGCGGGTTCGTCGCGGCGATCCCTCCGAGCCCGACCCGGCTCGTGGGCGAGATTTTGCTGGCGACGCTCGCGGACGTCGCGGGCCCCGCGTTCGGGATGAAGATCGCGTTCGACCCGGACGAGTTCCGCGACGAGCTCGAGTCCCTCGACCCGGCGGCGGAGACCGAGGAGGCCGACGACCGAGGCGGCGACGCGCGCGGCGCGCGGGCGGGCGGGGACCCCCCCGGCGCCGGCGGGGAGGGTGGCCCCGCGGCCGCGGCCGGGGCGCCGCCGCCTTGGTCGTCGTCGTCGTCGTCGAAGCGCTCGCACGAGCACGCCCCGATCGCGCCGAGCGCGCTCGCCGCCGCGCGCGAGGGCCGCGAGCGTCTCATGAGCCTCGGCGAGGAGGTGACGCGTCACCTTCCGAGCGGCGACGACATCATCACACCCGCGTCGTCGGAGGATCCGTCGGATCGCGGAGGATTCGCCGCCGCCGAGCAGCGGAGCGTCAGAACGCCGCGCGAGCCCGTCGTCGACCGCACCGCCCTCGGCGCGCAGGTGGACTCGGTGCTCGTCGCGGCGAAGGCGGCGGAGAGCGCCTGGCGGCGACACGCGGAGGCGCTGAGGCTCAGCGCTCGCGCGGCGAAAGTCTCGGCGCGGTGCGACGCCAAGCTCGAGACGGCGCGGGACGAACTCGCGGGCGCCGAGCTCGCGCTCGCCGCCGCTGAGGGCCCCGGCGCCGCGCTCGTCGAGCCCGGCTTGCGCGACGTGATGCGACGCGCCGTGGAGAAGAGCGTCGCCGCGAAGAAGAAGACGTTCGAAAACGCCGAGACGGCGAGAAGTCGCGCCCACGGGGACTTGGAGCGCCACAGGGCGCAGGCGGCGACGAGCCTGAGGGCGTTCAAGCCGCAGTACGACGAGGTTCGGAAACGCGCCCTGCGGCTGCGCCTCGCCGCGGAGGAACGCGCGGAGCGACAGGTGGCGAGGGCGCTGAGCCGAGCGGAGCGAGCCGCCGAGGAAACCGCAAAGAGGGCGGAGAAGGTCGCCGCCGGGGCTATTATCGCGGAGGGAGGAGGAGGAGGAGGAGGAAGAGGAGGAGGAGGACAGCAGAAGCCGAACGCGGGACGAGCGGGGGGGGGCGACGAGGGATCGTCGGGCGCGCGAGACGCGGGCGTCGCGAAGAGCCAAAGCCTTCGCGACGACGCGGCGAGGGCGGCGCGGACGTGGGCGGAGGCGCGGGAGGCCATCGCCGTCGCGCTCGAGGGGTGCAAGACCGCGGTGGAGTGGAGCAAGGAGGCCATCGCGCACATCGCGGGGGGGAGGGACGTGTGACGAGACGAGACGAGAGTCGCCCGCCGCGCGTCGATGAGACGAATGGTATAAAGACGAGCGCGAGACGAGCGCGAGCGCGCGAGCCCAACGAGCCTCTCTTTTTTTTTTTTTCCAAGAGTGTCGGGGGGCCCGCCCCTCTCTACTACTCGCGCTCACTTCTTCCCCGGCGTGTTGCTCGCTCCGCCCTTCTCCGGGGGCAGGAGCTTCGCGAGGCTCTGCGCGATCTCCGCCCTCCTCTTCTCGCACATTCTCGGGCTCGGCCGGTAGTACTTGAGCATGCCGTCCCACGGCACGGGTTTGATCCCCGCCTGCGCGCAGATCATCTCCCTGACCCTGTTGGCGAACTGGATGCCGTCCTCGCCCTCCCTCTGCTCCTGCGGCTCCAGGTACCACACGTCCGCGACGACCGCCCAGGAGGTCATCAGGGACATGAGGTGCTGCGTGAAGCTCTGCCTCCTGGAGTGCCAGAAGGTCTCCGCGAAGATCTTGTTGTACTTGATGGCGATCGGGCACACCTTGCACCCCAGGTCGAACGCGCCTCGCTTGAACATGACGCAGTACTCGTTGTTCACGCACGTGCCCTCGGGGAAGATGAGGAGGGGGAGGCGGTCGGAGTCCGCGACGTGCTCGCGGAGCCTGCGCTGGACCATCTCGCGGTCCTTGCTCTCCGTGCGGTTGAACCGGATGCAGTCGATGGCGTCCATCGCGGTGTTCTGAATCAGGCCGACCCAGCCCTTGTTCTGTTGCGCGATGGAGCTGAACGGGGAGACGGAGGTGAGGATGATGTAGTCGATGATGCTCGTGTGGTTGGCGACGTAGACGTGCCCGGGGCGGCGCGTCGGCTTGGGGCCGTGGTACTTGATCACCCCGGTCCAGCTCACGACGTAGGAGGCGGCGTACACGTGCACGAGGTTGCGCTCCAGGCGCGCCCTCAGGGGGCCGCGCGGGAGCGCGGAGTGCACGAGGGTGAAGCACGCGAGGAAGGCGATCGTGCTGAGGACCATGAAGCTGAGGCGGATCGGGAAGAGCACGCAGTAGCGGACGACGACGCCCACGCACCACAGCGGGAAGAGGTAGAAGTTCCAGTTCCACGGCGGGCGCTCCGTGAACGCGAAGCATCGGTTGAACGTGTCGTCCACGATCGCGCTCGCGGCGTCTTGAAGCACGCCGGAGGCGTCCAGCAACCGGGGAAGGATCGCGGCGTCGCCCCCGCCGGCCAAGCGCGCGGAGGCCAGGCGCTCGAGCTCCAAACCGGACGTCACGCGCTCCACCTCCACCGAGGCGCGGTCGCCCGAGCTCAGGAACAGCTCGTCCTGCCCGCCCGACGGCGCGGGGGGGGGTTTCTTCGAGCTCATCCCGCCCGGACCCGACGAGACCCGAGGAGGACGCGCGAGGGCGAGGCGTGGAAATCAATCCCACGGCGAGGGCAAAGCTGGGCGGCATAAAAAGCGCCCCGCCGCGTCGGATGGACCAAATCGCGGAGAGAAATTGCTGCGCCGATTCGTACCACCGGCGCGACCCTTCGTGTCCCCTCCGACGTTTCTTCGCACACCCCCCCGCGCGCCTCCCCCCGCGCTCGACCTCCGCGCGCGGCGCCCGTCCCCCCCGCGCCCGCGCGCTCGCGCTCCTCCCCCCCCCTCCCGCGCCACCCCGCGCTCGTCCTCGTCTCCCCGCGCTCGACCCCGCGCCGCCTTCCCCTCGCGTCGTCCCCATGCCGCCCGCGGCGATGATGACGCTGGCGGCGACGACCGGCGAGCCCGCGCTCGGGGACGAGGGCATCCCCGGCGGCCCCGGGGTGTACAGCACGCGGTGCCCCCCCCTCCCGCGCCTGCGCATGCGCGAGAGCAGGGACATCGTCCACCGCGCGACGCTCCGCGCCAAGGGCATCGACCCCGACCTCGTCCCCTCCCCCGCCCCCGCCTCCGCCTCCTCCTCGGACGCGCACCACCACCACAACGCCAACGCGCGTCATCGCGGCGGGGCGATTTCCAAATCCGGAAAAGTCGCCTCCCCGGTCCACCGGCCTCTGCCGCCTCCCGCGTTCGACGACGGCGAGATCGAGTCCCTGCTGCTCGAGTCCTCGGCGCGCCGCGGCGTCGGCGGGGGCGCGTGGCGCGTCGGCGGCGGCGGGGGCGACTTCACCCGCGGCGTCGGCGCCGATAACCACCTCAGGGTCGCGCACGAGGTGGCGGCGACGCGCCTGGCGAGGAGGCGCGACGCCAACGCGGTCGAGGAGTCGCAGCGAGACCTCGACCGAGCGAAGACGACGATGAGGATGACCAACGCATCCGACAACCGTTCAAGGCGCGCGGCGGCGAAAAACCCTAAGGGAGGACAACCGCACGCGTGCGCCGAAGCCAACGCCGCGTCCGCCTCGGAGCCGCCGCCCTCATCGCTCCCCCTCGCGACGCCGCTGTACGTGCCCCTCGACGACGCCCCGGGACCGACGAAGAAAAAGTTCGGAGCCGCGAAGAAAAATAAAAATACAGCCGCCGACGCCGCGCCTCGACGTCGCGCCGAGGAGAAGGGAACCAACGGGGCGCCGTCCCCCCCGAACGGGGGCGGGAACGCGAGCGGGAACGCGAGGATACATCGCCAGGAGGATACGTCGCCGCCGCCGCCGCCGCAGCCGCCGTCGGGAAAGAAAATGAAGGCCGCTTTGGCGTCTTCGGCGCCTTCGGCGCCTTCGGCGTCTTTGGCCCCGCCGTCGGGTTCGGGTTCCAAAAAAGTCCTTGGCTCCGCTTCCGCGTCCGCGCCTCCCCGGCGCCCCCGGCCCCACCCCCAACATACCCACCCCGCGCACATTTCCGCGGCGGTGGACGACCGCGCGGCTTCTTTGGCTCGCGCCGAGCGCCGCGCGATCGCGGCGGCGAGCGCGACGGCGCGTAAAGCCGAGGCGGAACGCAACGCGGCGGAGGCGCGCCGGGCTCGGCTCGAGTCGGAGCTCGCTTCGCTCGAGGCGGACCTCGACGCGCACCGGCGCGGCCGCGGGGACGCGATCCAGCGCGAGCGCTCAGAGGCGTCTCGGGTGGCGGCGCTCGAGCGCGAGCTCGAGGGTCGTCTCGCGAGCGTCGCCGAGGCGCACGAGCGTCTGAGGGAGCGTTCGGCGATCGAGGCTCGGCTCGCGCGCGTCGTCGACGCGCTCAGGGCGGGCGCGGAGGCGCTCCAGGCGACGCTTCGGGACTGCGACCACGACGTGGCGGCGTGCGGGGCGTACGCCGCGGAGGCGTGCGAGGCGAACCGACGGGCGTCGGACGCGCTCGAGTGGATCCGCGCCAAGTACCTGGCGCGCGCGAACGCGTGGAAGCGAAACGTGGACGCCGCCAAGGCGGAGCGCGAGGCGCTCATCGAGGACCTCAAGCTCGAGCGCGCGGAGGACCGGAGGGCGAAGAAGTCGCGGGAGCTCCTGGCGTCGAGGCGGATACGGGAGGAGAGCACGACGAGGGCCATCACGAACGAGATGAAGGCGCTCGTGGAGGTGAGGGAGACGGAGGAGGGCGCGGCGAGGGCGGCGCTCGCGAGGCTCGCGGGCGCGGTGAGGCTCAAGGACCCCAGCGCGAGGCGCCCCGAGGAAATCGTCGACGCCACGCGAGAGTCCAGGGAGAGGAGGGAGAGCGTCCAGAGACAAATCGAACGAGCGAGGGCGCGAGAGAGCCGAGCGAGGGCCACGCTCGAGCGGCTCGAGATAAGGAGGAGGCTCGCGAGGCTCGGCCTGGACGAGGAAGAGGATGAAGAGGGTCTTCTTCCAGACGAAAGGCTCGAGGAAAACGAGGTTCCCGACGGCGCGGACGCGTCCGAAAAAGAAGACGCCCCGGCAAACGACGACGACGCGGGAAGAGCGGAAAACGACGACGCGGGAAGAGCGGCTCGACCCTCGAAACGTCGTCTCGAAGGGCCGCCTGAGCCCCCCCCGGAGGAGTCGGCGTCGCCGGCGCCACCGCCCCGCGCGTCTTTCGCTCGCGTTTCGTCGCGGCGACGCGTGGTGGAGACTGAATCGCGCGTCCGGCTCGCCGAGCGTCGGCTCTCGGCGTCGCGGCGGCGGTTCGCCTCCGTCGCGCTCGTCCTCGTCACCGTCGAGGAGGGCCTGCGAAAGATCGATAAGGCCGTCACGGTCGCCACCGCCGCGCGGGAGGGCGACGAGGAGACGATGCCGACGCGGGAGGACGAGAACGCGGAGGAGGAGGAGGAGGAGGAGGGGGAGGGGGAGGAGGAGGAGGAAAACGCCGCCGGGCGACGAGCGCCTCGCGATCGCGCGTCTCGCGCGTCACGCGCGTCTCGCGCGTCGACCTCCGCGGCGCCTTCCTCCCACACCCCCCGCGCGGGGCACCCCCCCTCGCGGCGGCGCGCGCGCGCGGCGTCCGCCGCGTCCTCCGCGGCGGGTCCTCGCGGCGGCCGGATCTCTTTTACCTCCTCCTCCTCCTCCTCCTCCTCGCGAAGGCCTCCGACGGGCGCCTCGGGCGCGGGCGCCTCGGACCCCGACCGGCGCATGAGCCTCCCGAGCCTGCCCCGCGTCGTCCGCATCTCGGAGGACTCGTCGGACGAGACGAGCGGCGGCGACGTCCTCGCGCCGCTTCCCCTTCGCCTCGACGGGTTCCGCCGCTTCAGCAGTTTCGCGCCGCCGCCCGGCGGCGACGGCGGCGGCGGGAGTACGCCTTCTTCGGCGGGGGAACGAAAAGGACCACTAAATCCCCTCCTCCCTCCCCCCGCCTCCTCCTCCTCCTCCCTGTCCTACCTCTCGGCGACCATCTCCGCGACGCTCCCCGCGCGCCTATGCGTGGCTTCTGCTCGCGTCCTCGAGGTTCTTCGCGTTCTCAAATCCCGAGGCGGTTCGTTTCGCACCGGGCGCGCATCCGTCGCGTTCGGCGTTCCGCGTTCGGCGTCTGTGGCGCCCGTCGCCGCGTCCATCTCGACCGTCCTCGGCGCGGACCACCCCCTCTCGACCGTCGGTTTGGCGCGCGTCGGCAAGGCGAAGGTGGCGGCGGGCGAGGTGGACGACGACCCGGCGAAGATGCGGCTCAAGCGCGGGCGCGCGTACGTCGAGATGGCGATGAAGTGGAGCTTCAAGGCGGGTCGGCCGACGGCGTACGAAGATTCCGACGACGAGCTCGTCGCGGACAGCGACGGGACGTTGCGGTTCAAGGGCTCCGAGGGCGACGACGAATCGTCGGTGGTATCAGCGGGGCATCATCATCACGGGGGGCATCATCACGGGGGGTCGTCGAAGGGCGGCGGCGGCGGGGTTTTGGGGGGACCCGCGGGACTCATCCTCAGCTCCGAGGGCGACCGAGGCGGCGGCGGGGATCACCACCACCACCACCACTCGGCCAAGTCCGAGCTGCTCAAGGGGGCGAGCAGCCGCGGGTTCTCGCAGGCGGCGTTCAGGAAGCTGCTCAGGCGCGCGAAGAAGGCGGACGCCGTGCCCACGCGCGAGGACCTCAAGCGGGCCAGCGTGAAGGCGGAGGCGAGGCTCAGGGCGATGAAGGAGGCGAAGAAACGAGAGGAGGAAAGGGCGAGGGAGGAGTGGTGATGGGAGCGGTGATATAGGAGCGGTGATACTCGCGTATTAATACTCGTATTTTTCGCCGTTTTTAGCGGCGTCTCGTTTTTTTCCAAAAAAAAACCGAGCGGAGACGACCGACGCGCGTCGTTTATTATAGACTACGTTCGGAAGACATCCCCATCTCGAGACACCTCCTAAATGTTCTCATCAGAAGTCGCCTCCGGAGGCGAGGAGCAGGTAGACGGTTCGCGCGACGAGGGCGACGGGGAGGATCAGGAGCGCCGCCAGCGGCAGCCCCTTCTCGTCCTCTTCCTCCGTTTTTTCCTTTTCCTTTTTTTCCGGGTTCCCCGGGTCGTTGGCTCGGATCGCCTCGAGCTCCCCCTTCCCCCACTGGAACATGTTTGGCTCGTACTCCCGCGCCAGCTTCGAGTCCCCCAGCGCGACGTACACGCGGAGCTCCCTGAGCTTCACCGCGCCGCCTCGGAACATCGACTTGTCGCCGTTCGGCATCGCGTCGTAATAGCTCCCCAGGCGGCACCGCGCCGCGCGTCGCTCCAGATCCACCTGCAACCCGTCGGGGCCCCACTTGGGCCCCTTCCCGTCCTCGTCGATGATCGCCATCCCGGACCCGCCCACCTTGCCCAGCTTCACCGGCGCGGCGGCGGAGGAGGAGGAGAGAAACCCCTTGGGCGGGTACACCCAGAGGAACGCGCTGATGGCGTCGAGCCACTCGCCGTACCCGAGCCATCCCTTGGGGTTGTACCCTCCGAAGACGGCGCCGTCGTCGGAAATCGCGACGAGGATCGCGGCGCCCTGGCCGTCGAGCTGCGTGTGGAACGACGACGCCTTCCACCCGTGGACGTTCGCGTCGTACGCGATGCCGAGGGGCTGGAACTCGAGCTGGGTCTGCTTCAGGACCTTGCGCACGAGCAGGAGCTCCTCCGTGTCGTCGGCGTCGAGCGGCGACGCGACCGCGCCGGGGTCGCACAGCGCGGGCCACTGATCCGGCCACTCCTCCTTCGTCATGCGCTTCAGCCCCGCGGGGGCGGGGTCCGCGAGGGCGTCCTCGCCGAAGACGTTCATCACCATCCGCGTCACGAAGTCGAGCTCGGGGGGCTCGTCCGGGGCGTCCGGGTCGGTCTCGGAGGCCGCCGCGCGGGTCCGGAGGCGCGAGGAGCGGAGGAGGAGGGGCGCGCGAGAGGACGATCCGACGGAGGAGCGCCAGCTGGCATCATCGCGCCGCGCGGGGGCGGGACGCGAGGGGGAGGAGGGGGACCGAGGGACGGCGCGCGACGCGGCGCGCCCGAGGCGCGAGGACGCGCCCGCGCCCGCGAGGACGCGCGGAGACGCGGGGACGAGGGCGGGCATCGCGCGCGGGGGCGAGTGCGCGCGCGGCGAGGACCCGTCGTCGGAGAGTGAGGACGAGCCGCGACGAGTGTTCTGGCGTGTCGACGAACGATTTTTACTGGTACTTTCGAAAGTATTTTTGCTGGTCAGACCCCTGGAGCGGCCCCACGCGTGCAATATTGTTCCGATTCTCGCGACGACGCCCATACCCCTCCCCTCCTCCGCCGGCGGACGCGTTCGCACGCAAAAAACACTGCTCGATGCTCGATAACATGCAACGCGAACGCCTCCTCGTCGTTCGCTCTTTCGTTTCGACCCGCTCACCCTTTAAACGTCCCGCCGCCGCTCCGCGGTAGTAGGTTGACTCCATCGTCGGTTCGTCGGTTATTCAGCGCGCCTTCTTAGCCGCCTTGGCCTCCTTCATCATGCCCACGAACGTCTCGAAGCACGGATCGCTGTCGTGCGGCCCCGGGCTCGCCTCCGGGTGGTACTGGATCGTCATCGCCTTCTTCTCCTCCCACACCATCCCCGCGCACGTCCCGTCGTTCAGGTTCACGTGCGACACCGCCACCTCCCCGGGCAGCGTCGCGGGGTCGACGGCGAAGTTGTGGTTCTGGGACGAAATCTCCACCCGCCCGGTGGGTCCGCGCACGGGGTGGTTCCCCCCGTGGTGGCCGAACTTGAGCTTGAACGTGGACCCGCCGAAGGCCTGGCCCAAAACCTGGTGACCCATGCAGATCCCGAACACGGGAACCTCGCCCAGGATCTGCTTGGCGTTCTCCACCGCGTACGGCACCGCCGAGGGGTCGCCGGGGCCGTTGCTGAACAACACGCCGTCGGGTTCGAGAGCCAGCACCTCGCTCGCGGGGGTGTCCGCGGGGACCACCGTGAGCTTACACCCGAAGCTCGCGAGGCGGCGCATGATGTTGTGCTTGATGCCGAAGTCGTAGCACACGACGTCGTACGTTCCCGGCGCGCTCGCCTTGGCCTCCGCCGCCCACTCCCACTCGGCGCCTGTGGGGTCGACCCACTCGTACGCGTCTCGGCTCGTCACCGTGCCGATCATGTCCTTCCCGACGATGGTCCACTCCTTGCACATCTTCACCAGCTCGTCGTCCGTCTTGCTCGCGTCCGTGGTGATGACGCCGTTCAGGCAGCCCGTGTCGCGGAGCCTGCGCGTGATGGCGCGCGTGTCGATGTCGCTGATGCCGACGACGCCCTGCTGCTCAAGGTACTCGGGGAGGGTCATGGCGGCGCGGTAGTTGCTCACGTTGAGGGAGAGATGGCGGACGAGCATGCCGCCCATGTGCGCCTTGGACGATTCCATGTCCTCGAGGTTGATCCCGACGTTGCCGATCTCGGGGCACGTGAACAAGACGAACTGGCCCGCGTAGCTCGGGTCGGTGAGGATCTCCTGGTAGCCGGAGAGGGAGGTGTTGAAGACCACCTCGCCGAGGACCGTGCCCGACGCGCCGAAGCTCTGCCCGGGCCAGACGCTGCCGTCCTCGAGGACGAGGCGGCAGTCGGACTTCTTCCAGGGCTTCTCCGAGGAGACCGCGGCGGAGAC
>MDSW01078024.1_pt1 | contig 11712 bp, 11 predicted proteins | sample 811171 | NCBI WGS metagenome assembly MDSW01 (sample SAMN05326641, study PRJNA326480) | marine metagenome | isolation source: seawater | place: Atlantic Ocean: North West | collected 2012
GCTTGATATTAAAATGGTTATGTTTAAGATGGTTGGATATCATAAAATTAAAAAGAAATACGTTTCTTTGGATGACCCAGATATAAATAAAAATGATATAATGTTTATTTCTGGTACAGAGTTAAGAGAAAAATTAACTTCTGGTGAAGATATTCCAGATTGGTTTACTTATAGTGATATTACAGAGGAGCTTAGAAAAACATATCCTCCTAAATTAAATAGAGGATTTACAATATTCTTTACAGGTTTATCAGGTTCAGGCAAATCAACGATTGCTAAGAGTTTATATTCAAAACTTATGGAAATTGGTTCACGTCCAGTTACCCTACTTGATGGTGACATAGTAAGAACTCACTTATCATCTGAACTTGGTTTTTCAAAAGAACACAGAAATCTAAATATCAGAAGAATAGGATATGTTGCAAGTGAAATAACTAAAAATAGAGGAGCTGCAATTTGTGCACCAATAGCTCCATATGAAGAGTCAAGGAACTATGTTAAAGATATTATTTCACAATATGGTGAGTACATTTTAGTTCATGTATCAACCTCTCTAGAAGTCTGTCAAAAACGAGATACAAAAGGATTATATAAAAAAGCAAAAGAAGGGTTAATTAAAGGTTTAACTGGTGTCGATGATCCATATGAATTACCTAAAGATGCAGATCTGGTAATTGATACTGATGGTATTTCAGTATCTGATGCAGTAAAAAATATTATGTTATATTTAAAAAAATCTAATTTAATAAAATAAAAATGGAATTATCGAGTCAAGATATTCTATATATTAATAATATTGTTTATGATGCAGGTAAAGCAATCTTAGATATTTATGATACTCCTTTTGATGTAGAGACAAAATCCGATAACTCTCCATTAACTCAAGCAGATAAAAATTCACATTTAGTTATAGAATCTGGATTATTATCTAGATTTCCAAACATTCCAATTTTATCTGAAGAGGGTAAAAATATTCCGTATTCTGAAAGAAAAAAATGGGACTGTTTTTGGCTTGTTGATCCCCTTGATGGGACTAAAGAATTTGTTAAAAGAAATGGAGAATTTACTGTTAATATTGCTCTCATTAAAAATAATTATCCAATTTTTGGTTCAGTATATGCACCTTTTAAAAAAGAGTTATTTTGGGCTTCAGAAGGCTTAGGTGCCTGGAAGTCAATTGACAAGAAAAAAGATAAATTAATAAAAGTTTCAAAATCAAAAAATGAGACAAGAATTGTAATTAGTAGATCTCATCCAAATCAAAAGGTATTAGATTATATCAATACATATAATAAGTACGAATTAATTAGAATGGGCAGCTCTTTAAAACTTTGCTGTATTGCTGATGGAAGAGCAGATATTTATCCTAGATTAGGCCCAACTTCTGAATGGGATATTGGCGCATCACAATGTATTGTTGAAGAAGCAGGTGGTAGCGTACTTATATATCCCTCAAATGAACGTTTACGCTATAATAAAGAAAATATTTTAAATCCTTTTTTTATTGTTAGCGCTTAGTTTTATAGCTTAAATTCAATTGATGATAGATTTTCATAATCATATTATTCCAAATTTAGATGACGGCTCTAAGTCAGTTGAGATGACTCTTAATATGCTAAAAGTAGCTCAGTCTCAAGGTATTACTGATGTTGTAAATACAGTGCATTTTCAGCATCCTAAAATGGAAAATAAAAATACATCTTACGAATATGTTATTGAAAAAAGGAAAGAAATTCAAAATATTGCAGATAAAAATAATATTGATATTAAAATTCATTTAGCGTCAGAAGTATTTTTCAAGTTTAATTTAACTGAAATATTAAACAACCCTCTAACTACATTTGGTAAAGGTAAATTTATGTTGATAGAGTTTCAGCGCTTATCTTTTCCAGAAGGTTATGAAAATGAAATATTTAAGATACAGTTAAAAGGTATAACACCAGTTATTGCTCATCCTGAAAGGTATAGAGGTGTTCAAAATAATTTAAAATTAATTGAAAAATGGATAAATCAAGGATATTTAATTCAAATAGATGGCGCAAGTATTTTAGGTGGTTTTGGTAAGGAAACACAAAAAACAGCTATTGATTTAATTAAAAATGGGTATTGCCACCTAATTGGTTCTGATGCACACAATGATAAGAATAGAAATTTTCTATTAGCCAAAGCTTATTCAGAATTTAAAAATATTGTTGGAAGTGCATCATTAGATATAATTATTGAAAACTCAAAAAGAGTAATGAATGGTGATTCATGTTTATCATATCATAAATTAATTTCAAAGAAATCTATACTTGATAAAATTATGTCATTTATAAAAAATAATTAAAGTAATTTATTAAATTTATGGCTAAATTTTAATTATGAAGATTTCAAAAATATTTTTATGTGCTTTATGTATTTTATTTTTAAATAATGGATTAGGTCAATTTGCTTATAAACCAGGTCAAGTTAATAGTTCAATACAGTTAACTGGTGAAGATTATATTACTGGTGAAGATGGTGTTCCAAGAATGAGTGTAAATATCTGGGGTCACGTCAAATATCCAGGGACATATTTAGTCTATGATGGAATTGATTTGTTGACTTGTTTATCAATGGCTGGAGGCCCTCTTAAAGGTGCAAAATTATCAGATATATCAATTATATCTCAAGATGGTTCATCATTAAAAGTTGACTTAGAAGATTTAACAAAATCAAATCAATTATCATCTAATTTAAAGCCTTACGATACTATCTACATTGATGAGACTTTAGGAAATTATCTTTTAGCTAGAAGTAATGTAATTAATATTTTACTACAAATTACTAACCTAATATTAATAAGTACTAATAACAGATAAAGTTAAATAAATGGATCAGAATTTTAATAATTTTTCAAAAGAAGAAATAACTTTAAGAGAACTTTTCTTATTAATTAAAAGTCAGAGTAAAACTTTATTTATTGGTACATTTATTTTTTTACTTATATCAATTATATTTTTAATTGCAGCAAGACCAATTTATGTTTCATCTGGCTCAATTATAGTGGAAGAAGAAAATTCAAGCATGTCATCAATATTTGATATGGGACTTGGTTCAGATATGAATTATCTTGAAAATGAAATAGAGGTTTTAAAATCAAGAAGCACTGCTGAACGTACTATACAATCATTATTAAATTCAAATCAGCGAAATAATCTTCATTTATTCAATACAAAAAAATTCAATGATGGATTATTAAGGAATTTTTTTAGAAATATATTTATGCTTGATTTAAATGCTAATAAAATAGCAAATATAGATACTGAAATTACTGATTCCTTATTCTTTGAGTTTGTAGATAACTTAAGAGATAAGATTTCTATTGTAAACTTAAGAAATACAGATGTTTTAAAAGTATCATATTCTTCAAATGATCCGTACGAGGCTGCTTTAGTTATAAATACTTTAATCAAAGTATATCAACAAAGAGATCAAGAATGGGCAAGTGGTGAGATGAGTCACTTGAAAGATTTTTTAACAGCACAGCTCAAAGTAAAAGAAAAAGACTTAAATCAGATTGAGCAAGATTTAAAAGTTTTTCAAGAACAAGAACATATTTATGGTTTAGATGATAATTCAAATTTATTGCTTAATCAGTTAACTTCCGTTGAATCAGATTACTTTAGTACAGAAGCTAAAAAAAATATATTACTTGAAAGAAAAAAATATTTTGAAAATCAATTAAATAAAGATGAAAAAGAGTTTACAAAGCGTGTTTCAAATACTTTAGATGCCCAACTTTATTCAATTCGTCAAGAATTATCATCTCTGGAAGCTGAATATATATCTACAAAATCAAGAGAAGGGGAATCTCATCCTGCTGTTATAGATTTAAACCGCAAAATTAAAAATTTAAAAAAAGTATTAAATACTGAAACTGAAAAATATGTTAAACAAGGTATTGGAGTAGCTAATCCTATTGAATATAGGCAGGCAATTATGGATTCAGTGATTAATTTAGATATTTTTGTTTCTGGATATAATTCAAAACTTTTAGAATTAAAAAATTTAGTTAATAGATATGAGTCTGAACTTTCCTCTTTACCAGAAAAATATTTACGTTTTAGTAGATATCAAAGAGATAAAGTTATACTTGATGAAACATATAGTTTAATGAAACAAAAATTAGAAGAAGCAAAAATTAATGAAGCTTCACAGTTAGGCAAAATTAGGGTTGTTGATTCAGCAATTGCAAATCTTGAAGAAACATCACCTAATAAGAAACTTATTTTAATTTTAGCATTTTTATTTGGTTTAATATTTAGTATTGGGTATATCCTTATACGGGAGTTCTTAGATTCAACAATTAAGAGTATTGAAGAAATTGAAAGAAGAAATCTTCCAATATTAGCTATCATACCTTCAATTGGTTCAGCAGATAGTAATAAGAAGAAGAAGAAAAAAGGTTATAAATTAAATCTAAAATTAAATAAAACAGAAAAAATTGAAAGAAGATTATTGACACATGAAGACCCTAAATCTCCAATATCAGAAGCATATAGATCCCTTAGAACAAGTTTGATGTTTGATGATAATAACGAATCTAAAATTATCTTAGTAAGTAGCCCAGGACCAGGTGAAGGTAAAACTACGACTGTTGCAAACTTAGCTATAACATATGCTAATATGGGAAAAAAAACGTTATTAGTAGATGCAGATTTAAGAAAGCCGGTCATGCATAAGATGTTTAATATTGATCAAAAATTAGGTTTAACTAACTATCTAAGTGGCAGCACTTCTAAAATTAGTGATTTATGTTTTGAAAGTCGTGTGGAGAACTTATCATTAATGAGCAGTGGTATTGTTCCTCCAAATCCATCTGAATTACTAGCCTCTAATAATATGAAAAAATTTATTTCAGACATTAAAAAAGATTTTGATATTATTTTATTTGATACTCCTCCAATGATTGCTGTAACAGATGCTTTTGTTTTGGATAAATTTGTTGATAAAAAATTGCTTGTTATAAGAGCATCAGTTACTCAAAAAGGTGCTTTAGAAAGAACTCTTGTAAATATGGAAAATATGTCAAGTCGCATTGACGGTGTTGTTTTTAATGGTGTCGATGAATCTAATACATATGGAGGGGGCTACTATTACAATTACTATCAATATTATTATGGAAGTGATGAAAAATGAAATATAAACCTTGTAAAACTATAGCTGAAATTGGTTGTAACCATAAAGGTGATTTAGAGACTGCTAAACATTTAGTTAAACTTTCGAAAGATTCAGGTGCAGATGTTGCAAAATTTCAAAAACGAAATTCAAAAGAATTGCTTCCAGAATATCAGTATAATGCACCTCATCCGAACCCAATTAACTCATATGGTAAAACCTATGGAGAGCATAGGGAGTTTTTAGAATTTAATAAGTCTGAGCATAAAGAATTAATGAATTTCTGTAATTCAATTGATATTGAGTATTCAACTTCTGTTTGGGATGTTACATCAGCAGAGGAAATATGTGATTTAAATCCAAATTTGATTAAAGTACCATCTGCTTCAAACACTCATTATAATATGCTTGAAGTTTTGAGAGATAGTTATAAAGGAGAGGTCCATGTATCTTTTGGGATGACAACTGTTAATGAACAAAATAAATTAGTTGAATTTTTTGAAGAAAAAAATCAAGCTAAAAATCGTTTAATAGTTTACAGCTGCACTTCAGGTTATCCTGTATCATTTGATGATGTATGTTTATTAGAAATTTTAAAAATTAAAGATAGATTTAATGGAAGAGTAAAAGATTTAGGTTTTTCAGGGCATCACCTTGGAATTTCAATTGATATTGCAGCCTATACGCTAGGTGTATCATGGATTGAAAGACATTTTACAAAAGATAGAACATGGAAAGGTACTGATCATTCAGCATCACTTGAGCCAACAGGATTTTCAAAATTGTCAAGAGATTTAAAAGCAGCGTACAAAAGCTTAAATTATAAAAATCAAGAAATTCTTGATATTGAAAAACCTCAAAGAGATAAATTAAAATTTTCTAAATAATCATGTCTAAAAATATCATATTAGGTTATGGGCTTCTAGGTAGTGAAATTGTAAAACAAACAAAATGGGACTTTATATGTCGTTCAAAAGATAAAAGTTTCGATTTTGACAATATTGATACTTATAAAGATAAACTTTTAAAATATGATACAGTAATAAATTGTGTTGCTTACACTGATACTTACAGTAATGATAAATCAAGACATTGGAATACGAATTATAAAGCATTATCAGATCTTGTTGATTTTTGTAATATTAATAATATGAAGCTTGTTCATATTTCAACTGATTACATTTACGCTGGATCAAATAAAAATGCAGATTTAAATGAGGTGCCAGTTCACAACAAAACATGGTATAGTTATACAAAATTACTTGCTGATGCATATGTTCAGTTAAAATCAAAAAAACATTTATTAATTAGGTGTGGACATAAAGAAAAACCATTTAAACATGAAAAAGCTTTCGAGAATGTAATTGGTAATTTTGACTATGTAGATATCATTGCTAAAATTATAATTGATTTAATTAAAAATGATGTTGAAGGGGTTAATAATATTGGGACAAAAGTTAAATCAGTATATGAACTTGCAGTTAGAACAAATCCTAATGTAATCAAATCAAAGAGTGATAATCCATTAATGCCAAAAGATGTAACTATGGATATAAATAAATGAAAATGTTCATAACAGGTGGAGCAGGTTTTATTGGAAGTAATTTTATTTTAAATTACATAGATGAGCACCAAATTTTAAATTACGATAAGTTAACTTATGCAGGAAATTTAGATAATTTAAATTCTATTGAAAATCATAAAAATTATAATTTTATCAAAGGAGATATTCAGGATCATAATCAATTGTATAATACTATTTTATCATTTAAACCTGATGTTATTATTAATTTTGCTGCTGAATCGCATGTAGATAGATCTATTGATGGTCCAAAGGAATTTATTAAAACAAACATATTAGGTACATATGAACTACTACATTGTACTCTTAATTTTTTTAAAGGTTTAGATGCTAATAGAAAGAAAAGTTTTAAACTGCTTCATATATCAACAGACGAGGTTTATGGAAGTCTAAAAAATGAAGGAAAATTTACTGAAAATTCATCATATGCACCTTCATCGCCTTATTCAGCTTCTAAGGCATCATCTGATCATTTGGTCAAAGCTTGGTATAAAACATTTGGTTTACCAATTTTAATTACAAATTGTTCAAATAATTATGGACCATATCAGTTTCCTGAAAAATTAATCCCATTAATTATTACAAATTGTATTGAAGGTAAACAATTACCCATCTATGGAGATGGTTCAAACGTAAGAGATTGGATTTATGTAAACGATCACTGTAGAGCAATATATAAAGTTATTCAAAAAGGTAAAATAGGCGAAACTTATAACATTGGTGCAAATAGTGAGTTAACTAATTTAGATATGGTAGAAAAAGTATGCACTATCATGGATATTAAAAAACCTAATAATTCAGGTAAATCATATAAAGAATTAATCCATTTTGTAAAAGATAGACCTGGTCATGATTTTAGATATGCTATTGATTCTTCAAAAATAGAATTAAAGTTAGGTTTTAAAATTAATGAAACTATTGAAACTGGATTAAGTAAAACAATTAGTTGGTATTTAGATAATCCTAAATGGATAAGTGACATTAGAAATAAAAAATATAATCAAGAAAGATTGGGTAACATTTAGATGAAAGGTATAATTTTAGCAGGAGGATCTGGAACTAGGTTACACCCAGTAACTAGATCTGTTTCAAAACAATTATTACCTATATACAATAAACCAATGATTTTTTATCCTTTATCAACATTAATGTTGTCTGGTATTAAAGAGATTTTAATAATTTCAACTCCTCATGATATTGATAATTATAAAATTTTACTTGGAGATGGTAGTGATTATGGTTTAAGTATCGATTATAAAATTCAGAATCATCCAAAAGGGTTAGCAGAAGCATTTTTAATTGGTGAAGATTTTATTGCTAATGATGATGTTTGTTTAGTTTTAGGTGATAATATTTTCTATGGAAAGGGATTACCAAAGTTACTAAAAGATGCAGTAAAAAAGGTTGAGAATGGGAAAAAATCAATTGTTTTTGGGTATAACGTCAGTAATCCTGAAGATTATGGTGTTGTAGAATTTAATAATAAAGAAGAAGTTGTATCTATTGAAGAAAAGCCAGAAATACCTAAATCAAATTATGCAGTTGTAGGTTTATATTTTTATAAAAATAATGTAATAGATATTTCGAAAAATATAGAACCTTCAATGAGAGGTGAATTAGAAATTACATCTGTAAATAATCAATTTCTAATGAGAGGTTTGCTTGATGTAGAACTAATGAGCAGAGGTTATGCATGGTTGGATACAGGAACTCATGATAGTCTATTAGAAGCTTCTAATTTCATAAAAACAATTGAAACTAGACAAGGTCTGAAAATATCATGTATTGAAGAAATAGCTTATAAATATGGTTATATTGACAAGTTTAAACTAGAAGAAAACGCAAGAAAATATAACAATGAATATGGTGATTATTTAATGAGTTTAATATTATGAATGTAAAAGTATATAAGACAGATATTGATGAAGTTTTAATATTTCAGCCAGAAGAATTTATTGATGAAAGAGGTTATCTTATAGAATCTTTCAATAAATCTCTGTATGAAAAATTTTTACCCTCTATTAATTTTGTTCAAGATAATGAGTCAAAATCAGATTTTGGTGTATTAAGAGGTTTGCATTATCAAGATAAACCATATCAACAGGCAAAATTAGTTAGAGTTGTTAAAGGAGAAATTCAAGATGTTGCAGTAGACGTAAGGAAGGATTCAACGACATATCTCAAATATGTATCCGTAAATTTAAGTGATAAAAATAAAAAACAACTTTATATACCTAGAGGGTTTGCTCACGGTTTTTTAGTATTAAGCGAAGAAGCAATTGTATGTTATAAAATTGATAATATTTTTAATATTGAATCTTACAAGGGTTTAAAATATAATGATCCTAAAATAAATATTAATTGGCAACTTAATGAAAATAAGATCATTTTATCAGATAAGGATAAGAATTTTAACTTTCTATAGAGGATAAAAAAATTAAAAAAATAATTTTTCCTATTGCATCAAGGTTTAGTGGAACCGCATTTAACCTCGTTTTAGTCATACTTTTATCTAATTATTATAAAAATGATGATTTGGGTAAGTATTTTATCTATTTTTCTACAATAAATATATTAGCCACAATTCTCGTTTTTGGTTCAAATACCTATCTATTAAGAGAAACTAGTAACAATAATGAATTAAAAAAAAATATTATGAGTGTTTCATTAATAAATATAATTTTCATGATATTAATAGTTTATGCTTTGTTTTTCTTGAATATTATTAATTTAAATTATTTTACTAATTCAATAATATTTAGCTCTATATCATTAAGTTTTTTCAAAATAATATCTGATTATTACAAATCTAAAAGAAGTCCAGCTTTATCACAGTTTTTTGAGTTTTCTATTCTTCCAATTATTATTATAGTAAACCTAACATTACTAAATAGTAGTATTGAATATTTATTATATTTTAGTTCACTGTTTTACTTGTTTTTTTCATTATTAATCCTTGTTTATTCAAAATTATCTTTTTCAATTAATTTTTCATTTTATTTAACAAATAAAATAGATTTATTTAATCTCTCATTAATTGCTGGTATAAATTCGTTGTATGCATCATTTCCATATCTAATTTTTCCATTATTTTTATCGTTAGAACAGATTGGAATTTTTGGTTTAGCTCATAAAATTATAAGTATTTCTGGTTCAATTATTATGGCTTTATCAAGTGTTTATAATGTAAAGTTTGCATCATTATATTCAGTAAATAAACTAGTAGAATTAAAAAATTCTTTTAATGATTCACAAAAGATTTCATTGTTAATATATTTTATTTTTTCAGTACTAGTTTTACTTTCAAAGAATTTATTAATATATACATTTGGTGATAATTTTTTAGAAGCTTTTCCTGTTTTGTTTTGGATGCTTTTGATAAGGTATGTATCAGTTTATTATGGAATGAGTGAGCATGTATTAAATATGACTAAAAATGAAACATATGAAATTCGTTCATCTAGTTTTTCAATTCTTATTTGCTTATTTTTAGTACTTATTAATGGCTATTTTTCTATTTTTGAATCCGTAATTTCGTTTGGTATAATTTTTTCTTTAATGTTCTTAATTAGATCCTGCATTTCTTATTTTTTTGTAAAAAAATTAATTTATTAATATGGAAAATAATTTAATTGTATTTCTTTTTATTTCTATTTTTATATTATGTGCAATCTTTTCAATTGTAAAACCAATCCTTCTTATAATAGTACCTTTGTTTTCTTATAAAATAATTTATGAATTAATTATTATTTTTAATTTAACAGTTGGGAATTCAGTAGCAACTCAAACTGCATTAAGGTTATCAGCATTAGTTGCTGGAATATTCTGTATTTTATCCATTATATTTTTAATAATTAATAAATATTCTTTATATGATAAATTTTTATTTCCTTTTTTTATTTTTGTTAATTTTATTGGATTTATTTCAGGATTAATATTTAGTAATGATTTTGTTTATAATGTTGGTGATTTTTTCAATCTTTTTCAAATTTACATTTTTTCAATTATTTTAGTTTACTTGTTTAAAAAAGGACATCAAGACATATTAATTTTTTCTTTGATATTTTTTTCACTTATAGCTGATTTGTTTTATTTTTCTCAATATTCAATTATGCTATTTAATGGTAACTTTCAAAGAATAATGGGAGGTAATATATTTTTAGTTTTAATTTCTTTTTGTTTATTTTTTTCAAATGACACTAAATATAAAAAGTTTTACATGATTTCATTTTTTGTTCCACTGTTAACACTATTGTTTGCTAGTTACAGGGGTAAATGGATTTTAGTTTTATTAGGAATAGGGCTATTTTTATTTTTTAGACAAGAACGGAAGTCATTTTTAACTTTATTTTCAACTTTTATAAAATCATTTACATTTATTGTACTAATATTTTTAGTTTTATATCAACTTCCAACTTTTAAGGATTACATAAACAAGAGAATAGTACAAGAGACAATAATTGCTTATCAAGAGGATGGTGATACTGAATCACAATCACAAAAATATTACGAAACTTTTAAAGTTTCTCAATATTTTTACAATGATCCGATAAAAATATTTTTTGGTTATGGTAGTGGTGCTGAAATTCAAATTGATAAAGGAGTTGGTAAATACATTTTGAAGAAATGGGATTCTAGAGGTAAACTACATTACATTCATAATACATATTTTTCAAATTTATTTAGATATGGTTTATTTGGTTTGATTATATTCATATCTACAATATTTTTCTTAATTAGAAGTTCTTTTAGAAATTTAGATAGAAATGGATTACATATTTTTGCTTTAGTATATTTACTAATTGGAGTCATTGGGTTTTCGCAAGATTTTATGATTGGAGTTTATTTAGGTATCCTTGAGTGGTCATTTATATTTTCAATAATTATATATAATAATTATAAAAAGGCAAAAGATGTTCAAACAGTTTAAAAATAAATTTTCACAAATTTACTATTCAAAAGCTAAATATTTTTTAACAAATAATAAA
>MDSW01140577.1_pt1 | contig 11709 bp, 5 predicted proteins | sample 811171 | NCBI WGS metagenome assembly MDSW01 (sample SAMN05326641, study PRJNA326480) | marine metagenome | isolation source: seawater | place: Atlantic Ocean: North West | collected 2012
CGGTTGCCCCCCCCCCCCCCTCTCACCCGCCGTGGCCATGTCTCTGTCCGTGGCCCCGCGGCTGCCGTCTCCGACCCCTGGCGCCCACGCCGCTCCCGGCCGCGAGTGGGCCAAACGCTTTGAGCTTGTGCCTTCCATGAAGGAGATGCTCGACAGCGCGCCCGTAATGAAGATTCACAAGGGCGAGGTCAAGCTCAATGCACCTAAGATTGAGGAGATCAAAGGCCCGGCCGATGCGCCGACGAATTCGGTCATCGAGCAGTTCCGTTTGGCGTTGTCGAAGATTCAGACCCCCGTTTGTTACTCGCCGATCCCAGCGCCGAGCTCCGTGTGCAAGAAGCGGCTGCGCGAGTCGGAGGACGCCGAGGACGACGACTGCGTCATGTGCGCCCCGGTCGGGTGCGCAAGGCCGTCGGAAGACGCCCGCGCCGGAACGACTAACGCGTCCGCGGTGGTCGTGCCCGTGGGCGTGTGCCCCGGCGACCGCATCACCTTTTACGATCGCAAGAATCGGATGCTCACGCACCAGTACGCCACCGTCCCGGAAGGGACTGCGGAGGGCGAGCCCATCCCCAACTACCGGGAGCCGATCTGCAGCGCCGAGGGCTGCCACGTGCTGATGGTCGACGGAGAGAACGGCGTCCTCACCGCAGCGCGGCAGAAGACGCAGCACGCCATCCGCCTGCACGTGCACAAAAAGCACTGCCGCAACCCGACGTGCAACGTGCTGGGCTGTCGCGACGACAGCTACGAGGCGGTGTTCAAGAGCGAGGGCATGTCCGAGAGTAAGAAGGCGTACGAGGCGTACTGGTCGCGCAAGCGGGGCCGGCGGCGGTAGCAGCAGTAGCAGCAGTAGCAGCACAGCTATGGGCGCGTGCAACGGCCACCGAACTGGGCGGAGTGCGTGTTCGCCGTTGTGCGGTGGGTGCGTGCGGGTGTGGAGTCGGGGGTGGAGTCGGGATGGTGGTGTGGCGTTTTCTAAAGCACCAACACGGCGCCGATGTCAGCGCGACCATAGGGTGGTGGGACATATACGGTGCCGGCATAGCACTGTGCCGCGGCCGCAATGCCCTTCACTCGCAAGTCACACCCCGCGGACGAGACGCCGCTGTCGCCGTCGGTGGGCTGGACTGGCCACGACACGGCAGCGGCGCTGGCGACGCCCAGTGTGGACTGGGAAGACCGAGAGGGAGCAGACGTGGCCGAGCGCGCAGGGAACGCCGCGGACGTGAAGCGCGCCACGTTTCCGCGCGCTTCGCGTGCGGCGCGCCCTAGCGATCCGGCGTCGCTTGCCAAGCAGCAGGTGGCCAACATGGTACGAAAGCGCGAGATGGAGCTGCTCGCTCAAGGGTACCGCAAGGCGCCCAAAATTGCACAGGCCTTTCGCACGCACCGGTCCGTTGGTTCTGGATCGACCGGTGGCAAGGGACCCGGCTTCCGGGGCGCGCAAGGCGACCAGCACCGCATCAACCACTTGGCGTCGATCAAGGCCAAAGGCATTGATGCCAACAACACGGAACCCGCATTTTTGCTCGGCGGGTACACGGCGCCGATGACCTGGGAGCGGCTGGCCGCCAGCGCCTTCAAGGCCAACGCGGTCACGTCCTCGCAGATGGGCCGCAAGAAGACCGAGAGCGCGACGCCGCAGCAAGTTTACGCACTTGGAACCACCCCCGCCCCAGCCCAAAGGCCAGCGACTGCGTGTGCGCGTGGCAGAACAACCCGCATCAACTGCATGCCCATCGGCCAGGCCGCCGCCGCGCAGGTCGTGGCCGTCGCAACGACCTTAGCGTACGCGCGCGAACGGATGCGCCACGGCGCTGTGCAGCTGGCCGTCGTCAACGCAATGGGCACTAATGCGGTCAACGTGTGCGCGCTTGCGCTCGCCGACAACGACGCCATAGGCGCCGAAGAGGTCTTCGGCGTCACGTCGACGGTGCGGCTGGTGTACAACAGCTCGCAGGTGAAGACGACGGCGATGTCGGTGCTCTCGGCGTGCCGCACGCTGGCACGACGCGAGTTGGAGGAGCACATGATCAGCAACGCCATGGGCAGCCGCACGGAGATGCTCAGAAACATCTGTCGTTCGGTTGTGGGCGAGTACACGCTCGAACCCGTGTGGTGCTCTCTCGTGCTCGTCGTCTACCTTACGAGCCATCCGCGCGGGCGCGACCTGCTGCGCGACTCGGGGCTCACGGACGTCGACGTTCAGTCGGCCATCGCCACTGTGCGCTACGGGGGCGAGGAGATCAACCGACGCAACGGAACACAGAAGAAGTCGGCGTGCAAGTGCCCGCGCGCGTCCGACGCGAGTAGCAGCAGCGGCAACAGCGCCGCCGACGCCGACGAAGAGAACGACGAGTACGACGACGGCGTGCACAGCCCCGACGCCCCGCCCGCCCCACCCTCCGCCTCGCTCAGGAAGCGCAAGCGCGCGCCCCGCGGCAGCGGTGGCGCAAGCACCTCGGAGGCGCACGTGCTGCTTAGCAACTGGCACGCGCACCTCGAGGGGCCGCACGTGTCGGTACTCAACACACTTGCGGCACACAACAAGCGCACGGCGCGCGACGCAGCGCTGTGCACGCTCGCGCAGCAGGCCGAGGGCACCGAAGTGGCGACCAACGAGATGCTCAAGGAGGCGAGCCTCCGCAACGCCGAAAGGAGCGCGGTGGCGCTGGTGGCCATGGTCGGCCGGCGCGAGAGCGACGTGCCCGGCGTGCTCGCGCTCCGCGCGCGCAAGGGCGTCGACGGCGCGTTCGAGACGGCCGTCGCGCTGCAGCGCATCGACAAAGAGGCGGCGAGCACCGCACTGCACGCGTGCGTGCTGCCGCCGCGCACCGTGCGACCGCCCACGGCCACGGGCATTGCCGTCGCGTGGAGCGTGGCGAGCCAGCGACTCATGCCCAAGGACGAGCACCACGCAACGCTGCCGGGCATCCTTGACCGAATGTACGAAGTGCAGCGGCTGCGTGCACAGTACGACGGAGAGGCGCGCGGCCGTTCGGTCCAATCGATCGGGCTGATGGAGAACTTCGTCCACACCCAAACGGACGCGCCGGCGCTCACCAAGGCGGCGGGAACCACGCGCAGCTTCATCAGCCTGCTCACGTGCGTGCCGATCAACACCACCCACGACGCGGCCGGGATGGCGATCGTCGAAGAGGCGGTCGCCGCGGTGCGGTGCGCGGACCGCGAGAGGGCCTGGCCGACGGTCGAGGCCTTCCCGGCGCTACTGAAGACGAGCAAGCGCAGCGAGCGCCGCACTGAGCCAGTCTGCACGCCCGTGCACGCGCTCGCCGTCGGCATTTACGCCAACGAGTCGATCCGGCGCTGGATGGCACGCAAGACGCGCAAGAACGACCCGTGCATCAAGCACCTCGGCTTCAGTGTGCCTTCGGAGCTCTCGCGTGACGTGCCGAGCATCCTGTCGAGCGAGCCGTCGCCCATGCTCACGATCACCGACTTTGACATCGAGATGGCGCAAGAAACGCCTTGGGGCCAGATTCCTGGCCAACGGCTGACCAGCAGTCGGGCGGCGGTGGGACTGCACGTGTGCGGCGACGGCGCGACGCGCCTGCCCGAGCTTCTCGAGATGCTGATGCGCAGTCGCAATGAGCTCGGCGCTGCGGCGTGCGTGATGCAGGCGCGCGCAGCGCTCTTTGTGGCGGCGTCGCAGGCCTCGTTCGTCGGCGCGATCGGCTCGGCGCTCTCAGCGGGCTACACCAACGTCGCCGTGGCAAGCAGCAAGAAGATATCGGTGCGTCGGCGCCAGGGGTGCCCGGGTTCACGCCTCCGCGCCTCCACGCCTCCGCGGAGCCGGCAGCCGCCCTGCCGATTTGCCAATGTCTGGGGAAGGGCAGGACCCGGACCATCCCCGGACTTTGTACCACTTTCCCGATCTCGCAATATCTGCACAATTGCGCCGACACTTGCACAGGGTTGCACACGCATATGTGAGCGCAATCCAGCCAAGAACTGTGGTCACAGGAATGTCCGGGGATGGTCCGGGTCCTGACCTTCCCCGGACATTGCCGGTCAGACGGTGAGGCGGTGAGGCGGTGAGGCGGTGAGGCGGTCAGACGGGCCCTGCGGCCCCTGGCGCCTGCGCAGGTGCCCGACGTCAACAAGCTGTTCTTGCTCTCGCCGATGGACGCCTACGTCGCGGGACTGTGCAACGTGCAGCGCTCCTTTGACAAGACGCCCTATTCGGGGACCTACGGCTGTCGCGTCGACACGGGGTGGACGATGCCTGGGTTGCTCGCACACAACCTGCGCAGCGACAAGCGGCAGCACGGTGCGCAAACACGCAGCCTAACGCTCGGCCACCACCACCAACAACAACAACAACCCGCGTTGCGCGACTGGCCACTTGCAGCGTGTGCGCAGGTAACTGCAGCTTGTCCGAGGGCGTCGCCAACGAGCTCAACGCGCAGTTTGCGCAGGCGCACTTTGTCACCTACGAGGAGCCCGGCCCGAGCAAGAGCAGCGCGCCGCTCAAGTACTTTGCGCCCACGCCCATCGGTGCGCGGGGCATTCCACACAACTTCATCGTCGGTGTGCACTCCGCCATGCAGCCACACGCCGAATTCCTCGAGACGGCGCGCAAGCTCACGGGCCGCGGCGACCGGCCGACGGTCGACAGCGTGATGGTGTTGCCCTTCTCGGCGTGGACGCAAGCGCTGCGCCCCGACGTCGAGGAGAAGTTCGACGCGTCGCTGCGCGGCTGCTTCCGCGAGGAGCTCGAGGTCACCGTGGGCACCGGCCGCGCGCACCTGCCGGACGCAACGGCCGAGGCCGACGCCATCGTGACCGAGCCGCTCTTCCGCCGGCCGCAGCAGGTCTCCTCGGGCGACTGCCCGTTTGCCACCTCGTACGAAGCGGTGGACACCTTTTTCAATGCGGCCAACACGCTGGCGCTCGTGGCGCGCTGCTGCGGCCACGCGCACGACGCCACCGCCACCTCGTGCGAGTGCGTGGCGCGACTGCACGCCGTCGTCGACAGCTTCGCGCTCAAGCGCGAGACCTCGGAGCACAAGCGCCCGCTTTGTGGCAAGGAGCCGTGCGACGCCGCGTGGGCGGCCGACGCGCTCGTGCTGCTCAACGTCATGTACCCGACTACGCTCACCGTGGGCGACGACGCGCTGCTGCCTGGCGTGGCCAAGACTGCGCCGTTCGTGCAGCAGTTGTTGCGCGGGGACGGTGGCTGCAAGGCCGTCAGACACCTCTACCTCTCCGACGTGGCCACGTCCACCACGGAGGAGCGTAACGAGGTCCGCAAGTTCTGGCGCGCCTTCCGCCGCGACGATCCGAGCCGCTGCGCGTGGAAGTGGGGCGTCGCACCGCTGCTCGAGGCGTTACTCGCAAACAACGGCTCGCACAACCAGTCGCGCGACGTGCGAAAACGCGTCAAGGAGGCGCTCGAGAACGCAGCGCGCGCTGTGTGGCTCGTGCACTCGCCCGACGGCGTCGAAAGGCCTCCCAAGGGCAATCCGGCCGCCGAGGTCTCTTCGCCGATGCACCTGGCGCGCCATCAGATCGATCCGACCTTTGTCGGTAACGAGGAGCTGGGGATTGTGCAGCGCGGCGCGCTGATCGGCATCAAGCCGCACTCCTACCGGCAGGTACTGGCCGAGCTGTGCGGAGCGCACATTCCCGACGTCGAATGCAACGTCGCGCTCAACGAGGGCGGACTGGGACTGCGCGTCTCGAGCGACCCCATGATTCTGGACAGGGACGGCGAGGAGCGGACCGACAAGAGCGTCTCGCCCATCCAGACCGAGGGCGACGAGGTCGGATACGGAAAGCGCAGCGACAAAAAGGTTGGGTCCATCAATCAGAAGCAGGGATGGGACAAGAACGCGCAACGAATGGCGCCGCTGTTCACCGCGGTTGAGCAGCCGCGCCCCGCAGCCGTGCGGGCGCGCGGCGAGTTTGGCTTCTCTGGCGCGTTCAAGGAGGAGGCGGCGGCAATCGCCGCCGCTACTGGCGCGCAGGTGCAGCCCGAGCAACAGAACAAGGCACAGCGCTTGCTGTTCAAAGCGGCGGAGGGCGGCGTGGCAAAGCGCGTCAACGCGCGATTATGAGACACACCCACGCGCGCGCACACACACACTCACAACGGGACCGACGGTCGTACACGCAGACCGTTCAGGATCAGTCTATCTCCGCAGGGGGCGGCCTGTCGTTGCCAGCCGGCGTGTTGGCGTCAGCCGGTGTGTTGTACCCAACCGGCAGGGTGTAGCGATTGGCATCGGCGTTTCTGGTCACGCTGTCGAGGTAGCGCAGCCACCGTGGGAACGTCATGTTCGGGGTCGGCGGGGTCGGCGGGGTCGGCGGGGTCGGCGGGGTCGGTGGGGTCGGCGGGGGTGCCAGCGGGGCCGAGTCCAAGGATCGCGGGAAAAGCCCCGCCTGCACCAGCTGCTGCTGCATCTCGTGGAAGAACATTCTGCGCCGGCCGGGCGTGTCGCGGTAGTTCTCGTAGCCGTAGTCGTCCACGTTGTCCGTCTGGCGCGCAGAGACGCTGCCGCGCGGCTGGCGCCACGTGTAGCCCCTTGGCATGCCTGCGCTGATCGCGCCGGCGGGCAGCGGCGCCGGCTGCAAGAAGGTGACGTGGTGCTTCGCACGAGCGCGCGTCTCAGGAAGCACGCGCGGCCTGCAGTAGCCCGTCTGCCACGAGTCCTCCTCGTCGAACTGCTCCCACATCTCCTCCTTGGGCCGCTCCTCCGTCTTTGCGCGGTCGGTGACCAGCTGCGTCATGTTTGCCAGCAGCTCTTTGCGCGTTGGCTCGGTGCCGCAGCGCAGCCGCGCCTCCTCGACCAGCCCGGGCAGGTAGGTCTCGGGCCAGTCGTCCATCAGCGACCTGAGCGCGCGATTGGGTACGAAGTGCGGGTCGAGGCCCTCGTTGGTCACCGGCGAGACTGGGCCGTCGCCGTACACCCACGCACCGAAGCTGCGATCAAAGAGAACCTTGTAAATCGCACTCTCTTCGTACGTAATGCCTTCGCTCGTTGTCACCGGGCATGTCATGGCCGCCATGTGTACAGGACAGAAGAACTCGTTAGGGACCGGCCGCGGCGCCCCGCCGTTGATGCCCCACGGCTGCTGTGTCACTGCGCTCCCGTGCTCGGCCAGCACGTCAAGCAGCAGGCACAGCTGCGTCCGCTCGCTGCTGCACTTGCACGTGTTCTGGATAGACCTGCGCGATTCCGAGACTACGTGCCTGTACTTTGCGATGACCTCGTGCTGCCTCGCGCTGAGAATGCGCCTGTTTTGGTGGAGCTCCACCGCCTCGTCTCCAACTGGCGCAGTGCCGTCGCCCAGCGGCTCGCCCTCAAGCTCGTCGACCTGTATGTCGTACACCACCGCACTGTCGAGGCGGCGAGCCAGCATCTCCTCGTCATCATACGCGCTGCTGTACTCCTCGTCGTCTTCCTCCTCCTCCTCGCCTTCCTCCTCCTCGCCTTCTTCTTGCACATGGAGCTCGGCGTCCGCGTTCCGCGGCTGCCCGTCCAGCCACTCGTTCCAAACTCCAACCGGGATCGGGCGCATGGTGTGGCCGTTGGCCGTCTCGGCTGCCTCGTGGTACACGTTGAGGTACGGGTGCATCCGCCCGTCAAAAGCGCTCGAGACCATCGTCACCCGCGACTCCTCTATGTCCTCGACGTTGATCGGCCGGAGCGACCGCGCCAGCGCCAGAGCGCGCGCGTCGTCGCGGCTGCGAAGGATCATCTCAAACCCTTCGTAGCCTTGCGCATTCTGCTGGATCGCAAAGATCGCGTTGACGATGCAGCCGTCGTTGATGTCGTACTCGAACGTGGCCCGCGCGCGCGAGATCTGTGTCTGCGACATGACCACGTCGATGTCGCTGAGCTCGCGCTGGGTGCGCTGGGTGCGGGCAGGACCTTCGGCGCCAGCGGACATGGCAAGGGCACGGACAGAGACCGGCTGTCGTTGCACGCAAAACGCCCCGCCCCGTTGGAGGATGCCCCCCTAGCGGCATTGCCGTCGCTTCGTGGCCGTCGGGACCGGACCGAGGCACCGCTGGCGCCCGTTCGCTAACAATCGCGTCGCATAAGCTCGCATGCCGAAGCACCTCGTAGACAACACCGGCAGACGTCGGTCCGCCATGTTTTCGGCCGTCGATCCTTCGCCGCAGTACGAGGGTGTGCGAGCCAACTACCGCCCCGACCGCATCAAGAAGCCAGTGAGCACGCCCGTAAACGCGCGCGACGTGCAGCCGCGGCTCGTGCACGAGGACCCGGCCGACGAGGTCCGCGGGCTGGGCAAGCGCAAGATCCCGGCGACGACGCAGCGGCCGACGCGCGGGACCAACGTGCGCACAGTGTACGCGCGGCTGCTGCACCAGCCGTACGCCGACGCGGGACGCTTCCAGATGCACGAGGGCGACGTGGTCTTCGTGGGCCGCTCGACGACGCTGGTCGGCCCGCGGCTCGGCGCCTACTCGTCGGGCGCCGTCGTCGGCGCAGGCACCGACCGGTTCGCGCGGGTGGCGACGTGGCGGCAGGTCAACGGCATGCTGGAGCGGCCCGAGAACACGCTCCTCCCGACGGACCCGGCGCTCTTTGACCGGCTGGCCGCCGCGCGCGACGAGTGGAAGCGCATGATGGAGCAGCGCAGCCTCGCCGTGCTCGACGAGGTGACGATTGCGGACGAGGGCACGGCCGCCACGCTCTACCGCGACCCCAGGCCCAAGCCCACGTGCAAGGACGCGTACGCGCGCCTCAAGGCGCAGGCGAGCGGCATGAAGCGCGACGTCTCTCGCGCGTGCAGCGAGGAGCGGCGGGCTCGGACGATCGCCATGCGCAGCGGCCTGCCGATTGAGCCCGAGATCGACTGGATGGCCGTGCCCGCGCTGAGCAACTGGACGCCCGACGGCGTGCTGCTCAACACCGACCGCGTCAAGGAGGTGATCTCCGAGCTGCTGCCGACCGCGGTCGACAACGAGCTGCTGCTCAACGTCGTCGTGCAGGGCCCGTGCCCGCTGCGCAACGACAAGCACGCCAAGGACGGCCAGTTCTTCCAGCAGGACGCCAAGGCGGGCGACTCGCTCTACCTGTGCATCGTGCACAGGCGGGACGCGAAGACGGGGGAGGTGAGCTTCCGGCTGAAGCCGTGCACGGGCGGGCAGATGCAGACGCTGTTCGACCTCACCGCGAGCAGCGCGAGCGCGATCACGCTGCTCGCCGAGAAGGACGAGGCGGACGGCTCGACCTTCGGCGCGCAGGACCTGCTCCACACGGTGGCGGCGTGGCGCATCGGTCGCGTGGTCGACACGCGGCTGGTGACCAACGTGCCGCAGCGGCGGATGGGGCTCAGCGTGAACGTGGAGCTGCTGACGTGGGACGCGCTGTGGGCCTCGCTCTCGCACTCGGACGAGCCGGCGCTCCTCGTCCGCGACGCGTACCGGGACCGGATGCTCGGCATCGAAGAGCGCAAGAAGCCGCAGACGGTGCGCACGACCATGGGCGAGGGACGCGCGCCGGCGGCCGCGCCCGAGGTGGTGGCCACCGAGCCGTCACCGGTGTCACCGGCGCACTTTCTCTGGAACGTGTTCAAGTCCGTGTGGTCCTCGGTCGAGCGCAAGGCGAAAGATGCCTTCGCCGCCGTGGCCAACGGCGCCAGTGCCGTGCTGCACATTCCGACGCTCAAGCGGCTCGCGGGGCCGTCGCAGCTCACGGGGGGCGCGACGACCGAGGCCGCCGTCGTCGCCACCGTGGTGGGCGGCACGAAGCAGGAGGTCGCCTCCAAGCCGCTGCCGACGCAGCAGGCCTTGAAGGACGCGCACCAGCTGGCGACGAGAGTGGGGTTCTTTAGGGAGTGGGACAGGGCCATGCAGCGCGGCCTCACGCCCGAGGAGGATGAGGGGGCGTGCGCAATGATGCAAGGGCTGACGCACCCGTTCTTCGGCAAGCCGTTTGGCGAGATCCTCGTGCTCATCTGCAACAAGGTGCGCGACAGGGGCTACAGAAATGTAGAGGATTACGACGGCGGGCTGCACTTTAATCTGCTGCTGCTGCGCGGCGGCAAGGAGATCGCGATCACAAACATGGACCTCTCCGAAGAGATGGGGAAGATCGAGGGCACGCGAGAGGACAAGGTGTGCGCGATCAGCGAGGCACTCAACTTTCTCTTCCGCGCGCCCAGCGCAGAGCAGTGGGCGCCGTCTAACAGCGACACCACTTGGACGCGCCCGGCGACCGACCGAGAGCGGTGGGGCCCGCACCAAGACGCGTGGAACTACTACGTGGAGCGAGTCACGGTTGCGTCCGCGGGCACCGGCACGCGGGCCACATACATGGCGATGATGATTGGGGCGGTGGTGCTCGGCGTCGGCGCGGCCGCCTACATGGTGTCGCAGACGGACCAGCAGACGTGGGCGGCGGAGACGGCCGCCCGGCCGCCGCCGCTGATGCTGCCGGCGCCGGAGCCGCAGCTGCTGCTGCCGGCGCCGCAGCTGCGGCTGCCGGCACCGGAGCCGCAGCTGCTGCTGCCGGCGCCCGAGCCGCCGCCGCCGCCGCAACAGCAGCCAGACCCGTCGCCGTCGGAATCGCCGCTGACGCCCTACATGCAGGACTCGGGTCTATCAGAGACCTGGGGCGAGTTTGTGCGCTCGACGGGCCAAGGCGCGCCGGGCAGGCTCTGGGCGTTTCTCTACAACTGGGGCAAGCTCAGGGTACGGGAGGGATGGACCCCGCCGCCGCCGCCGGTGCCGGGCGGCATCGGCGACGCAGCGACGGCAGCAGCCGCCGCGCCGGAAGCATTCGTGTTCGGGCAGGCCTTTAGCAACGTGTTTGCGTGGAGCGGGAAAATGGGCGCAGAGCACATGATGGATGGCGAGCGCTAAGAGCGGGAGGGGGGGGCAGTAATGTGTGTGGTTGCGTCGCTAGGATAAGACTCGCGCCGCGAAAGCCGCCGCGGGTGACCCGCTCGCCCCCTCCGACGATGAACACCGCAGCGATCGCCGGCGCGCTCGAGGAGGCGGCCAAGCAAGTCGCCTCGCTCAAGGAAATGGAAGGCGCGCAGCAGATCGTGCGCGCGCACGCCGACGCCGCGTCGCAGGCGACGACGCACCACCGCGACGCGATGGCGCAGCGCGAGAAGCACCACGCCGCGCTGGTGCAGCTGCTGACGAGCAATCAAAAAGAGACGATGGCGGCGATGGCGGGGCTCGTGCTGACGCTCAAGACGTGCACACGCGCCACCGACATGCTCCGCGTCACGAGCATGCTAGAGAGCCTCAAAGTTCGGGGCATAAACTACGCCGACGAGGAAAAGAAGCTGCAGTTCATTCGCCTGGCCAACCAGCTGGGGTGCGCCATCCCCATCCCCGACAAGCACAACTGCAATTACAATTACCACACCGAGCTGACCAACACCACACAGCAGGCCTTTGTGGCGGTCGAAAAGCTTGCGGCGACGCTGTCGTGAGCTGACGAGTCCGACGGCGACGAGGACGACGACTAACGCGCGCGGTGGTGGGAACCGCTTTCGGCGCCAGGGGCTGTGTGCAGTTCTCGCTAGGCCAGGGGGTCGACCCCCTGGCATTGACACGTCCGCTGTTTACCACCCGGCTCGGTGGCTGGTTATACTCCCCTCAGGCCTTGCACTCACCCGAAAGCCCGCGTCCGGAAAAAGTCCGGGCCGGCGGCGCGAGGCCCGGCCCGGACCTTCCCCGGACATTGGCGGTCC
>MDSW01146402.1_pt1 | contig 11709 bp, 9 predicted proteins | sample 811171 | NCBI WGS metagenome assembly MDSW01 (sample SAMN05326641, study PRJNA326480) | marine metagenome | isolation source: seawater | place: Atlantic Ocean: North West | collected 2012
CCTCCTATCAGTGTGGATAGTAAACCATTGGTAGCAGGTCCTATTTAGACTGCGAAGTATCAATGCTTAAATCAGGGTGCATTTTCCACACCATGTTACTTAGATAACACCGAGTTGATTTGATGCCTGAACCCCCTATGATTTTGCCTAAAGAAGACCTGCTCGAAGTTGAATCAAGTATTGTCACTACAGAGGGAATGGGTGCGAGAATTCGCCAAATTCTAGGAGAATATCATGGCGGTGACCATGACATCGCATGGGAGGTTGAAGCTTCGGTTGAAGCGTTGGAAGTGTTCACAAGTCGTTGGACCATTGAAATCTTGGCCACTCTCTACATTGCTGGGGAGCGTCGGTTCAATGAGTTGCGAAAACTCTTGGCTGGAATCTCCAGCAGAACCCTTTCGGATAAGTTGCGCGCATGTACAGAAAATGGATTGCTTGATCGAGTAGTCGTCGATGGTCCACCCATTCGAGTCACATACCGATTGACCGAGCATGGGCTACGTGCAGGTCGCTTGTTGGGGCCACTTGTCGCTTACATGAAACTGCAAAAAGGTTCAGTAAAGCCGGAATAGTATAGTCAAAGAATTATTCAATAAATAAGCACAAGTAGGTGAAATATATCCGATTATTGTGAGTTATCTATCTTGGCTTCTTACTAGATTCAAAGCATGGTTGCTTGGTTTATTTTCCTCGATACTAATTTTCGGGGGATTTTTTGCAATAATTTTGGGGTCCAACATACACCAAATAGTGCCGTATCTAGGTTGCAGTATGTTCCTTAGTGGGATTTTCTTTGCCTCATACTCTGAATACCAAAGACAGCGTGTTCCAGTAGTTGGTTCACGCCCGGCTCAGAAAGTAGTTTATGTTCAGGCACCAGTTCAACAGCAACCATCAATACAGCATCAGCAATCTATTGCCCAAACTCAACAACCGATATACGGCTCTTCTGTTCCTCAACCGGAACGATTCCCTAAACAACCTAAGTGGTAGAATGCCTGAACTAAGTTTCTTGTCCGGGGATTGAACCAAAACCTCGCAGGTGGTGCGCTACACATGGAGTGGGGTTCTGATCCGGAAAACTTCCAGATCACTACCGGCTATGTTCGCATTCGCCACATCAATCGTGCACTAATGGAAACATGGTTCCGAGAAATTTCACTGGTCGACATTGATACACTTCCTGATGAAGGAGGGATTTTGTTCACTACCTGGCACCCGGGTGGACTGATAGATCCAATGCTAATGATGGCGGCGTTGCCTGGAAACCTGACATTTGCAGCAAAGCATACCCTGTTCAAAGTTCCAATTCTAGGGCGTATCATTCGTATGGCTGGGGCTAAACCCGTACACCGGGCCCAGGATGCAAGCGGAGGAGACACGGGAAACCGTTCAGCAAAGAATTCGAATCTGATTGAGAGTTTGGGTGATGCTGTTGCAATGGGGGGTCGTGTTGCAATTTTCCCTGAAGGCGTGTCCCATTTGGAAGCCCATCCCGTACGACTTCGCACTGGGGCCGCTCGTATCCTCTTGCATGCCATTCGTAAGGCGGAGGCAGAGGGGAAAGCCATGCCAAATGTTGTACCATTGGGATTGCACTATACCGACCAACACCGATTCAGGGAGCGGGTCAGTCTTCAAGTCAATAATCCGTTACCCATACCGCCCTTACCAGGTCAAGATGGGGCACCACAACCAACTGAAACCGAACTTTCTGAATTCGGTGAACAAGCGGATGATCGGGCCTGGTGCAGTGCAATCACGGAACTTCTCAAATCAGAAATGAACCGATGTAATCAAGCCCAGGAAACTTGGGAAGATCGCGAACTCGTTTGGCGTGCTCGGAGAATGGTACATGTCTATCGTGCAAACCAAGGTCAGGCTCCATCGGGACCTCTGCCGTACGAACAAGCACTCCTTGGTTCACGTCGGGTTCGTGCCGCTTGGCAGTTCAAATCTGAACATGAGCCTGAACTCACTACACAAGTGGAAGCTCGATTTCGTGAACATCACAATGAAATGAATCAGCTGGGATTGCGTTCGTGGGAAATTTCGAATCGTGAAGAGAGAATATCAAAGCGGGCACTTGTCAAGAATTTAGCCTATTGGATTTGGTCAATTTCGTGGATGCTAGGTGTGGTTTCTTGGGGTGCAGTCATCGGTTCAATCCCCCCATACATGTTGACTCGGGTCATCACCAATCAATATGTCAAACGTGAGTCCAATAAATCTGGTCTAGGTTCGATGAAAATATTGTGCTCAGTTGCATTATACCCGATTTGGTGGTTAATGATTTCAATCCCGATTGGTTGGTTGATTTCTTCACCTGATTCCCCAATCCAAGATGTACAATTACCGAGTTTAATCTTACCACTCTTGGCCGGCATTCCTTGGCCATTGATGGTATTCATCGTGCTGTTATGGTGGCCGATTTCTGCAAGACTGCATCTTCGATTGTATGCCCGAGCGAGCCGATCATGGCGGGCGTTGAAGTTGGGGCTAAAGTTACGCAGTGGCTCAATTGATTGGGACACGTTACTGAAGGTACATTCTGGATTGGCTCAAGAACTGGCGACCATCGGTTCGGGATTAGTCCTTCCTGGGGACCCGGACTGGGTTAATCCTGAATCGGGCATGGAAGATTGGCAGATGGTGCGGGTCCGAGCAGATTGAGTTGTCCGAACACTGAACCAATTGCTTCAATAAGCACTGAATCCCAAAAGGATTCGATGGCACTACTGCAGCAATGGCACCGTCAGCGCCCGTGGCTCATGGCTGGAGTCGCTGCTGTGGGAGCAAGCTTAGGGGCTGCAATGCCTTGGAATTGGGCCGCCAGTGGCGTGATTTCAAGTAGAGAAACCAATCCATGGGAGCATCCTCTACGCCAACGCATCTTGCAAGTTCTTGAGACTCAACCTGGTTTGGCTTATCGAGAATTACAACGAGAGTTAGGTGCTGCCAATGGAACGCTTCGGCACCACTTGGATGTATTGATTTCCAACCGTTCAATCACGGTAATCCCTGTCAATGGCCGTTCCTGTCATTATGCTGGGGCACCTCAACAAATCGAAATTTTGCAAGAGATGAATGTCGGTGATTCAGAAAGCGCTGCACGAATGATGCCAGTTGGACTTTCAGGAGCACAACGTATTGTTGTTGCACGACTGATGAAGAATCCTCAGCCTAAGAGTCAAGCAGAATTGAGTCGCGAATTAGGTCGTTCAAGGGCAACCGTTCATTCGGCAATCAAGGTGCTTAGGCGCCGAGGTATTCTCCACAGTCACGAATTGAAATTAGCACCCCATCTTGAGGGATTGCAGACCTCTGGTGTAGAGTATGAGTGGTTGGATGAGCGACCGCTGCCTGAGTAAAATCGAAGTCTGCAGTTACGTAAAATTATTTCAAGTACAATGCACTAATACGACAGAATATGGGGTCTCGAAGAGCAGTAGTGTTGACGATACTGTTTACCTTACCAGTTTTATTTTCTTATTCTGTATCTGCAGATTATGACGGCGATGGGATTGATGATGCATCTGACTCAGATGATGATGGAGATGGTGTTGATGATGGCCTTGATTCATGTCCAACTGGAACATTGAATTGGCTTTCAAATTCGATAACTGATCATGATGGCGATGGCTGTAAAGACCGGAATGTAATCATTGATTTCTATGACACTTATGATTGGTCATATCAAAATTTTAGCTTCACTATCGATTCCGGACAAGAATTTGATATCTATCACATATGTCACTACGGTTGCCATCATGAAACGACGATTACACTCACAAAACCGGATGGAAATTCTGTTTTCTGGGGACGACATCCTTCTGCAGTTGATGATGAAATGACTAGTACATTTCCTCATACGGTAGATACCATGGGCAGACTCTCTCAAATGTCTGGATTTAGTGACGGCGTTGCCTATGGTGATTCATCTATTGAAGATAGTTGGAATCAGCCTGGAGATTATGTTCTCAACCTAACTGATCTGCACGAGGATTACCATGAGGATGGTGTCAACATTGATGATGGGGGAATTTCAATTTTTGTCTATCTGGTTGGTGATGATGATGCGGAAGATGATGATGACGACAATGATGGAGTAATCGATAGTAACGATATTTGTATGATCGGAACAACCGGATGGACGGCTAATTCACAAACTGACATTGACAATGATGGATGTGAAGACCAAAGTGAAGATGTTGATGATGACAATGATCAGGTGCCGGATGACAGTGATTTGTGTACAAATCGTCGCTCTGATTCTAATGATGGAAATGGTTTATTCAATTATCCATTAACCAATTCATGGTCTGAAGAATCAAACGGCTTGAACGACGCCGTACCTAGAGGAAGTCCTATTTTTACGTCAGTCAATGGTGTGGATGCACTGTATCTTTCCGGGTATGATTCTGTTGAATTCCCAATGGCTTTGAGTCAAGGCTTGAATCATTCAGATAAAGTTCAATTTTCTCTGGAATTCAAACTAGATGATGCATATTTTTCCAACAATATTGATACAGCATCAGAATCATCTCCGAACTTTCAAGGCGATGTAGGTGATGGCACTAGAGTGCTTATTTCGAATCAACCTAATAGGGATGACAGAGAATTGGGTTTTTCAATTTCAGTCGAACTATTTGATGAGGAATCTTTCGGCCTGCGGTTGCAAGTAGCCCATCCTACTGATAATCATGTAATCGCACCAATTTTAACTCGTGACCTAAGTTTTGATCAATGGTATTTAATTCAAATAACATATGATTTTACTGTTGAAAATCCGACTGTTGAAGTGATGCTTGGTGCTCAAAGATTTGCTTTCATAATCACTCCGACGATTGAAGATATTGATTGTTGGAAATCTCACTTGACCGAATCACCGGTGTATGTTGGTTCAGGTGCTAGTGGAGGAGTTTTTGAACCGGAAGGGGTTGAAGTAAACGGTGAATGGGAAGTGGGATACACCTTACCTTCAATCGGAATGTTCGCACGTAACTTCTCAGCTAGTTCACCAATACCACAAAGTTCTGAGAGCGATATCAACACTGGTCTAGAGAACTTGATAAAGCACATGAATGGAGAAGTGATTCTTGATGAAAATGGATTGATGCAATCTGTGGAAATGGTCATGATGAATATTGATGTCCCTTGGAATTCAATTAGTAACAACGCTACATTGTATCTTGATACATATACATCTGTTGAAGGGTTAATCTTTGAACAAGAAATAGGGTGGATTCCTTCAGTGAATGAACCGTTGAAGTATATCGCGTATACGATTCAACTCGTGATTATTGAAACTGTATTTACTCCAGAAAATGTTGCCCTGTCAGGAGGAATTCAATTTGCTGATGCCCAAAATTTCCCTGGATTGGTAAAATCCGATGCACAAAGAGTAACTGACGGAACTGCCTTGATTAGAGGGACCTACATTACTGACCCTGGTCGTAACTTTGGTGGCGAAGAAAGATTGATCCAGCCAACTGGATATTTTGCTCCGGCAGGAGAAATTGTAACGATTACAATACCACCTGAAAATGTTGATGGGGGTTTTGTTGTTTGGGTTGGTGCTCATCAGGATGACTTGCGCTATAGTTGGCAAGAATATGTTAGATTCCCAAAAGTGGGGACACAATTCCCAATTGACTCTGCAACCATTCAGGTCGCAAATCCTTTTGGAGGTGGCATTTACATTGTAACTCCAGATGGTGCTCAAGAAGGAGATGTCAGCGTGTCTATTTCAGGTGCTGTAAAGTCTCCACTGTACTCAACTCGTGAAATCAGCCAAACGACCTATTCTGAATGGAGTTCTGAGGTTGATTCTGCGGATACACCTTGGGTTGACATCATGTCTGATCGATTTATGACTAGTTTGCCCACATACATGGTCGATTATTCAAAAGATACTTTGTGTCATATATTGGACACCGAAGACTTTCCCAATGGATTAAAAAGTTGTATTTTTACGGTTCCTGTAGGTAAAACAGTTACTTTAGAACCAATGTTACATCATGACTTTGAAGAGATCTCTATGGCAATAACTTATCCAAATGGTACGACTGAAGAATACACAATTGATTCATTTAATCATCATGATTGGCAATCTGCACCGAGTATGGTGTTTGCGAGAGAATCAAGTCAAAGTGGGCAATACGTCGTTGAATTATTCTCTCAAGGGATATCATTCCAAGCAGCAATAATGGACCACGATATCGTTTTTGATCCAGATGAAATGCTAACCTACTGGGATGCCTCAATGGACGCTTATTTGATATTGGGAGGATGGCCATTGGAGAGAGGAAATGCTCAGCAACACATGTGGTTGTTACCTGATGTCCAGACGCCAGTAGCTGGTACACGCGCTCCGGCTGCAAACCCCATGAGTATGGGGTCACCGGTCTATGCCAATTCTGTTAGTGAATCATTCACATCGAGAGACTTGAGTTGGTGGGCTGATCCAAGAGTAGTAGCAGGTGCTGATTTTTATGATAGTGGGACACATATCGTTTGGCATGAATGGGGCCATTTGCACAATTATCCTACATTATTTTCCGAAGTAGAAGCGATTGCCAATTTACCGGCAGCAATAATATTGAATCTGGCCTTCGGCCTTTCACTAGATGACTCTTTGACATATTCTACCTTCCAAATGATGAATCGGAGTGAAACAGCGATTGATTGGATGGTGACTACAAATTTCCGCAATGACGAGAGAATTGGTGAAGGATGGAAGGGGTATACCGAGGAAGGTTATCCACTTGACCAAGTAAGTTACCAGTCAAGGGGGAATGCAAGATATGTGGATATTGCTTACATGTTTGGTTGGGAAGAATTAGGGAATATTCACAATGTGTACTATCAAAGAATACTGGACGATGCGACTACAATTTACGAATCATCTAATCCTACAGACTCTGATTTTGTTTACACTTCATCAGTAAGCTTAGGAGTAAATATGGCACCATTTTTCGATTTCTGGGGATTGGATATTAATCAAGACACACTAGATTTGGTAAATACCATGCCTCGCTCAGAAGCAGTGAAGCAATTACTGTTCGAATATCGCAACATTATCCCACAGAATCTGGAAGAATTCACCGAATGGCATGACTCGATCAAATCAAGAATTGGTGCTTGGCAAGGTCCACAAGTAGAATCCTATTTGGAGACTTATGATGATGCTACAGGGCAAGCGGGCCTAGACCGAATAGACACTTTGCTATGCCTGTATTTTGCCATTAATTGTGATAACGTGGGCTTAACGCCCTATCCAGAACAGCCTACTATCGATGACTATGAAAATTCAACCAACGATGCCAATGACTCAAATGATCAATGGTGGCACGATAGCGATGGAGATGGGGTTCCAAACCTAACTGACTTATGTCCCGGCCATGATGATTTATTGGATACAGACAATGATGGAATTCCCAATGGCTGTGAGGATGATGCTGATGATGAGGTTACTCAAGATGATGACCAAAATACAACCAATCAGGTCAACGACTCAAATGATGAAGTCCCTCAAGATGATGATGACCAAAATACAACCAATCAGGTCAATGACTCGGATGATGAGGTTACTCAAGATGATGATGGAATACCAAACCGAATCACATTCTCAGGAATTGAAATTATAGCTTTGATTGTTTTACTTGTCATATTTTTCATAAACTCAAAAGGAGAAGATTAGGTAAATATTCACCTCTATCAAAACTGAATCGTGATTTCATTGATACGTCATAGTTAGGTCTGAGTCGCTTCTGACGTCGGAGGGGTTTTGAGCCCCCCGTTACGGCATTGAGTTATGCTGAGCATGCGATTGGTCGAGCAACCTGCTCCTGCAGGCTCGCGCGATGTTGATCAACTGGTCAGTTGGTTACTGGATACTCTAGAGTTCGTCCGACGGTCTGGGGACGATTGGACTGGGGAGGGAGTTCACTCGCCAATCCATCGTATCCTTTGCGAATACATGCTGAAAGAACCCGGTCAAGGCTGGGATGCACAGACACTCGGAGATGAACTCGGATTGTCACCCACCGCGATTCAGTATCAATTGAGTAAGCTCAACGAATGTGGCCTCACCGCTGCAGTCAATCGAGATGGATGGCGTGTCCATCATCTGCGAAATGGTTCCTTGTCGAATGCAGTTGAGATGATGGCCAACGAAGCTCGATTGGTTCTAGAACAGCGACTCCGTATGTTGGAGGGTTGGATGACGGAAAGTGAGCCTCGGATGAATATTCCATCAGAAAAAAAGGATGATGCTCAATTCCAAATTCAAATTCGTGGTAGAGCGCCGTTGCTCGAGGGGCAAGATGAACTGGATGCGTTCCTAATGGATCTTGGTTTACTCGGTGATCGAGTACGTCGTCCAGCGGATGGTAGTGCGCCACTCGGCCGGCTCATGTTTGAGCACCTATTGAATGCACATGCACCGCTTTCTTTGGATGAAGCATTGGACCTATGGGGGACTACTCGACCGCGGTTGACAAGAACGCTCGATCGGTTCCGAGCCGCGGGATTAGTCGAACGGATTCCTCGAATTGATCGATTGCCAGTGACACTGTGGTCAGCATTACACTCCCAGCATGATCGCCGTGGTAGTGACTGGCTGATGAAGAAGGGTGGATTATCAAGAATCGATGAGAAGGTGGCTAAGAATGTCGTCAAAGCCTTGGAAGGAGGAACATTCAATGTCGAGCGTTGCGAGAAACTCTTCGCAACTATAGAGGCAAAAGAACAGATGGTTCTGTTGAATTTACTCGGTGGAAAATTACCCATTGGTTGGCGCCTTTGTGGAGCCAAGTCGAGTCAAGTTTGTGAAAAGGTTCTTTCCAAGGCAGACCGCACCTTCCGACGAATCAAACGTGTCGCTGAGACCTTGGAAACAGCGATGCAAGCCGATTAAACGTCTAACTTGGAGAGATGACGTACAGTGTACCATCGCCAAGGAAATTCGTGTAGAATAGAAACTCTCCACTGGGATGAAATGCTAACGGTAATGGTGCACTCAAATCCGAGGCGAATACTGAAGTTTCAGATGACCAGCCTTGTGGTGCACTTGCATTCTCTGAGAAATCGATGCGCACGATTTCATGGCCTACAGGTGCAATGGCATTCCATGAACCAAATACGGTGGCATAGACCGTATGGTTGCCCCCGGGGAATGAAGAGTTTAGTGGCCGGTATGCAAGATTATTGAGGCTTGAATGAGGTGTCCATGTAGCAATGGGTCCAATCGTCCCTTCGGGTACTGGATGTTCAGGATCATCTTCGGGCCAGCCATAATCCTCACCTGGAATGAGTAGATTGATTTCTTCAGGAGGATGGTTTCCCTCCCAATCACGACCGTTGTCGCTGAAGATGTAACCCATATCAGGTACCCAAATTCCATGGAAGGAGTTACGCACACCACTGGCTAGAATTCCATGTGCACCGGTGCTTGAATTCACCCATAACAATGCAGCATTGCGCTCATCGACCTCATCACAGATGTTACAGGTCGATCCAACATGCCAAATGACTATCCCATTCGGCATCACATCAAGATTGTTGGTTTGATGATTGCCAGTGGGCACGTCATCGATGAGAGTCCATCGGGGTGCGTCATCCAACGTCGAGTCTAGACGTGTCTGATTGACTCGCGTTAGCTTACCACGTTCTGAAATCAGGATGTGATCATCGAGAATGAGGATATCGTGAGGTTCGTGTACATTCGTAAGCAGGGTGAAACTATGTTCCGTAGGTTCCCATTCATTTGTTGAAATATCGAAGTTCAGCAGCCTAATGACATCTGAGTCTCGATCACAAACAAGCAAATCATTGTCCGAAATCCACTCAAGACAGGCTGGACCACCGAGGCCATCGGTCACCTCTTCAATGACGAATGGTCCTTCTACCTCCGGATCATTCCAGCCAAGATAAGGTGAGAACATCTGTAGAACAATCAGTATAACAAAAATCAGCGATAGGATTCCAATACCGAACAATCCTCTCCGAGTATCACTCATCGACGCCAGCCCCCCGCTTCTGAGGCCGTAGCTGCGGCATCAATCGCTTCCTGAACCATCAATGTGTTATGTCGCCGCTGGGAGAAAGCCTCCAAGGCGATGTTGAGGGGTTCACCAATCAATCGGAAATCCTTGATAGCATGTAGATGAGGACGTAATTCGCGTCCACCAGGGAGCCCTTTGGTGAAAGAAATCGCATGTTGCTTCATGTTTCGAGCTGCATAAGGGCCACCGATTTCGTCGACCAATTCGACGTACCGGTTCCACGCCCAGTGCTTCTGCCCCGCTTGATTCGCATCACCCCATGGAGATTCAAAATCCTCCCAACCAAGTTCTGCCTTAATTCGACCGAAGATGCATGGGTCTCCAATCGCGCCTCGGCCAATCATCAATCCTTGAGCACCTGTCACTTTGAGACATTTTGCTGCACTTCTCGCATCAATCACATCCCCATTGGCAATCACCGGCGTATTGTGTGGCTGACAAACTTCGACGACCTTGGCGATCATTTCCCAATCCGCAACTCCACGATACTTCTGCGATAATGTGCGTCCATGAACGCAAACTCGCAATACGCCTAGTTCAGCACAACGTTCCGCAATTTCAAGTACAGTCAACGTTTCTTGATTGGTCCCAAGACGCATTTTGACCGACACAGGGACGTCACTGGCCTCAATACATCGCTCGACCATTCGAACCAAATTATCGGGCTCACCCATCATTGCGGCACCTGCACAGGTTTTGGTCACCTTAGGCGCAGGGCATCCGAAGTTCAAGTCAATGATATGAGCATCTTTCGATAGGAGACGAGTGGTTTCAACCATCTCATCTTCAATACCACCAAAAATTTGCGGAATGAACGGGAATTCTCGCGGATGAGTTTCAACTTTAGCCCACGACTTGGCATCTTTCCGACTAAGACCAGATGCTGCCGTGAATTCCGTTGCCGTATAGTCTGCTCCTGCCTCTTTGGCTAACAGCCGATACGCAAGGTCTGTCACGCCGGCCATAGGTGCAAGAAATAACGGCACAGGTTCAGTCATTCCGAACCTCCTGAGTCCACTCAGAAAGTCGATTCCCACTTTGTAACGTCTTGCATGGTTGCCCAGGTATCATCATCCATGGTGCCACGCTCCTTCAAAACTTCTCGTGAAAGAAGCCAGTAGATGAGGGACAAACTGAGTTTACCCTTGTTGTTTGCAGGAAGGCAAACATCGACGTTGCGCAGGTTGTTGTTGGCGTCACAAATCGCGACCACAGGGAGACCGCTGCTGACAGCTTCTGAGAGTGATTGCTGATCCGCTTGAGGGTCGGTCACTACAATGAGTTCTGGCTCGATGTAAGTTCTCAAACCAGGATTTGTGAGGGTGCCGGGAATGAATCGACCCACGATATGCTTGGCTCCAATCGCTTGGGCAAACATTCGTGCAGGACGCTGGCCGTATTGTCGTGCGCTAACCACAAGAATTCGGCTTGGATCGTATCGGTTTAGGAATTGAGCAACGACACGCATTCGAGCATCTGTGTGCTCCAAATTAATCATGTGCAAACCAGTACCATCGCCTGTTGAATCACTAAGGAAGGGTTTCATGTCCGCGCTCTTCTGTAGAGCACCGATGTGGACCTTGTGCTCCTCATAGGTTTCAAGGGGCAATAGCATGGAATCTGACATATCAGTACCTCG
>MDSW01123365.1_pt1 | contig 11707 bp, 10 predicted proteins | sample 811171 | NCBI WGS metagenome assembly MDSW01 (sample SAMN05326641, study PRJNA326480) | marine metagenome | isolation source: seawater | place: Atlantic Ocean: North West | collected 2012
ACAGGTAGTGTTTATGAGCGCATGCACGGTATTTGGGGAAATTCTTCCCTCGGTAGATCAGGAACACCCGTTGGATGAAAACCATCCCATCTGGCCGAGTAGTCTTTATGGGTCGATAAAATCCTCAATTGAAGGATTTTGTCACTATTACTATAAGAGTCGCGCGTTTGATTTAGCTATTTTGAGGCCGGTAACCGTTTACGGGGTGCGACCACAGCTAGATAAGTCCGAATGGTTTCAAACTATTGACTATCTTGCCACAAACTATAATGTTGATCTCAAAGGCAGTACGAAATATGTTGCAGTAGATTCAGTGGTGCAGGCGATTCAAAAGGTCATGGGTAATTCGGAGGCATCAGGAAAAACTTTTCATCTGATAGATGGGCATATTCATAACTTAGACTTAGGAAAACTAATCGCAGAGACCATCGATTCTTTTGGCGAATGCGAAGGTGTTATGGGGGAAGATGGTGTGCCGATGTCGAACCAGGCCGCCAAAGATCTTGGGGTCGAGTTTCCTGGTCAAAAGCGTATTGTCGAATATATCAAACTTATCCATAAGCTTCAGGGCGAATATGGTGGGGAACGAAATATTCAAAATTGGTAGAGGAACCAAACTTGTCATCACTTACATCTCAAGCATTTATTGATCGCTTAACTCGGGAAAACTTTAAATTTTTCACAGGAGTTCCCTGCTCGCTGCTATCAGGCCTGATCTCGTATTTGGAAGAAGTTGAGAAAGCGAAATACATTCCATCTGTCCGAGAAGATGCGGCGGTGGGTCTTTGTGCGGGAGCATATCTTTCTGGCTCTTTGCCCGTATTGTTGATGCAGAACTCGGGGTTGGGTTATTGCCTTAATGCATTTACCTCCCTCAATCTGATTTATCGAATTCCGGTTTTAGTCATTATGAGCTGGCGTGGTCAGGGAGGAAAAGATGCTCCTGAGCACATAATCATGGGGGACATTGATCAAAAGCTTCTGGAAACTGCTGGTATAGGCTACTCAGTTTTAAAACCGGAAAACCTAGATCAGGTTCTCGAAATTGCTTTAAGAAAAATCAATGAGGAAAAAGTTCCTTACACGCTTATTGCTGAGAAAGGTTTATTTGATGAAAGGCACTGAGGCATTTCAGGAACTACTACCACTATTTGGAGAGATCCCAGTAGTGCATGCAAATGGTTATATTTGTCGAGAATCATTTTCCTTAAAAGATCGAGAAGAAAATTTTTATATGATTGGCTCTATGGGTTTGGCATCTTCCATTGGGTTGGGTGTGGCTTTATGTCAGCCAAATCGTAAGGTGATTGTGCTTGATGGAGATGGTAATGTTTTGATGGCTATGGGAACCCTTGCCATGATTGCCGCCGAAGCCCCAAAAAACTTGCTGCATGTTGTAATCGATAATGAAGTGTATGAGTCAACAGGAAGACAACGCTCTATTTCTCATGCGGTGCCTCTTGAACAAGTTGCTAAAAGTGCAGGTTATCGACAAACGATAAGAGTCGACAAAAGAGAGGAAATAAAACCGGCTTTTGAAAAGCTGGTGAACTCTGAAGGGCCGGTTTTTTTGCTGATCAAGGTGGAGCCCTGTTTTGACTCAAAAACAGGCCGAGTTACGCATACGCCGGAAGAGATCACAGAACGTTTTATGAAATCCTTCTATCTCTAGACAAGTACGCGGCATCCTAAGTTTGGGTTAGAGGACTAAACTTAATACTTTAATGATTTACTCTCAGGTAAAGAGGAGGTTAGTTGCTTCGTGTTCTGGTAATAACTTTCATTTATGTGTGAAAAAACTTATCGTATCTGAAAGAGTTCTTGCTTAATTCTAGACATAGCTATTGGTTAGGCTAGAAGATCGACCACTCGATTCGTTTCTAACTCCCGATTAGTTGTATTTCCTTCTTCACCACTCAGGTCATTAGTTTGATTGACAGGAGGAATCGGGCTTGTTTTAGCTTCTTCTGTGGTAGTGACTTGAGACTTCACTGATGCTAAGATTCGACCGTCTTTGATTTCTTCGTTGTTTTCTGATGTCTGTCTTTGAGTGGCTCTGAAATTTCCCAAGTTCGAAATATCCATGAATACCCCTTTTATTTAGAAATCCGAATATTTTTTCAGAAAAAACTATTCAGATATATCGTTTATTCCATCTCGAATAGCATTTTTCAACTGTATTTCTTCTTCACTTGGTATGGATTTAACCACCTCTTGAGTCTTGGGGTCGATTACCTCAATGACCACGTCGTTGCCTTCCGTCATCGAAAACTTTGTATGTTTAGTATTCGATGATGGGGTTCCCGCACTGCTGACCTTTGACAAAGCTCTAGCACGAGCAGAAAGATCAACAGAGTCTTCTGATTGTTTAGGCCCAGAACTTGGCACGGCTATATGCTCAGAGCTTGATGAAGATGATTGTTTTTTAGGCGGTGGAACAGTCGGATTTCCTGCTGAGTTAACGGCTTTGGTATCCATTGTGTCATACCTCTACTTCTTGGTTGATAATCTCATGCTTTAAAATGTTTGAAAAATGGGAGTTATTCCCCGTTCCTTGCGCTATTCAAATTTTAGTCAGTACATGCATTCTTCTTAACGACAGCTTTGAACTTAACTTTAGAATTATTATTAAAAATTAAGAGAAACTTTGGCTAATTATCACGTCAATTTTTTGAAGATTCGATAAGGTTTGAATTGAATCTGTTTAACGGTTATGATATCGCCCTAAAAAATAATTGAAAACAAAGTGATTCAGGCGATTTTCTCTGGGTTTAAAAGATATTGAGACGCTATATATTGTGGAATGAAAGAATTTCGTAAAATCCTAAAATACTCTAGGCCGTACGCAAAAAGCCTTATTTTTGCTTTTATTTGCCTGACTTTAACATCGCTGATCAACCTTGTACTGCCTTTGATAGTCCGAAATATGATCAACGCCGTGGTTGTATTGAAAAACAGTGAGGTGTTAGATAGTCTGGCATGGGATTTAATTGTCATTATTGGCCTTCAGGCTATGTTTGCAGTCACACATAGTTATATTTTTGGTTTTGTTGGTCATAGGATGACCACGGATTTCCGCATTGAATTTTTTTCTCATATTCAGTCTCTTTCATTAAGATTTTTTCAGGAGCGTCGAGTTGGAGAAATTTTATCCCGTATGAGTAACGATATATCGGTGATCGAAAATGCCCTAGTTACCATTCCCATTGCCTTGCTTCGTCAAAGCATTACATTGCTTGGAGCCATGACCATTATTCTATATCTGAACTGGAAATTAACGGGACTTATCTTGCTTATCTTGCCTCCGTTAATGATTTTTGCTCGAGTTTTTGGTCGTCGGTTAAAAATGTTTTCCGAAAAACTTCAGGACCATGTGGCGCAGGCAGTAGTAGTTCTTGAGGAAGTCATTTCGTCTATAAAGATTGTCAAGTCCTTCAACCGCGAACCTTATGAACAGAGCCGTTTTGAAGGCAAAATTGAAACAGCTTTCGAGAGAGCGGTGGATAAGCTTAAAGTATCTTCTTTTTTTGGTCCATTCATACTGGGGCTAACCTTTTTGGTTTCTACATTACTGATCTGGTATGGCGGATATCAGGTAATGCATGGCGCGACAACTCCTGGAGAGCTAGCCGCTTTTTTTCTGTACGCTCTAATTATTGCAGGACCTATTGGAACTTTTATCCGCCTTTATACTCAGATTCAAGAAGCCTCGGGAGCTATCTCCAGAGTCTATGAGATTCTCGATACCCAACCTATTATTCAAAATCCTAAAAACCCAGTTCAACTTCGGGGTTTATCGGGAGGGATTAAATTCGAAAATGTTTCTTTCTGTTATCGGGATAAGGCGGAGGTTATTCACGATGTTAGTTTTAATATTCTTCCTGGGCAGACCGCTGCTCTAGTTGGTCCCAGCGGGGCAGGTAAGTCGACTCTCATCAAGCTCTTGTTACGTTTTTTCGATCCGTCTTCAGGGATTATTCGTCTGGATGAGTACGATATTCGCACTTTGAGCCGGGAAAGTTTTCTCAATCAGATTGCCTTAGTTCCTCAGGAAACACTTTTGTTCGGAGGAACGGTGAGAGAAAATATTCTTTATGGAAAACTAGATGCTACAGAGGCAGAACTAGAAGGCGCAGCACAAAAAGCCAATGCACATGAATTTATTATGAGTATGGAAAAGGGTTACGATACCGTTGTTGGTGAAAAGGGAGCAAAGCTTTCCGGTGGTGAAAGGCAAAGAATAGCCATCGCTCGAGCTATTTTGAAAGATCCAAAAATTTTGGTATTAGATGAGGCAACTTCTTCTTTGGACAACCGGTCTGAATCTCTTATTCAGGATGCCCTGGAATCTCTAATGGCCAGTCGCACGACTTTTATCGTTGCACATCGATTAAGTACAGTGCATAAAGCAGATCAAATTATTGTGTTGGATAAAGGGACCATTGTTGAAGCAGGTCCACATGAGGACTTAATCGAGAACAAAGGCTTGTATCACAACCTATACACATTGAAAATGCTTGATCCCATGTCGCAGGAGGAGAAAAACTCATAGTCCCGAATTCGTTAGTTTCCGGTCTACTGATTACTTAATATTGCACCAATTAAAAACTCTAGCAAATGTAATTTTTTTATCCGTGTTACCAAGTTGATAGGTTCAAACCAATTACTGGGTCTGTAAATTTAATGCTGACTATTCCAAGCCATAAGCGCATTTTTTTCTTTCCTAATAAAACTTCTAAAATCATATCTGCTGCCGGAGAGGTTAAAATTAATGAGTTAAAAGATCATTGGTGGGCAAAAGAATTTGAAAAAAGCCTACCTGCTCCTGAAAGGTATAGTTTTCTAATAGAAACTTGTAAAGTTGAGGTGCATAATGGGATATTCTTCTTTCTTCCTTTCCATCAATAGCGATATCTACAAAAATCACTACTTTAGGGGGCTTACTTTTCAATATTGTCACCAACTCCGTTTCCTTTGCTTTCTCAAGCATGCCTGGTAAAACCCATTCATAGGGGGTCGGATTGATCCGATCAGAAAGAAAATAAAAAATAGGATTTAGCGGCAGGGCCAGAATTGCGTCCCCTTTTTTTGAGTACAAATTTATTTTTTCAATGACCTCTGCAATCCACTTGGCTTCTGTAGGGTTGGTATAGACATTCACTTTATTTAGAGAAAGACGAGTGGTCTCTATGTTCAAGGCGCCTATACTACCAGCATAAAACCCATGATGGGTGTTCATTTCGAAATAAAACAGGAGGGGGAAAAATACTATTAGAAGGTTTAAGGGCAATCGAGTGAAAATTCCTTTATGATCAGTAGAGTCTTGAAAGGAAAGAACCTTTTTTCTGATTCGAAATAATAAATAACAAAATAGAATATAGAAGGGAGGTAGAGTTCTTAGAAGGTTGTCTAATCCGGCCCTCCAAATTACCAAACCAAAGGAACAAACCCCGAACAGAAGAATGGCAATAATAATCAGGTGATCAATGTGAAGGATTTTTTTTTTAAGTACGAGTTGATAAAAAAGAAGGATTGATACTATGCCATAAGTTAAAATGGGTAGATAGAATAAAACTCTTTCAAATATTTGGTGATACCCCACTTCTTTAAGGAGTTCAATAAAAGGAAGGATTTCTGGGAATGGATTTCCCCAGACTTCGTGTGCATCTATGACCATTTTGAATACTTTCGTAAAATACCCATCCTGTCCTAGATAGATCAAAAAAATAATAGCTGTGATATAAATTCCACTTATAAGATAGTAATTTTTGAAGACGACATGAGCACTATTCTTTTGAGAGAAAAAAAGCAAATGCTTTTGGCTGAAGACTAATGCGAACATCACCAGACTAATTAGTATCGAAAAAAGAGTTACTTCAAATTTAAAAAAGGCACTTAAAAAAATTCCTACTCCAAAACCTGCTAGAGATGTCAGATTCTTTTTTTTAAAAAAGTTGATAATTAAATAAAGGTTCAAAATAACAAAGAACGTGAAGAAACGGTTGTAGTACATGGAGGGCGCGGAAAGCATAAACAGAGCTGCAAGTAAAGCAAATCCGGCAGGCATTATTTTTCGCCCGATAGAATAAAGCATTAAGATCATTGGCGGAGTAATAAGAAGGACACCGAGACGCAGGCTTTGAATTTCAATTCCGAATAGTTTGAAAAATACCATGCCGTACCAATAACGACCGGGAAGATAACCATTTGGATTAAAGTCTATGAGGGCTCTTTCCCCGTTAAGGGTTCTAAGAGTTCCATTGGCATACCCACCTTCATCCCAAATATTCAGTCCATATTTAGAAAAGGACCAGAAATAAGCCAATAGGGCTAGATAGATTAAGGAAATACGGCCCCATCGTTTGGCTGGAGCAGAAAGATAAACTTCATCTAAAGCGTTATTCATTGCTCATTTTTTGAAAAATGTTTGCATCTCCTTAGAGAGACATTGGTTTTCCTCAAGGATATTTTCAAAGTCGAGATTAGAGTTTCCTAGAACTTTAATCTTTTCTTTCACTTTTAAAATTCGCACTAGGGATTGATTTATGTTGCTAAGAGGAATACTCCCACTTTCAATATCTCGAATCATAGCAGCTTGCAGAATGTTTACTTTTTTTAGGTCGTGGCAAATGAGAAAAACATCAACACCAGCCAGGGCCCCTAATTTAGGAATAGATTCGAGTTTGTCTTGGACAGCTTGCATCTCCAAGTCGTCAGATATGATCAGCCCCTCAAACCCTAAAGAATTTCTTAACACATCATTTAAAATAGCCGGAGAAAACGTGGCAGGACGTTCAGTATCCCAGGCTGGATAAACTACATGTGCCGTCATAAGAACCTCTAGCCCTTGGTCAATGGCATGAATGAAGGGAGGTAGTTCGATTTGTTCAAGTGAATTCCTTGTCCGCTCAACTCGGGGCAATGAGAGGTGAGAATCTTGGGAGGTATCACCGTGCCCAGGAAAATGTTTCCCGACAGGGATAATTCCTGCGTCATAAAATCCGCGAACTAACTCAGCTCCTAAACGGGCCACCTTTTCTGTATTACTATCCAGAGCCCTATGTCCAATAATGGGGTTAGCAGAATTGGAATGGACATCAAGAACCGGGGCGTAGTCCATATTAACTCCAACTGCTCGCAATTCTTTACCCATTCCAAGCCCGAAACGATAGGCTAATTCATTCGAATTGGCTTTTCCTAGACACGACATGGGAGGAAACTGGGTAAAAGGTGAGCCTAGTCTAGCTACTCTTCCGCCTTCCTGATCAACTGAAATAAAAAGCGAAGGGATCTCTGGGTTATCCGCTATCAACGACTGGAGGTCATTAATCAATTGTCGTAACTGATCGGGGTTTTTGTAATTTCGCTCGAAAAGAATTAAGCCACCAATCCCCTGTTTAGTAATTAGTTCTTCGGTTTGGGCATTAAGGGAGGTTCCCTCAAACCCTGATATAATCATTTGACCGGTTTGTTGTTTTAGCGAAAGCAAATGGAGATAGTATTGATGAATATGGTTTGCAATTATGGAAAGCGGGCATCGTTGCCCGGTTCGGCACGCCTATGTTAACATAAATTTATAGCTTGAAACTGACGTTGAACTTTAAGAGCACCTTATTAAACTTTTAATAATATGGGACCGAATTATATATGTTACGTAGAGTGGTTATCACGGGCCTTGGGGCAGTCAGCCCAAACGGCATCGGTTTAAAAACTTTTTGGGAAAATACCTGTAACGGTATCAGCGGCATAGACCGTATCGCTAGCTTTGATGCGTCCGACCTTATATGTCAGATAGCCGGTGAAGTGAGCCAATTCGATCCATCACTTTATTATTCTACAACAGACTTAAAAAAACTACCAAGGTCTGTCCCTATGTCTGTTGCAGCGACGCAAGAAGCTCTTTTAAATGCGGGAATTGATCTGTCATCTTTCTCTGAGGAAGAGTTTGAAGGTTTGGGAGTGTTGGTTGGCAGTGGTGGATCGGGGTTCGATTACTCTGAAAAACAGTTTAAAATCTATTTTTCCAAACAACCAAGCAAGATAAGTCCTTATGCAATCTCCAATTCGCTGGTCGGTATGTTGTCTAGCGAAATTTCTATGTACTTTGGCTTTCAGGGCCGTAGCCATGTGATTTCGAATGGTTGTACCAGTTCCTCTGATGCTTTAGGTTACGCTTTTAATACTATCCGGTTTGGGCAGGAAGACTGGTTCGTTTCCGGGGGAGTAGAAGCTTGCGTTACTCCGGCGATGATGCAGGGATTCGAAAGAATGAAAGTAAACCCAATGCATTTTAACGATTCCCCTGCACGAGGCTCACGCCCCTTCAATCGTGATCGGGAAGGCTTCGTACTTGCGGAAGGTGCTTGGACGATTATTTTGGAAGAGTTGGAGCACGCCAAAGCGCGTGGGGCAGAAATCATTGCAGAAATTGTTGGCTATGGCACAACTTGTGACGCATTTCATCGAGTTGCCATAATGCCGGATGGCAAACAGTCTTCGCGAGCATTGAATCTCGCAATGAAGGATGCCAAGCTAAATAAAAATGAAGTGGATTACATTAATTTTCACGGCACCTCAACATTGCTCAATGACAAAGTAGAAACTTTGGCAGTAAAGCGAGCCTTTAACAGTCATGCCATGAACATCGCTTCCAGCTCTACTAAATCCATGGTTGGACACCCTCAAGGGGCTTCGGGTGCTTTGGGAGTCACCATTTCGGCCCTATCTCTAAAAAACGGATTCATGACTCCCACCATTAATATGGAAAACCCGGACCCTGAATGCGATATGGATTATGTTTGCAATGTGGGAAGAGAAGACAAACTCAATATTGCCATCAGCAACTGTATATCCTTTGGTTCAAAAAATTCTGCCATTGTTCTGAGAAAGTTTACTTAATGAGAAACATCATAAAAAATATTTATAGGATTTTCTTGGCCTGCTGATGAAGCGATATGCTCTCGTGATCTTAAAATGGTATTCAGATAAACAGAGCACTTAAATTAATTATCTATTGTGCTGTGATATTAAATAAGCTGGGTGCCTGTGCTTAAAAACTTCAGGGGGGACGGGTAATATCAGGATTGTTTATCAAAAGATGAAGTTAAAAAATCATACATTCATTTTGCCCTAAGTTAGGTGAACTGGATCTCTTAGCTCATTGTCAGTCTTTGCCTATCGATAAGGCATTTTATTGCCTTCTAGCTGCTTAACTATATCGGATTCGAACTGATTTTCTTTTCGAACAAACTCTTCGAATTCCCTAGGGCTTTTGAATTCAAAAACCTTTGGTTCTTTTTGTCCGCAAATTTCTTCGTCTTGTTCGATAGTAAGCATATTATTTTCTACAGACCGTATCACGAATTTTTTTCGCGTTTGAAATTTGGAAAAAATTTCCTTATACACTGGTTCCAAGTTTAGCGCCATGATACATCTCCCATTCCTATAGTTACTTAATATTCTGATTTTAGCTTTACCAAAACTTAAAATCAAACTAATTGCATTTTAAGACCGACTTCACTTATCTATTGGTCATCGTGTTGAACTAAACGAAACTTAGCGAGCTTAGTTTAAATGTCAATCTATGGGATTTTATATTATGCGCATATGCTCTACGTTGATTTGTAAGATAAACTTTGAGGCTCTTTGTTGAAGAAAAGCTATTAAGATTGTAACTGTTACGAGCTAATACAATACTTAACAGTTTTGAAAAAATATGCTAGTCTTTTATCAGTAAAGCGGTGAGCCATTCTGTCCACCGTTATGCTAGAACACGCCTGCCGCTTTTTTCTTATAGTTTTATACATCTCTTCTTGATTATGAAAAATAAAATATCCCTAAATCAGTTAGCAGAAACACTCATCCATAAATCTGTTTCTCCGTTCAGTACTGAAGAGTTTGCAAAAAGCCTTGAAGGACAGTGGCAAAAGGAAGTTTCCAGCGCTGCTATGAAGCGGCTAAAAAAAGTTCTGGTCAATCATCCATCTTTGATTGGTATTCATAACAATAATTTTATTCCCTTTAGTGCGGTTGTTAAAAAGATTGGGCATGTGTCCTTATCTCTGCAGTTAGGAGCTTGGGAGTTGAAGCAGGGTGTCCTAATTCCCGGTCATCGTTTGATTCCTTTCATGCAGGCGAGCCTTAAAGAGAGTGAGTTGACGTTTCAAGATCCGGATGGAAATGAAATTGCTAAACTAAAGAAGTCTTATTTTATTCAAGATATTGCTCCTTTTTATCAGTACTGTGGCGGCAGGCACTTTCCAGACGAAATTAAGGTCAATGAATGGATTCCAGGTAAAAGCTGTATGACAGTTACGGCTTGGGATATGCAATCTTTATACAAGAGCTTTTCATCCCGGCCGGGGGACTCTGTATTGATTGACTTAGTTGATTATAAAAAGGGAGTCTATAAGGTGCGACCCTACTCTTCCCAGCAATACCGGTTAGACCGATTACGTATGCGTGCGCTCTATATTGCTCTAGCGACTAAGATGGAACCTTTTTACCAAGATAAGGAGTTTTGCTCTGCTGGATTGGAAAAACAATTGTTGCGTGTCCTTTTTTCTGTGGATTCAAATGTGTTGCGCGATGTTGAGCTTTTTTCTGTCACGGACTTTCTGGAATCTCTCAATGAGTGGTCCGTTGTTCGGTGTGAAGATGGCGGAGTGCAGATGGTTCCTGTATGGGAAGAAGAACCAGGGCCGCTAGTTCGTTCTCATGTTAAGGGCGCTATTAAGGGCGAGTTGGGGTCGTTAAATAAAATATTTCAGAGTTTACAGTTTGCTTTCGATGCGTTGGAATTTAAGTCTATACTCTATACGGTTATGGCTTCAGATAAGTACAAACTAGAGGCAGTCTTTTTTCTTCTATTTGGCGGCCAGGGAGATTTGTTTAAGGATAAGAAACAGCATGAGGTGTTTTATAGTTATCTGCGTGAACTTTTGTTCAAAATCTGTGAGGATCTTAAAAACAAAGAGTCGCGTTTGATATCAAACTTGCGGGAACAGTGTGTGAACCTGAAGTTCAGTCTAGTTGGAGTATTGAGATTTTTACAAGACCAGGGGGTCGGGCTGGAAGACCTGCCAGCAGACTTATTAAATCAGATTGTCGAACTGGATCATTTTTGCGCCGATGCGCTTCACCAGTTTGCCGAGCGGGACAGGCCGCCAGATCTAAAATTCATCCGTGAAATACGTGTGGCCTTGAAAGTGGTGCTGCCACAACTTTCTATAGTGGAAGAGGAAGTCTATTCCCGTCTGGCTATTTATTAGTATAAAACCACCTAAATTATTAATTCCCTAAAAAAACTTAAGAGGCTGAGAGAATATTAGAGCGTTGCTTTGCCGGAGAGAGAATGACCGGAAACACTCTGAACTCGCACTTTTACTGTATCCCCAGCTTTCAATGTTTTCTCCCCGGCCTGAATGTTCACACCCCAGTATTGTGGATTCCTTCCCTTGAAGGTGTAGCCCGGTTTGGAGGATCGGCCTTCTATCAATACATCAATATTTTTACCGATATAAGCTTTCCCCTGTTCAGCGGTCAACCGGCCTTGCAGGGCGATGGTTTCCTGCAGTCTGCGCTTTTTGGTTTCTTCCGGAACCGAATCGGGCAATTCATTGGCTGGAGTTCCGGGTCTGGGGCTGTAGGCAAACATGAAACTGCTGCTGTAACCAACCTCTTGCATTATGTTGAGAGTGTCCTTGAA
>MDSW01171939.1_pt1 | contig 11706 bp, 8 predicted proteins | sample 811171 | NCBI WGS metagenome assembly MDSW01 (sample SAMN05326641, study PRJNA326480) | marine metagenome | isolation source: seawater | place: Atlantic Ocean: North West | collected 2012
AATCGCGGCGCGGCGGCAAGCCGCAAAAGACGAATAGTTCCGAATCCAAAAAAATAGAAATTAAAACAGTAGAGAGGCTTATAGCAAGTTGCGTAAGTGTGCTGTGATGAGTGACATGCCAAGTGAATTTTTATCGAAGCGTTACTTACTTAGGGGAGTATGTTTAGAAAAGAAATATATAACAAAGCTACAAATAATAATGGTACAATCCTAGACAATAATAACTCCACCACCACCACCACCACCAATTAATCATCTGCCATGACGACATCTTCCTCTGTCGTTTGCTTGTGATGTTGTTGGTGTTGCAAGGCTCTAATTTTAGGGACATCCCCGAACGGATTTTGAGAAGACTCGCTATTTTTTATCGAGTTCCAAGCGTTCAAAGCTGCTAATGTTCTCCCGTAAGTGGTCTCTAAACTCTCCTTATCCGCATTTACAAACTCCTCTAGTAAATCTCCATCTGATGATAATCGAACCTTACGCCTCGCACTCATGGTTTGCTTTGCTAAATCCGTCGTGGTCGGTATGTTGGTTAAAATATGCGCCTTCACCTCTTCGCCTCCAGCGGCGTTTGAAATTCTACTTACTAAACATTCCACTCTCGCTTGCACGCGAGATATCATTTTGGACAGCACCGTGGTGTCGTAAAACGGTTGTTTCGAGACTGAGACTAATATTGGCGAACGCAAGGCAACTCGAGACAGTTTATCGTGCTTTTTCAAGATTTTCACCAAAGCGGTGAAGTTGATATTCGTCCAATGTTCCATCAAGACCAACTCGCCGTGGAAGTTTGCCAACTGCACGCACAAGTCCGCCTCAGTCTCTAAGTTATTTGCTTCGACAGTAGTAGCATTTGCCATCTGTTGATGTTGATGTTGATATGAAGATGGTGCATGTCCTTCATTTTTCTCGTTCAACGTTGCCCGGTCAGCACTAATATTCGTTTTATCTCCATCATTCGCATTCTCATAAACAAACAGTTTATCTTCCCCGACGATTTCGCTGAACATTACGTTCATTCTGCTCTCTTTCATCACTAATTCTTCCTCTTTGTTAATAAAGAACTCGTTGAATTTCATGACTTCGTGTTGTAACAATCGAATAAACTCTTTCTCGATTTCGGGGTTGTCGTTTCCACTCGGTATCGATTTCAACGTCTTTTTCAAGGCTTTGTACTGAAGAAACTTATCTCGAATATCCTCCGCGGTGTTGTTCACCACGGATGCGAGTTGATGGCCAAACTTCATCTTTTTCGTTGTTCGTTGGGTGCGTGTATTAATGAGTATGCCGAGAAGACTTCGTTGATACTCTCTATAAACGAGCGCGCGCAATCTCTCTCTCTCTCTCTCTCTCTCTCTCCTTCTCCCTCTTTTTTTCTGAGGAGCCCTCTCTCTCAATGCTCAAAATATTCCTTTTTTTTCCCTTCTTTTCTCTCTTTTCTCTTGGATTCAAAAGTGCTCTCACGACGACACGAGTACCTCACAAAAACAAAATATTCGCACATGTTCCTTTGCGCCGCTCACAATGGCACGATTATTTCGTCTACCATCATCGCGTCGTCGTCGTCGTCGTCGTCGTCGTCGTCGAGGGGAAGAAGACAACGTCCGGAGAAATCATTTTGGACGACGACAACAATAAAAACAAGAACTTCGATTTGTCTTCAGGCATCGTCATCTTCTTCAAACAACAATGAAGAAAAGGAGGAGGAGGAAGACATCTTCGAGGTCATACGGGAGAACTTGCCATTTTTTATAGGTGGTATGGTGGCCGGGACGTTTGGTTTATCCATAACCGATGACTCGAGTCCACTGAAAGGATGGGTAGAAGATAGGAGGAAGAGTAGCATGAGTAGCTTGAGCCAAAATATTAACAAACTAGTCGACCCCCCGTCACCTTCGGCGATACGGATACGGCAGGAAGAAGAAGCAGTTTTTACCGTACCGACGACGAAAACGACGCTTGAGAACAACAACAACGATAACATTAGTAGCACAGAGTAACAAAAGTCTTATCATTTCTTTTGTATCATGGTATATTATTCCCTTATATATTTATTCCAACACACAAAATCTAAACCAGCTAATTGACGTCTCTTTTTTCTAATCCCAACTCGTATAGCCACCGCCAGAGTAGCCACCTCCGCCGTAGCTACCTCCCCCGTAGCCACCGCCTCGGTCACCCCCGTAACCTCCACCTCCACCTCCACCGTGATTACGAAAATCTCTCCCCCCATATCTGCTCCCCCCGCCGGAGCGACCTTTGGATCGACCGCCGTAGGAAGATCTGGATGCGAAACCACCCAAAAAGGAAGGAACTTCTTGTCCAGCTTCGGACATAACGTCCATGAGAGCCCTAGCTATGCCGGCATCTTTGTCTCCGAACAAAGCAGTGGCTTGACCTTTCTTACCCGCGCGTCCAGTTCTACCAATTCTGTGGACGTAATCGTCGATATCTGTCGGCAAATCAAAGTTCACGACGTGCGTGACGTGAGGAATATCCAAACCTCTTGCTGCGACATCTGTAGCGACCAAGATTGGAGTTCTCCCTGCCCTAAACGACTTCAACGCAGCCTCTCTCTCGTGCTGCGTGCGATCACCATGAATGGATGTCGCCGGTTTTCCTTGCTCGCACAAAAAGTCTTCCAATTGATCGGCACCTCTCTTTGTTTCAACAAACACAAGTGTCAAACCTGGGACAGCTTCTGTCAAATCCAAAAGCATTTGCGTCTTGTCGTAATAAGATGGAACGTAGCAGACCGTTTGATTGATGAGATCTGTAGAGGAGCCAACGCGACCAACGGTTAAAAAGACGTAGTCGTGTAAGAAATCAGCTGCCATTCTTTGAATCTCCTTTGGAAAGGTTGCCGAGAAGAGCATCGTTTGACGCTCACCCGTACGAGGCATGTCTCTTTGCTCAACCAACTGTCGAATTTGCGGTTCAAAACCCATATCCAACATCCTATCCGCCTCATCCAATGCCAGGTACTCGCATTTGGCCAATCCAACTTTAGCTCGGTCGATTAGATCAATTAGTCTCCCTGGTGTCGCGATGAGAATGTCGCAACCGCGCTCCATTTCTCGAAACTGTTCGACAGCTGGAGCGCCACCATAGACAACCACTGGTCTGCATCCCGTCTTGTATGCAAACTTTCGCGCTTCTTCATGAATTTGAATGGCCAACTCGCGCGTTGGTGACAATACGAGTGCTAATGGAAACGTTTTCCTACCTCTTTGTCCACCGCTTCCAGTCAAAAGGCCGCGATTGAGAATGCCGTAAATAATTGGAAAGCAAAACGCCGCCGTCTTACCAGAACCAGTCTGCGCACAAGCCATCAAATCACGACCAGCGAGGGAGATTGGAATTGCGTGACGCTGGACCGGTGTTGGCTTTTTGAATTTACACCTTTCGATGTTGGCATTGATTTCTCTTCCAAAATCCACGTCCTTGAAGTACTCGATTGGCTTCGGCGGGTCATTACCAGACACTTCCACCGGAATATCTTCGTAAGCGTCGAAATTCAAACCGTGATTTTCGGTTTGAAACATTTCCGTTTCTGCATCCGCTCCTTCCGCTCTGGCTCTGTCTTCAGCTTCCATTTGAGCGAATGGATCGGTCTCGCGAAAGCGAGATCTCCCCGTGTCCCATCCACCTCTTCTTCTGTCGTCGTCTCGTCTCCCGAACGACGAGTTCGAGTAATCTAAATTATCTCTATGTCCTCGAGATGAGCCTCCCCATCCTCCACCGCGAAATGAACCGCCTCCTCTGTCATCTATTTGAAAAGAAAGAAAATGTTACGTTGGTCAATATTGCTTGTTTTGGCTCCGGAAATTTTCTACTCCCACTTGGGTTTTTTGGGAGCGGGTTGTCGATTGATTTGAAATTTTAGCGCGCTCGAACGGCATACTCTCGCGATCGATGTATATCCTCCGCGATATACGTTTCGGATGCAAGAGTATGCTCTTTATTTGTTTCGAACGGTAGCGTTTACGTTTTATTTCTCTGAGAATAACCTACCTCGAAAGTCTCGTCTGCCGCCACCACCGCCAAAATCCCGTCGGCCTCCAAAGTCGCCACTGCTGCCTTGTGGCCGATTTCTCAGGTGCGGTGGCACGTACGTTTTTTCTGCACTCGCCTTAGGAGTGCTCGTTGTTTTTGTCGGTTCATCGTTACTCAAAGTTCCCAAAGGTGGTAACTCATCGGTATCGTCAGCCCAGTTATTCGCCATATATTCGCGTCCGCTTTCTGGCGCTCTCTTTTCTTTCTCATTTTTTTACGCGTAAATACGAGTTCAATCGTGTGTTCATCCGTCCTTCTTCCTTGACTTTTTTTACGACTTTTTTTTTTTTCGTTTGCCTTCTCCAGCATCCAGTGCCAGTGCCAGTTCTCTTTTGTCGTCTTCTCTGAACAACATCAAACGGACAATTCAACAGTAACCAAAGGGAAATAGAAAGACACGCGCACAGAAGGAGTCACAGAGAGAATGGATTCGCACTTGGAAGGGTCCGGAGGTGGATCGCTCTCGCCGCCGCTCTCCAACAACAACAACAACAACAACAACAACAACAATAACAACAATAAAGGAGACATCCCCGAAGACACCGAAGAGATTCAACCTATAATTCCTCCCTCGAGGCCGATGCACGCAGCGATGTCGAATCCATTTGTTGATGGTAATGGCGATGGTGGGGGTAATGTGTATGCAATCGCCCCGGGAGCATCGATTCAAAACTCCGTGCATACTACGCGGCGGTTTGCGCAAAGAGCAACAGATTCCTCGTCAACGATAAATCAACAACAGAACGTGGAAAAAGGAGGAGGCAAAAATACGTACAATACCAAAGCGAAACCATCCACATCGGCTGCAGATTCCAACGGTACCCGAGGAAACACGAATGAAGGGAATGCTGAAGTCGATGGATATAACGACTATGATAACGGTGGTGAAGAAGATGATCACAAATCAAATGAAAACAACAAGAAGAACAAAGCGAGAACAACGAGAAGTAGCGGTAGTTTACACTCTGAAGAAGTAGAAGGAGGCGGCGCTCCTAAAGCGGGAAGCTTGAATGGAACAGAAGCTGCAAATACCGACGGTAGACCTGAAGTAGAATCCAAAGAGAAGAAAGTAGTAACACAACAAAGAAGGCGGCGTCAGATAGGTAGTACGAATACTAATAACGAAGATGGAGTGGACACCTTTGGGGAAGCAGCGGCGGTTGTAAACGAAACCGCTCCCCTCCCACCAACAAATGAGTACGAATACAAAGAGCCATGGGATATTCCTTCTGCAGAATTAATCCCAGCTGCAATGAGTTTAAAATGTACTGCTGATGCCTATCAAAACGACGGGCGATTTGATAACGCCGAGAGAACGTATGGCATGGCGTTGCGATTTATCGAGCACGAGTCTCTCTTCGCCTCAGTTGGTGAAAATGTCAAGAAACAAATAACAGACGCAAAAGGAAATAATCTTGATATACAACTTGCTTCAAAGAGTGAACTTACCGTGGCATGTTTGATTGAAGCCTCCGTGTGCGCTTTGAAGCGTGGAGATGCTTCGCGAGCGGGCGATTTAGCCTCGAGGGTGTTGAACAACTCAAAGAATAATACTTTGGCGCTAAAAGCGCGAGCGCAGGCTCGCTTAGCCGAGGGCGATTTCCGAAACGCACTCGCAGATTGTGACGAAGCTTTGAAGCTTGAGAAGCACGTGGATAAGAAAACTGAATTTGAACGTTTACGGAAAGAGATCGAAACGCGTTCCGAAGAGTTATCGCCTATGTGTGGTGGAAAACAACAACAGCACGAGTTTGAGTATGGCATACAAAATGCTGCGGTGATGCGAAACACATTTGCAGCATACGATGGTGCTGATAACGAGCCGCCCGTCGGAAAGAACGTGACAGCGATGCGAACGATGACTTGGCAAGCGGAAGTGGAAGGTGAATCTGAGGGTGGTAGGACTACGATGGATACAGAACCCGGTGCTGCGTTCAAAGGCATCGTGCGAGAGAAGATTATTGAAGAAGGTTACGATAGAGATCACGGTCAGACGTTGTTAAACGTAAATGTCGAGAAGAAAGATGATCCTAACGGAACAACAACAAATACAAACGTTGGGGATACGACGGCCCAACTCAATAAAACGCACCTTCCGACGCAACAAGCAACAACACACGAACAACCTTTGCGTTCGCAAGATGGTGGGATACAAGGATCTCTGTTGATAGGTTCTGTCGGAGGTGGGGGTAATCACAGAACCCCGGTGTCGCGAGATAGCAACGGAGTGCAAGCAGTACTAATTTCGAACTCAACGCAGCGAGCGTTAGGCGGCACTTATTCGATTCAGAAAGACCATCGTCCGACGGATGCGCTCGTTGAGAGCGACACAGATGACGAAGAGGGAGAGGAAGTGTGCGGAGGAAAATGATTCGCTTCGATAAAAATAATAGTAGATTTGAAACTTGCGAAAGACTATTTGTAATAAAATTGATTTCTAGATTATCACAACACGGTGCACTCTATACATACCCATTCATCTTTCTCGTAAATTTCAAACTCTGCACAGCCTTCCGAAGTATATTTTTTAATCACGTCGGTGGCTTGCTTTCCTGCTAAAATCCCAGACAATCCTATTTTCCCTCCTTTTCGAGTCATTTTGACGAACTTAGATGCTAGTTCGATGTTGGGCGTTATCAATATATTTGCTACGAGTACGTCTACACTTGCCGGTTCCTCAGCGTCCAGTTCCGTCCCGTCGCCGAGCACTGCTTTGAACTTGTCTTGGACGCCGTTGATGACCGCGTTGGCCTTCGCTGCTTCAACTGCCATGGCATCAATGTCTACTCCGTACGCTCGGCCAGCACCTAATTTTAGAGCTCCAATCGCAAGAATACCCGTTCCACAACCAAAATCAACCATCTCATCGTCCGCTTTTATGTGTCTTTTCAGAAACTGTAAACACAAAAGTGTCGTTGGGTGTCCTCCCGTCCCGAACGCCAAGCCGGGCGTCAGCAGGATGTCCGTTTTGTATGTTTCGTTCTTCTGTTTTGAAATTTCCCCATTTGTCCTCGCGCATCGTATGATGAACTCATCATCTACGAGGATATCTTTGTAGGAGTCCAAAACGACATTTTGCCAATTGTTTGCGTCGACGTTGTCGTAGATAGCATTCATCGGTCCCAACTCGCTTTCCAACTGTTTTACGGCTTTCTTCGCGTCGCTCATAAGAACGTCTTTGCTAAAATATAACTGTACGTTATTAAACAACCATTGCTTCTTCCGTTCCCACTCGTTCCCTTTGGAGTCTCTGGAGTAGAAAATTTCTTCCTCTTGATCCGTTCCTTTGAAGGCATCGTCATTCACTTGCGCAAACTCTGTGTACCCAAACGTTTCAAGCAATTCAGAAATTTTTTCCGTCGAGTCGCGTGGAACTCTTTTCAAAGTGACTCTCGGCACGGTTTCCTCTAGGAAAGAAGAAGAAGAAGAAGAAGAGGAAGAGGAAGAATTCAAAGATGATACTATTCTTCGGCACTGCGTTTGAGCGAAAATGGAATACGAAGAGAACGGAGCGAGCGCATTCGCTACTACGCTCGCACACCGCATTATTTTTCTGACGAGAATTTTGGGAGGGAAGAAATATAAAAATTCTTTTCCACACTTCTTTTTTTATTACACCTTACCTCTCTCTTTCTCTCTCTCTCTCTCTCTTTCTCTCTCTCTCTCCCTAACCATAATCCTAACACTATCCGCTAATCGGAGGAGGGAGTTTGTTGTTCTTCCGCTGCTGCTGCTGGAGGTGGTGTTTGTTTCATTTGTTGCTGTTGCGGTTGAAAATTTTGCCTCTGTTGATAGTGTTGTTGTTGATGATGTTGGAAACCTCCTCTTTGATAGCCTCCACCACCCATGTGATGCATCCCACCGTCTCCTCCAAATTGACCACCAACGTGCATTTGTGGCGCGTATTGCATCATTGGGTTAACATACGGAGCACCTGGGCCCATGCCATACCCCATCATCATGTTCATTTGTGCCATCTGTGCCTGGTAGTTCATGATGACTGCTCGTTGCGCGGCGCTAATGGCGTCCTGCGATTGCATTGGCGGTGCAGCAACGGCCACAGCGGGCTTCTTCGTCGGGATGAAAGCAGAAGCTTTCGCAGACAAAGTAAAGGCTGGCGCATCAGCAGATAGTTTCGAACCAGTCGGCGTTTTTTTCGCTGCCGTCACCGGAGCAGTGGGTGCTTGTTGCGCCACCGGCGTAGTGGATTCCGCCGTTGTCTTCTTTGCGTCCGCCATAGATGCCACACCCGCGGGCACTTTACCAGCTGTTGATCCCCACGCTGGTTTCGACGGTGGTGGCGCCGCTTTGAAGCCTTCACTACCAGGTGCTCTCGAGACAGACGAATACTTCGCTTCTTCGTCATCGTCAAAATCTGAGATGAGTTTTTGGTTTCTCTCTTCCGCAACGTGCGGATTCGAGGACACTTTACCCTCAATTTCTCTCGCGATTCGTGCGGCTTCTTCTTCAGAGATGCCAATTTTGGACTTGTCGATTTGTGTCGTATAAACAGACTCGTCGAATTTAGTTTCCACGCCGAACAATTGTTTGTTAGCGGCGAACTGATCCCATTGTCCAGGCGGTGCCCTCCTTCCCCATGCGCCGCCTTTTGTATCAAATCGTCCATTTGATCGTCCACCTCCTCCTTGTCCGTCTTCCAACCCCCCAACGTTGGCTGAGGTATCATCGTCTCCGGGCGTCCAAGCGACCAACGTTCGATTTTGCCCCGTTGCGCCTTTGGAAATCCCCCCATCAGTAAAGTCATTCATGTCGTTCATTCGAGATGGCCCCAAGGCCAGGTCGGACATCCCAACGTTGAACGCTTGAATCCACGCAATGTCCTCCAACAGAACTTTCTTCAACTTGTCCGGTTTCTTTCTTGGCGCTTTCTTCGGTTCTTCTCCGTTTGGACCTCGAGGCGTAAGAAATCGAGTCCACGCGTACGCCAAAACGATGTGACTTTCAATTTCTCGAGTGTCGGCTAAGACGCCGTTGAGTAACAGTCCGGACGTGAGTTGCACGTCGACCGAGTAGCCTTTCAAGGCGGATAAGGTGAAGATCAACCGGTCTTTCGCCGTGACAGTCATATTTTACGTATGGTTTTCCTTTTTATGTATGTATATGTATGTATACAAAGGCGCGCGCAGAAGGCAAATTCGATCACCTCCGCCCCCTAAAAGTGGAGAGAGAGAAATTTAGGTGTTTTCCTGACGTGGTGAAGAGGAAGAAGAAGAAGGTGTTTTGGTGTTGTGACAAGTTCGTTAGGCAGTGTGGTTAAGTGTGAAAACTCTCTCTCTCTCTCTCTCTCTCTCTCTCTCACGTTCAAGAGGAGTTGAGCGGGCGAGTTTCGACTACCGCTGAAATTGTAAAGATTCTTCTGAGAAAAAAAAAATAATAATTTTGGGTGAAGATGAATTCGACTTTATTGACTACTCACAAACACACACAGAATAGAAATCGCTCCTCGAGTCGCTCGCAGATACCACGCTAAAACTTACATCAAATTCTATTACAATTTAACTCTAGCACTAAAACTACTGGCAATTTACAACATAATCTAAAACTTTACACGTCCTTCTTGTTGGTGCTTTTGTTCACGAGCGACATCAAGCTTACCGCTGGGGCTACCTTTTGCGAGGTAGTTCTTCGGTCGTAAGTGCCTTTTTGCATCGCGGATGAATGTCCCATGTACATGGCCAATGCCTCTAACTCGTTATCAGAGGCAACGCCTTGGCCTCTTACGTGTGTAATAATCATATCTCGTACCAAGTGCGGATTGACCTTTTGTCCCGTCACACGTAAAGCGCATCGCGAGAATGCTCGTGACAACTCCGACGCAGTGTATGGTTGGCCGTTTGGTCTCGTAAAGACGAAATTATGTTTCGGTTCAAACGTCTGGCGGTATTCGTTCAACCAAAGCTCCAAACCTGGATAAATGCGCGGGTCAAGTACCAAATTCGGACGCGTGCCATACACGTTCCCGGTCTTATAATCGGCGGCATTGTGCTTAATTAACCACATTTTCGTGGACGAGTCATAAAACAACGTTCGGTTAAGTTCCAACTCACGCAACGTTCGCTGGCGATCGGGTACGCATGCTAAAACCGCGAACATGAGGTAAAGTTGTATGCTTCTTGCAATGTCTGCTTTATTCCTCGGCTTACCGCGCTTATCGAAGCCGGCACACTCGAGCTTCAAACACTCAACCAGAACGAGATATTTTGGCCAATCTAACCATTTCTTGGATTCGTCCGCCGCTCTCGGGGCCACTCGTGCACGCGCTCTCGAACCGCGTTGCAATCGCATCAGTTCCTTCACTAAATCCGTATTGATTTTTTCACCAGTACTTGATAGTAAAGAGTTCTTATTTTTATTGGATCTGGAAGATGCTGATGATGTCGATGTCGATGATGATTTTGTCAACGGAGGGTAGAGCCATTTTGCAACAGCAATGAGCGAACGCACGTACGCATCTTCCGTGGAACTTAGTATCCCTCGCGTCTCAACCATCCATTGCATGTACTCGATGGCATACTGCGCGCCTTCAGAATCTGAAGACGGAAACGCATCCTTTAAGCTGTAGTTTTCAGCGTTCTCATCCAAGCCCTTCACGTTAATCAAATACCCACAAAAAGCTCGAGCAACATCGCGATGGTTTTTTACCGTCTGCGCACGAACTGGGACGCCTTGTTGCCCGACGCGTCGCGTCGTCATATCTCGAACGAATTTATCGAGCTCTTTCTCGAGCGTTTTAGGTAGATTGTTTTCGCTGATCGCGTAATCTGGCAATCTTCGACGCGAGGTCACGCGCTGCTCGCTCAAAGGCACGTCTCCCGGTCGTCTATTCGTCCTGTATTCCGTCGACGATTTCTTTTTATCATTATCTTCAAAGTATAGTCTCGATTGTAAAGGCAAACGGGCATCGAGAGGAAGATCACCTCCTATCCATCCATCGATGTCGGTGAATTTCATAGGAACTGCTTTATCCTCGTCTCCCTCTGTCCCTTTCGCCGTTGCTTTCGAATGCTCGACGTCATCTTTTGCTTTATTCTTTTCTCCTGATGAACCCGCCAAGCGTGCCAAGACCGCGTTGTACAACTTCATCGGTAGTTTCATCGCCGTCCACTCTTCTGGTTTCACTAAAATCGTCCCGTCTTCACTGGATATCAAAGCGTCAATGTCATCGAACCAATTCTCCCTCAATATCTCGACCACTTCTTCTGCCTCTTTTGGCGGTCGGTTGATATCCACAAAACACGTTCGTACTAGAGTCGCGAGCAAATCTTCTTGTTTTACTTGTTCTTGTTCAGCTCTTTCCTTACGACGCGCTCGAGGGATCACTTTATGTTCTCTTCTTCTTCTTCTTCTTCTTCTTGTGCTCGCTTCTTCTTCTTCTTCTTCTTCTTCTGAAGTTCTTCGCGTAGTTGTCGTGCGTATCATCGCTCGGGAAGTGGTGCACAGCATCTTTCTCCTATTCGCACGACGACGATGATAAAGATGAGAAGTAAAAGCATCGCGGGATGGTATCAACGCATTCAGCATAATCGCAGAACAACGCATCGCACTCATCATCGCGTGCACATGTTACCACTTTCGCTCTCTTCTCTTCCCTCTTCGAGAGCGCTTTTTGCGCGTTTTTTTTCTCCC
>MDSW01143380.1_pt1 | contig 11705 bp, 6 predicted proteins | sample 811171 | NCBI WGS metagenome assembly MDSW01 (sample SAMN05326641, study PRJNA326480) | marine metagenome | isolation source: seawater | place: Atlantic Ocean: North West | collected 2012
AGGTGGTAATTACTTTGATCGTCACAATTTAAGAATTAACCTTGATGCAAGTCCAACAGATAAAATTGAAATTGGAACAACTGTTTCGCTTTCAAGAAGCGTTCAACAAGGGACCCAACAAGCTTTCAACTCTTCTAACCTTCAGGGACCTCAAGCATTAGGAGTCCAATTACAAAACATACTGGGACCTAAGTATACCGCTGATGGGGGTTATGCAATGGTATCTCCAACATTTGCTGGTTTTAATGTAGGACCAGGAACGGGTAGAAATAACAACATGGGTTATGCAAATGGAGATTATTACAACATAAAACAAACAGTTAATAACATTCTACTTAATGCTTATGTTGCATATTCACCAATTGAAAACTTAACAATAAAAGGAACTGGTGCAATAAGAAGTAGAAGTACTGGACAAAGTATTTTTAATAAAAAAGTTAAAAACTTTTTCCCTGATGGTTCATCCTATTTTGCTCCTGATTCAGACAGAAACAGAAGTGATGACAATATTGAGTTTTTCACTGAAACCTATTTCTTAACTGCAGACTACAATGTAGAACTTGGAGATGGAAAATTGACTGCTCTTGTTGGATATAGCCAAGAAGAAAATGTAGTTACTAACTTTAGAGCATCAAGAGATGGACATTTAACTGACGGAGTTCAGGTAATAAATGCAGGTTTGACTGGTAACCAACAAGCGTTTGGTGGTGAAACAGGATTTTCTGTTCAATCTTATTTTGCAAGAGTTGATTACAACTACAAAGGAAAATATCTGTTGGAAGCTAATATCAGACGAGACGGAAGTTCCAGGTTTAAAAATGAGAAGTGGGGAGTTTTTCCATCATTCTCCGCTGGTTGGATAATATCTGAAGAAGATTTCTTAAGTTCTAACGATCTTATTAGCTTCTTGAAAATAAGAGGTTCATGGGGAGAATTAGGTAATTCAAATATTCCAAACTTCGCATTTGCTAAGTCACTTAGTTTAGATGAAGCTTACAGTTTCGGTGGAGTAATAGCTCCAGGGGTTGGTCAGTCTTCACTTGGTAATGCTAACTTAAGCTGGGAAAAAAGTACTAGTACTAACTTTGGTGTCAATCTAGTTTTAAACAACGGATTAGGAATTGATTTTGATGTATTTAAAAAAGAGGTATCAGATATTCTGTATGATCTCCCTGTAAATGTATTAACTGGATTTACATCTCAATTTTCTAATGCTGCTAGCCTGGACATTAAAGGTTGGGAACTTGGTTTAAATTATTCAAAAGAATTTGGAGAATTGAAAGTTCAAGTTGGAGCAAACATATCCAAAGCGGAAAACCTAGTAACTGATCTTAACCCAGGAATAGATGGAGGGGATAGTGATAGGGTATTTTTAGGCAATGGAGGTATTTTAGGTGAAGGCTACAGACCAGGTGCATATTGGGGATTCCTATCTGATGGGATCTTTAATGATGCCGCTGAACTTGCAGCTGCTCCTGATCACTCGCTAATGGGTTCAGACGTTGGAGATGTTAAATTCATAGACTTAGATGGAGATGGTGATATTGATCTTGACGATAGGACTGATATTGGTGTTGATGTTCCAGAAATTACTTATGGTTTCAATGTTTTTGCTAGTTATCAAAATTTTGATTTAGCAGCTATATTCCAAGGAATTGGTACAACTTCTTTCCAAGGAACTTTTGAATTATTTAAACCAGATGCAGGGGGTTATGCTACAGCTAACCTCTGGGCAGATAACTGGACTGCAGCGAATCCAAATGCTTCATTACCTAGGGTTTGGGCAGGACAAGGGGCAAGTCCTAGTGATGTATACCCTAGTGATTTCTTTGTCTGGGATAGAGCTTATTTGAGATTAAAGAATTTACAAATAGGATATACCTTTGATGCGGATATTCTTCCAATTGATAGTTTGAGAATATTTTTCAATGGAACAAATCTTTGGACATCTACTGATTTCCCATTGATTGATCCTGAAGTTAGAACAGGTGTTGGAGCTAGTGATCTTTATGGTGGCGAGCAATCAGCCCAGGCAGGTAGAGCTCCATATATGTTCCCTCAATTGAAAACACTTTCATTCGGAATTCAGGCTAAATTTTAATAATAGATAAAACAAATACTATTATAAGTAATAGATATAAAAACAACACAAAACACTAGAAATTATAATTTAATTTTAGGTGTTTTTTAAAGATGACAAAAACAATAAATAAATAAGTTATGAAAATTAAAAATACAACATTAACAGCGGTAATCTTATCCATAATGCTATCTTTTACAGCATGTGAAAAAGATTTCCTAGTTAAATCCGATCCAGGCGCTGCAACCGTGGATGGATTTTTCCAAACTGCAGATGACTTTAAGTTAGGGGTAAATGGTATATACAACTCCCTTACATCTGCTGGATACTTTGTAACCTTTTGGGGAGGTAACTATTTCCATATGAACATGGAATTTGATGTTATTTCTGATAACATGGTTGGACAAGGAGCTGCATGGAAAGGATACAGTGAAGTAGCAAGTGGACTTTTAACTCCATTTAGTGGTGGAATAACTGAATGGAAATTCAACTACGGTATGGGAGCTATATCCAAGATCAATACCATGTTAGATATTATCCCTAACATTGATTTTGGTGCTGAAGGCTCCGCAATCTGGGAAGCAGAGTTAAAATTCATTAGAGGATTCTTATATGCTGACTTGGCATTTCTATATGGAGGTATGCCTTTAATTACTACAACTATAGATGCTTCTGAAGCAGACGCTATTGGTAGATCTACTCAAGCTGAGACATATGCTCAGGCTATAAGTGATCTTCAATTTGCTGCTGCTAATCTAGGTACTACTCCAAATTCAGGCGAAGTTGGTAGGCCAACAACTATGGCTGCTACTACAGCTATAGCATATGCTTTATTAAATCAGGATGACTATGCTGGTGCAGCTGCAGAGTTTGCTAAAGTAATTGCTCTTGAAGGTGGTCCTGTCGGATTAGTTCCTGCCTCCCAATGGGAATGCTTGAATAGAGGGTGTGCTGAGGATAGCTTTGAAATTATTTGGTCTATACAAAATGGTCCTCTATCTGAAGGTAGTGGTGACTTTATTCCTATGGGTATTCCAACTCAATCTGGATATAACGGATGGTCAGGTCATAAATTTACTCAGAATATGATAGATGCATTTCCAATGGCTAATGGATTACCAATTACTGATCCAGCATCAGGATACGATCCAGCTGATCCTTACTCGAATAGAGACCCAAGGTTACGTATGACTTTCTTCTTTGAGGGTGATCCTTATGATGGAGGAACAATAGGTGATGCTGAATTTGGTGGTGTTTGTTGTAATGGTGACACAAGATTGATGGCAAATATTGGAATAGCACCTGTTTTTCCTAAAAAATACACCGCAGACCCAGACACTACTCCTGAAGCATTTGCACAAATGAATACTATTGAGTATGGTTCACCCATGGATATCAACATATACAGATATTCTGGAGTTTTATTAGCACATGCTGAAGCTCTTAACGAATCTGGAAATACAGCTGGTGCCTATGCAGGCGTTAATAAAGTTAGAAACAGAGCAGGTTTACCTGATCTAACTCCTGGACTTTCTCAGTCAGCAATGAGAGATGCAATTTTACATGAAAGTAGAATTGAGCACGCTCTTGAAGGTAGAAGGTTTTATGACCTTAAAAGAGCTGGTATATTGATGGAGACAGTAAATTCTAATCAAGGATGGGATTTACACGGTGGAGCAAATTATAAAGCTCACTACGACTTATGGCCTTTACCAGGAAATTTTGTTGATAATAGCCCCGCTATAGAACAAAATCCTGGATACTAAGTATTCTAAATAATTATTTTGAAAAATATTTAAGAATAGGTAAATATTGTTAAATTTAGAAGGTAGGGAATTATTTTCCCTACCTTTTTTCAATTTATAATTGTATGAAAATTTTTAAATCAACTTTTCTTTTTTTCATATCATTTAATTTTGTTCAAGCCCAATTTACTGACGTAACTAAGGAGGCAGGGATAGATAATATTTATGATGTTTATCAAGGTCTTTTTGGTGGAGGAGTAGTTGCTTTTGACTATAATAATGATGGTTTCGAGGATTTATATATCACTGGTGGACAAAGTCAGGATGTTTTGTATAAAAATAATGGAGATGGTACCTTTACAGATGTAATTAAAGAATCCGGACTTTTCAAAGATAGAATCATTGTTACTACCGGGGTTTCTTCTGCTGATGTTAATAAAGATGGGTATATTGATCTATTAATTACCACAATTGCTTCAGAAGATAACCAGACTAAGAAAAAGAAAACATTGTCCCCTAATTTATTGTTCCTTAATAATGGAGATGGAACTTTTACTGATGTAGGTTCAAAATTTGGACTAACTAAAAATAATTTTTCTACATCATCATCATTTGGAGATATAAATGCAGATGGCTATCCAGATTTATTTATTGGAAATTATTTTAAAAACTTTTATTTCGAGGACAGCCCTTTTGGAACCCATAATATTGCCCTCTTGAACCATTATTCTATCAATGAAGAATATGAAACCGGAGATGATGAACTCTACTTAAATGTTGATGGGAAATATTTTGAAGATGTTTCAGATTTACTAATTGATGCAGGTAAGGGATATGGTTTTGGTGGAGTCTTTACTGATTTTGATAATGATAATGATTTAGATTTATTCATAATTAATGATTTTGGGGAGACTAGCGAATCTAATCGACTTATGGTCAACCAATATCCAGAGCTTAGGTTTGAAAATAAAAGTAGAGAGCTAAAGATTAATTTTGGTCTTAAATCAATGGGTGTGGGAGTAGGAGATTACAATAATGATTCTTTTCTAGATTATCACGTAACCAATATTTTTGCTGGACCGTTTATCGTTAATAGAGGAGATGGGCTACCATTTGTTAATCTCATGAATAATGTTGGAACTGGAGTAAACAAAATAAAAAGTTTTAAAGATTATGAATCGGTTATTATAGGCTGGGGGAGTCTTTTTTTAGATTACGATAACGATACAGATTTAGATCTATTCAATTCAAATGGACCTATAAACCCTATGGTAAATCCAATACCAAATATTTTGTTTGAAAATAAAGGAAGAGTCTTTGAAATTAATGAAAAATCGGGTGTTATGGATTACGGAATTGCAAGAGGTTCTGTTCATTTTGATTACGATAATGACGGTGATCAAGATATTTTCATTGTTAATCAAAGACCAGTTAATGATGTGACTTATTATGGAGGCGTCGTAGGTTCTAAACTCTACAGAAATGATTCCTCGAATGATAATAATTGGGTGAAAATCAAATTAAAAGGAAATCAGTCAACCACTAGAGGTCTTGGCGCTAGAATTAGAATTGTCTGTAATGACCTAAATATGATTAGAGAAGTCGATGGGGGTTCAAGTCATGCTTCACAAAACTCTTCAATAATACATTTCGGTCTCGGAGAGAATAAAATAATTGATTCCTTAATAGTCACATGGCCAGGAGGTAAAAAACAAAATATTACACAAATTCTTCCTAATCAGGTAATTGAGATAGAGGAGTTGTATGCAAAGGAGCCCTCATTTATTGATTCAATTATGAATTATTTCAATTGGAATTAAAATAATATACTAATAATCATAAAAATTTAAATGAATTTTAAAAGTCTGTTTTTTTTTATTTTCTTTTGTATTCCCATATTTACCTTTTCTCAGAATCATAGTGTGGCTAGAAAATGGAATGAAGTAATACTCCAATCAATTAGAAATGATTTAGCTAGACCAACTGTTCATGCAAGAAATCTGTTTCATATATCAGCCGCTATGTTCGATGCATGGGCGGTCTTTGATGATGATTCACAAACATATTTTTTGGGTAATGAAATACATGGCGAATATATACCTTATAAAAACACTGTTTATTTTGGTAATAAAAAAAAGAACCAAGAAAAGGCGATTAGCTATGCTGCATATCGGCTGTTAATTCACAGATATGAAATTTCTCCAGGATATAAAAAGTCAAAAATAATCATCGACTCATTATTCAAAAAAATGGGCTACGATAGAAATTTTAAATCTATAGATTATACTACAGGAAATTCAGCTGCACTTGGAAATTATATTGCAAAAAAAGTAATCGAATACTCCTGGAATGATGGTTCAAATGAAAAATATTTTTATACTAATTTATTTTATGAACCACTCAATAAACCAATGATTTTAAAGAATCCAGGGATAAAAAAACTTACTGATCCCAATAGATGGCAACCCCTAGCATTTGAAAAATTCATTGATCAATCAGGAAACGAATTAGCAGGATCGGTTCCAGAATTTTTAGGTCCTGAGTGGGGACAAGTTTTACCATTTAGCTTAGAGAAAAAAAATTTAAAGACAATCAAAAGAGATGGGTATGAATATCCCATATATTTCGATCCAGGTCCTCCTCCACAATTTTTAGATTCCGAAAATAAATTAAATAATGAATATTCCTGGAACCACAGTTTTGTTTCAATTTGGGGGTCACATCATGATCCTAATGATGGTGTTTTATGGGATATTTCGCCAAATAATATTGGTAACTTAAATACTGACTACAAGGATTTAACCATAAGTTCACTAGAAACAAAATTTAAACCTATAAAAGGTGGAGACATATCCAACGGATACAAAATAAACCCTTACACCAAAAAACCATACACGAAGCAAATTGTTCCTAGGGGTGACTATACAAGAGTTATTGCCGAATTCTGGGCAGATGGACCTGATTCAGAAACTCCCCCTGGACATTGGTTCACAATTTTAAACTATGTTTCTTATCATCAACTTTTTGAAAGAAGGTTTGAGGGAATTAATGAAATAGTTGATCCACTTGAGTGGGACGTAAAGGCATATTTTTTACTTGGAGGAGCTATGCACGATGCTGCAATCGCTGCCTGGGGATTAAAGGGGTACTATGATTATATTAGACCCATAAGCGCTATAAGATACATGTCTTCTAAAGGACAATCCTCCAACCCTGAATTACCAAGTTATAATTCTCATGGGATAAAATTAGTTGAAAATTTTATTGAGGTAGTTAAAAAAGGAGATAAGCTTGAAGGTACAAATGGAGAGAATATTGGAAAAATAAAAGTTTATTCATGGAGAGGCCATGAATACATTAAGGATCCCAAAAGGGATTATGCAGGAGTTGGATGGATACTAGCTGAAAACTGGTTTCCTTATCAAAGACCTACTTTTGTTACTCCAAATTTTTCGGGCTATGTTTCAGGACATTCTACTTATTCAAGAGCGGCAGCGGAAGTTTTAACTCTACTAACTGGAAATGCCTTTTTTCCTGGAGGTATGGGAGAGTTTATAGCTAAAAAAAATAAGTTTTTGGTTTTTGAAAAAGGACCAACCCAAGATATTAAAATTCAATGGGCAACATACAGAGATGCAAGTAATCAATGTAGTTTATCAAGAATATGGGGAGGAATCCATCCTCCTGTTGATGATCTCCCTGGAAGAGTTATAGGAGAAAAAATTGGAATAAATGCATACAATTATGGTAAGAAATATTTTCTTAAATAATTTATAATGAACTCTAATAATAACAAAACAGGGTTCAATTAAATTTGTTTGTATATTAATAGGGGGGTAAATAAAAAAACTAAATAAAACAATGAAAGATTTTTTATTAATTTATTTTTTGGGTCTATTTTTTGCCTTTGCTCAAAATAAGACAAGTGATTTTTACAAAGAGGCTGAAAGAATAGATCTATATTATGAGGCAATGCCATGTAAAAGTGATTTAAAAACTTTAGTGGATTATAATTCAACCGGAAGAACATTTAAAAAAATTGCCGATCCTGAAATTTGGTACTTTCCAGCAAAAGAAATAAATAAAAACAAACCAGCAGTTCTAGTTATGCCAGGAGGAGGTTATTTTGATTTATGGTTCGATAAAGAAGGGGTAGACGTAGCTAAGTGGTTAAATAGTCTTGGAGTTACTGCATTTGTATTAAAATATAGACTTCCACACTGGGAGTCTGAAGAATGCAGAAGTAAAGTTGCATTAATGGACGCTCAAAGGGCGATGAGAATTATAAGAAGTAATTCAAAGAAATGGTCTATTGATCCAAATAAAATTGGTGTTCTAGGATTTTCTGCTGGAGGACATTTGGCATCATCGATATCAACGCATCATGACAATGGATTATCAAAGTCTTCTATTGAGATGGAAAAAAATACAAGCTCTAGACCTGACTTCACGGTATTAATTTATCCGGTTGTCACAATGCAAAATTCCTCTGCTACTCATTTTGGATCTCGCGAAAATTTAATAGGAAAAATTCCCTCAAAAGAATACATAGATTATTTTTCAAATGAATTACAAGTAAAAGCTGACACTCCCCCAGCAATTATGATTCACACCAATGAAGATACTGATGTTCCTCCTGAAAATAGTATTTTATATTATCTAGCACTAAGAAAATATAATATTCCAGCAGCCATTCATATATGGGAAAAAGGAGAGCATGGATTAGCTTTTGCAAAAGGAGGTAATTCATTTAAAAGCTGGGCTCAAATATGCGAGGAATGGATGATCGAAAGAGAGATTATTAACTAAAAATAGAAACATGAAAATTTACTTTAAAATACTTTTATTTCTTATCCTTTATAGCTCTTGCCAAAATAATAAAAATCAAATTGATATGGAATTGGACTATGATATTGTTCCAATTCCTAAGAAAATCAAAGTAATTCAAGATAATAAAGGATTAGCTTTTGAGAAGAAAATTTTATTTTTTTCTAATCACCCTGAAATTGAAAAATTACTTAAAGTATTAAAAAAAGACATAAAAAATGTTACTTCTCTAGATATTGATTTTTCAATGGCTTCAAAAGAATATGCGAATATGGTTTTTGATATTCAAGAAAATTATCAAGATGAGCAGTACTCAATTCATGTAAATGAAAAAATACATGTCAAAGGAGGAAGTTACAGAGCACTTGCTATGGCTAAAAGCTCTCTACTTCAAATACTTATTAAAAATAAAGGATCTTTAGCTTTTCCGCTAGTTGAAATAAATGACAATCCAGATTCGGAGTACAGAGGATTATTGATAGATTTAGCTAGAATGTGGCATGATATTCCAACACTAAAAAATATAATTGATATGGCTGCATTTTATAAGATAAATCATATTCAATTACATCTAAGTGATGATCAATCATTTACATTTCCAATGGAAAAATATCCCAAAATAGCCACCCCTGATAGACCTTATTCAAAGAAGGATTTCAGAGAATTAGTTAAATATGCTGATGACAGAGGGATAATTATAATACCAGAACTTGACGTTCCAGGTCACTCTAGACAACTAGTTGAGATATATCCAGAAATTTTTGGAGTAAACAATGGCTTTTTACAAATCAACCCTTGGAAATCTAATGTTATTAATATTGCAAGTGAAAAGGTTTATGAAGCAATAGATGATATGATTGGAGAAATTGTTGAGGTCTTTGATACCTCTCCTTATTTTCATATTGGAGGGGATGAGGCAAATCTTGATTTATATAAAAATGTTCCAGAGGTAAAAGATTTTATGAAAAAAAATGGTATTGAAAATGATGTGCATGAATTATTCAGATATTTTTTAGTTCGAATGAATAAAATTGTAAAAAAACATAATAAGAAGATGTTCTTATGGGAAGGATTTAGACGTGAGGGGAAAATTGAAATACCTAGAGATGTTGTTGTTTTTGAATTTGAAACTATGTATCATCTTCCAAATCATCTTATTGAAGATGGATTCACTGTTGTAAATACTTCTTGGCAACCTCTTTATCTTGTTAGTGGAGGACTAAAACAACCCAGATCAAGAAGAGCGATGTGGTCTCCAGAAAAAATTTATTCATGGAATATTTGGAGATGGGAGCATTGGTGGGAAAATACACCTGTATATAAAAAACCTATGCAATTAGAGGAAACCTCACAAATAATAGGTGCTCAGATGTGCTCATGGGAGCAAGCTGGAGAAGCGGAAATCCCAACTCTCAGAAAAAGATTACCAGTTTTTATCGAAAGAGTATGGAATAATAAACAAAAAATCCCTTTTGAGAAATTTTTCCCAACAGTAGAAAAAAATGATTTCAAACTTTCTAAAATAATAAATGATAAAAGACAAGATACGCTACTATTAGGATATGATTTTGAAGGTGATTGCCTTTGGTGTGACTAAAAAATCAAATAAAATAAACTTATGAAAACTATAAAAATTAACTCAATTGTAATAATCTCATTGTTAATCTCAGTATCGATCACTTCTTGTGATTCTCCGAATGAAATAAATGAGTCAAATAGATGGTCTGAAGAAAAAGCATGGAAATGGTATTCAGAGCAACCCTGGCTTGTAGGAACAAACTTCATAACAAGTTCATCAATTAATCAGCTCGAATTTTGGCAAGAAGAAACATTTGATATTGAACTAATTGATAAGGAACTTGAGTTGTCTGCAAGTATAGGAATGAATGTACATCGTGTTTACTTACATGACCTTCTTTGGGAACAAGATTCAACTGGATTTTTAAATAGAATTGACAAATTTTTAGATGTATCAGAAAAATATGGAATCAAAATAATGTTTGTTTTTTTTGATGACGTTTGGCACCCAGTACCTAAAATCGGTAAACAACCTGAACCTATTCCACATGTTCATAATTCGGGGTGGGTGCAATCTCCTGGAGCAAAAATCTTATATGATTCCTTAAGTCATAATAAACTTGAGCCATATATAAAAGGGGTTGTAAGTCGATTTTCTGATGATCCAAGAATCCTTGCTTGGGATCTTTATAATGAGGCTGGTGCTGGAGGAATAGCATCTCACGATATTTCAAAGGAAAGGGCGATAGAATTATACGGGAAAATTGGTATAGAAATTACAAATGATAATTATTCATCTTATAACCTAGATGAAATTGATCCAAAGTCAATAAAAAAAACATATACTCTCTCACTATTAAAAAAAACTGTTAATTGGGTCCGGGAATCTAATCCCTCTCAACCAATTACAATTGGCATATATAACTGGGATATAGATTGGGCACCTTTAGGTGATCTATCTGAGTTAGATCAATTTATAATTAACAGTTCTGATATTATTTCATTTCATGAATATTCTGGCAAAGAAAGTGTATTGAAAAGAATTAAGGAACTTAAAAATTATAATAGGCCTCTTCTATGCTCTGAATATATTGCTCGTGGAGCAAAAAGTACATTTGAGGACATTTTACCAATTTTTAAGGAAAATAAAATAGCTGCTTTTAATTGGGGATTTGTTTCAGGAAAAACAGGTACAATTTATCCATGGAAAAGTTGGGATTCAACCTTTACTGAACCACCAAAATTATGGCATCATGATTTGTTTTACGCAAACGGAGATCCGTTTTCTGAGCAAGAAATTGAATTCATAAAAGAGACAATTTCCTCAGTAAATAATAATTAGCCTAAATGAAGACCCTATTAAAAACATTCAAGTTTGTATCATTACTTTTTGTTTTATTATCCTGTAATTTAAAAAATGAAGAAGGTCAGTTAGTTTTACCTTCTGTTTTTTCTGACCATATGGTCTTACAACAAAAAACAGATGTTGTCTTTTGGGGAAGGTCAAGACCAAATGAAAAAATAACGATTAAAGG
>MDSW01020558.1_pt1 | contig 11704 bp, 10 predicted proteins | sample 811171 | NCBI WGS metagenome assembly MDSW01 (sample SAMN05326641, study PRJNA326480) | marine metagenome | isolation source: seawater | place: Atlantic Ocean: North West | collected 2012
CTAGGCCTTTAACAACTGACTTATGCTCTCAAATATCAAAAGAGCTGAATGGAAATATTCACGAAACAGAAATCTACGACTTTAAAGAAGGTACTTATTTTGCAAAACTTCACATGTCAGATCAAAATGGAAAAATCATTCTTATTGATTGCCGACCTTCAGATGCTATTGCGCTATGCTTATTAAACAGTGCGCCAATTTATATAAACGAAACCGTTTGGCGTAAAGTAAAAAAATAAAGTGGCGGAGAGGGAGGGATTCGAACCCTCGGACCCTCGCAGGTCGCTGGTTTTCAAAACCAGTTCATTCGGCCACTCTGACACCTCTCCGCTCAATTAAAGAGCAAAGTTTAGCGATGCGCAAAGGCATGCACAAGATGAAAAAAAAACCATATGTTATGTAATGCTAATTAAAACTTCACTCAACTTCTTTTTTTGCAATGCAGCTATTGGCACAGTACTATTTTGAGCTGGATAACCAATTGGAATCAACATATATGGACGCTCATAAGCTGGTCGATCTAGTATTTCAGTTAAAAACCTCATAGGGCTTGGGGTGTGAGTAAGAGTTGCTAAGCCATAAAACTGAGCGGCAGCTAACAATAACCCCGTAGCGATTCCAACAGATTCTTCACCATAATAGACATTTCCTCCATCATCATCTTTAATCAAACGAAACACCACGATTATCCAAGGAGCATCTTCAAGAAATTTTTTATCAGGATTTGTTTCCAAAGGCATTAAATCTTTTTTCCACTCTTTACTAGCACGGCGTTTATAAAACTCTCTTTCCTCAATTTCTGCCGCCACACGAATTTTACGCTTTATTTCGGAATTAGAAATACAAACAAATCGCCAAGGTTGCTTATTTGCTCCACTAGGCGCTGTTGCCGCACAACGTACTATCTCCTCAATAAGGCTTTGATCAATTTGTTTATCCGAGAAATGTCGTATAGAGCGTCTGAACTGTAGAACTTTTCTAAATTCTCTTAAAGAATTGAGACTTTTTACCATATAGCTATTCTATCTCTATCCCATAACTATTGTTAAAAACAGATGGCATCGCTAAAATTTGCGGCGCTATTGCGGAGAGATGGCAGAGTGGCCGAATGCGGCACCTTGCTAAGGTGTTGAACCATTTAGATGGTTCCGAGGGTTCGAATCCCTCTCTCTCCGCCAGCTCACTATGAAATTTGATTTTCTAAAACCTGCTGAACTCGCCCAACGTAATGTTCTCATTCTCGGATTAGGCTCTTTTGGTGGTGGTTCTGGTTGTGCTAAAGCACTACATAGTATTGGTGCAAAAGTAACAATAAGCGACCTTAGAAATCCTGAACAACTGCAAGAAAGCATTACTGCGCTAAAACAGTACGACATACCGATGGTCTTAGGGGAGCACCCGGAGCATCTTTTTACAGCTACAGACGTTATTGTAGTCAACCCTGCAGTGCCCAACGATTCACCCATATGGGAATTAGCAGAAAAACATAAATGCATACTTACGACAGAGGTGAATTTAGCAATTGCACACAGCGCTCACGTACCAACAATAGCGGTTACCGGCACTCATGGAAAATCAACCTGTGTATCTTTACTAAAGCACTTACTTGGAAAAGATTGCTTATTAGCAGGAAATTTGGGTGGCTCCTTCCTAGAACAAGTCTTGGAGCAACCAGAGCATGCGCGCATAGTAGTTGAAATGTCCTCTTTTCAATGTGAGCGTCTTATTGCTCCTATTGGCTGGCCTAACATTGCAATATTAACCAATTTTGCAGCAGACCATTTAGATAGACATGGCGACCTAAAGAGCTATGCAGCAGCAAAAAAACGCCTCATTAAATACCAAGATAAGACAAATACTATTCTAGTACCTGGAAGCGACGAGCAATCAATAAAATGGAAAGAAGCCGCAAAAGGTTCATGGGTAGAATTAGATAAAATTAAATTAGAAAGCTTTGGATTAACCAAAGATGATCTCCCTTTTTCCGAGCCTTACCGTATGCCTTCACTTATTGCGGCTTTACAAGCAACCTATATGTTAAACGAGGTAATAAGCAAACACAGCTTAATTAATTACCCAGGCTTAAAACACCGTATGCACCATATCACTGATCAGCATGGCCGTAAATTAATAGACAATGGTATCGCAACACATCCTGATCCGACCACAGCTGCTCTTAAGAACCTCGCGGGAAAGGTAGTTCTCTTAGCTGGCGGCAAAGATAAAAATTTAAATTTAGACGAAATTTTAAACGCTGCACGAGGAGACACACGTATGTATTTATATGGAGAAGGAGGCAAAAGATTAGCAAAAAAATGCAAAAGCCACAGCATATGGCATGAACACTTCCCAAACTTTGCTATCGCTTGCAAAAAAGCCCTATCAAATCTCGAGAGAAATGAAACTCTACTTTTTAGCCCAACTTTTGCATCATACGATGAATTCAACAATTTCAGTGAAAGGGCACAACTTTTTCTCAAATTCGCCGAAGAAACTCCTATCGACTCGTCTTAATCAAGACTTCTTGCTGCCATTTTGGCAGTTTTTTAAAGGCATTACTTTTGCCAACTAATTAAGAGGACCATAAAAAATGAAGTGCCAAAAATGCCAAAAATTTTCTGCAACTGTGCATCAGCTCGATGTTAAGTATGGAAATGATGGCTCTCCAGCATTCGAAACCACAAAATTTTGTTCTAGCTGTGCACAAAAACAAGGCCTTAACGTCCCTAATAGCGAAAATTTTCCACAAGTTATAAGCATTTTAAGCAAAACGCTTCTCCAAACTAGCAAAAATGCAAAAAGTGGTAATAAACTCAAAACTGATAATTCATCAGCGCTAGTAATGTGCGATCAATGCGGTTGGACACTGGATGATTTTAGACAAACAAGTCGTTTGGGTTGTCCTAATGACTATTTGGTGTTCAGCGGATATCTCCATGAAGCCTTTGAAAGCCTCCATGGGCACACAAAGCACATCGATTGGCGGGAAGATAATGAGATCGAAACCTTAAATCGAAAATTAAAAGCCGCACAAGATATTGAAGACTATGAAGCCTGTGCTGAGATAAGAGACCGAATTCAATTTTTAGAAAAAGAAATAAGTAAAGAGTTAAGCCCCAAGGGCTCTACTGCCGATAAGAAGAATAAATACAAAGATACTGACCATGTTTGATAAATTTACTCCAAGAGCAAGAAAGGTTATGAGCTTCGCACGTCAAGAAGCCTCATCGTTAAATCATGAATACATAGGCACAGAGCATATTATGCTAGGAATTATTCGTGAACCAGACAGTGTTGCCTCATCAGTAATAAAAGAGCTTGGTGTTAATCTAGAAGATTTAAGAAATGCTTTGCTTGAACAGCTAAAGCCGCGGCCAACAACAGAAGCAACAATGAGTCTCCCGTTCACTCCAAGAGCACGTCGACTTATAGAGATGGCTTTAGCAGAAGCAAAAAATATGGGCCATGGCCATGTTGGTACCGAACATTTATTACTTTCGTTACTACGAGAAGAAGAAGGTGTCTCAACTCACGTACTTCGCAAATCTGGAATCAATCTCGAAGACGCTAGGAATGAAATTATTAAATTCCTAGGAGGTATGGTTCAAGAAAGTGAAGCTCATGAGATCCAACATATAGAACCAGATGGTTCTAATGAAGAAGCGCAACGAGGCTCCAAAACTCCTGCACTAGACGGCTTTGGTAGAGATTTAACTCAAGCCTCTAGAAATGGTGAGCTTGACCCAGTAATTGGGCGTGAGTCTGAAATCTCTAGAGTCATTCAAGTATTATCACGTCGAACAAAAAACAATCCTGTGCTACTAGGTGAACCCGGGGTGGGCAAAACAGCGATTGTCGAAGGGCTTGCACAAGCAATAACAACAGGGAAGGCTCCTGAAGTGCTTGCTGATAAGCGAATTATTTCTTTAGATTTAGCCGGGATGGTTGCTGGCACCAAATATCGTGGTCAATTTGAAGAAAGAATTAAAGCCGTAATGGCGGAAGTTAAAAGCGTCAAGAATGTAGTCTTATTTATCGACGAAATTCATACTTTAGTTGGAGCTGGCGGAGCTGAAGGGGCCATAGATGCCGCTAATGTTCTTAAGCCTTCTTTATCTAGAGGCGAAATTCAAGTTGTAGGTGCAACTACTCTTGATGAATACCGTAAAAATATTGAGAAAGACGGTGCACTAGAAAGAAGATTTCAATCGGTAATGGTTGAACCTCCAGGTAGAGACGATGCTGTAGCGATACTAAGCGGTCTACGCGATCGATATGAAGAACACCATAAGATTAAATATCAAGAAGAAGCTATTCAAGCTGCCGTTGACTTAAGTATTAAATACATCAGTAGTCGCTTTCTTCCAGATAAAGCTATTGATGTTATTGATGAAGCTGGTGCGCGCCTAAGACTAGGCAACATGTCCCCTCCTCCTGATGTTTCGTCATTGGAAATACGCATCAAAGAATGCGAACAAGCTAAAGAAATTGCTGTCAGCAATCAAGACTTTGAGACAGCAACTAAATATAGAGATGAGGTGTACGCTCTCAAACGAGAAATAGAGAACATCATGGCAGAGTGGAAAAATTCTAGCGATGAGCCAACTTCCCGACCAATTGTGAGCCGAGAAGATATAGCGAGCACTATTTCATCAATGACTGGAATACCGATTGAAAATATGGCTAAAGAAGAAGCTGAACGATTACTTCAGATGGAAGAAGAAATCAGCAAGCGTGTCATCAATCAAAAAGAAGCTATTAGCGCAGTTGCACGGGCAGTCCGTCGTAGCCGGTCAGGGATTAAAGACCCAAATCGACCGACAGGTAGCTTCCTATTTTTAGGGCCTTCAGGAGTCGGCAAAACTTGGCTATCTAAGCAGCTAGCACATTTTATGTTCGGAAGTGAAGATTCACTCATTACCATCGATATGTCGGAATTTATGGAGAAGCATACAGTGTCTAGATTAGTAGGCTCGCCTCCAGGATATGTAGGGCATGAAGAAGGCGGTCAGCTAACTGAGCAAGTGCGACGAAAGCCATACTCAGTAATATTGTTTGATGAAATTGAGAAAGCTCACCCTGACGTTTATAACGTAATGTTACAAATCATGGAAGAAGGGCGCTTAACGGACTCCTTAGGGAGACATATCGACTTTAGAAATACTATTGTCATAATGACTTCAAATGTAGGCGCCAATGTTGTTCAATCTGGTGGAGGGCTAGGCTTTAGCTCCTCAGAAGAAGACAAGACACAAAGGATCAAAGAGGGAATAATGGAAGAAGTCGAAAGGCAATTCAGGCCAGAATTCTTAAACCGTCTAGATGAAACAATAACGTTTAATCCCCTACAAAAAGATGACCTATACAGAATCATTAAGATTGAAATAGAAAAAGTGGAAGCCCGTATGGCTGAACAAAATATTACTTTTAACCTCAGTGATGCTGCTTGCGACTTCTTAATAGAAAAAGGTTTTAACCCTCAATATGGAGCGAGGCCTTTACGTCGAACAATCGAACGATTTATTGAAGACCCTTTAGCGGAAGAACTCCTGAGAAGCACTCTAGAGCCTGGATCCTTCTTGGAGATGGAAGTAGCAGAAGATGGTGAAAGTCTAAAATTCTTTGGCATTAACAATAAGGTTACAGACATTGAAGAAGAAAACTCAACATCTTCAAGCACTACTGAAGAATAACTTTACGTCGAGCAAAAAGCCAAAAAGCCAGGCTGCCTAGCGAAAGCCCTAAAAGGTAGCCAAAAGCAATTGCTTCAATTTGCGTCATGCCAAAATAACTAGCGTATTTTGAGCCGTACCAAACAAAAGGAATAACAAAGAGAAACGTCCGTAAAAATGCTGCCGCAAGACCAGGGCGAGGCCTTTGCAGCCCGTCAAAAGTGGCACGAGTCAAAATAAAAGGCGCTATGACAAAAACAGCTATCGGAACAAAATGCATTAATTGAATAGCAGCCTGCTGAGTAGTACTAGCGTCGGTGAGGGTGATGGCTATCAAATCTCCAAAAAACAGCACTAAGGGGAAAACAATTAAAGTAGCATATAGTGCAGAAAGCTTAACACCACTCAATAATTCAAAGCCAATTGCCTTAAATCTTTTTTCTCCTTGTAATCGCGCAACGAGTGGAAGCAATGCAACACCAGCAGCGATAATTGGCATGATTAGAAAACGTGTGGTTCTATCAAACAAAGACCAAGCCGCAAGGTTTGAAACAGCCTCCGAGGTGTTTTTTAATATTCCATTTACAGCAAGGGACTCTACACCCATCAATACAAATGTTACTGATGAGGGAATCGCTATTAATAAAATACTGCGAACAGGTGATGAAGATAAACCTGGAGTGTTCTGCTTTATATCTTGACGCCTCTTATCCTCATGTCGACGAGCACGACTTGACGCATATAATAATCCAGCAATACGACCTAAAACTGTAGAAAAAGCGATGCCAAATATGCCCCACTCAAGAACGAACAAAAAGAAAGCATTGAGCACTAAATTAGTGACGCTAGAGCATAATCCTGCCCACATTGTAGAGCGAGTGTCATAATGAGCTTTGACTATTGAATCAGGCAAAATTGACCAAAAAGATGTCAAGGCTGACCCTAACATCATCACTGTCGCATATATTTTGAACTGACCCGCCACAACGCTATCTAAACCAATCCGATCAGCGAATGACCAAATAAACCATGCGATAACAAGGGCAAAGGCTGCAAGACCAAATATTATTTTGACAGTAGCCTTTTTTATTTGCTCGACCTCTTCACCACGGCCAGCACCAATTGCGGCAGCTAATCTAGCTGTAACCCCATTTGAAGTGCCCACCCAAAGAGCTGTAAGCAAAAAATCCAATGGTAAAGTCAAGCCAATTGCCGCAATTGAAGCATCTCCTATCGCCCCATAAGTTTCATCATGTAAAAATGAAGCAAAGATTGTGTCCACCCACGCAAAAGCTGACCTTAGCCAGAAAGATATGACTAAAGGAAGTGCCAAGGGCAAAAGAAGGCTTTTTTTCAAGTGTAACGCTAAGTTAAAATACCCAAACATGTTACCACTTCGCGCTATACCAATTATCTTTTGTATTTTTATATCATGCACTAAAGCTCCAGACCCAGCACTGTTTGCAGAGCCTCGGCAGGTAGCGCCAACAACTTTCGCACCAACATCAATAACAATGCAAGTCCCCGAAAGTTGGGAAGCCGTTCCAGTTGACCAACCATTCTATTTAGCAAAATGGAAATTAGGAAACGGTGGCCAAGCGACTGTGTCTTTTCTCGGGCCTTCAAACAATACAGAAACTATTACGAGAAATATCTCGCGTTGGATAGATCAATGGGAAATCAAAGAAGAAAGTGACAAAAAAATTGAGACCGTACAAAGAAATGGCATAGTAATATCAGAGCTCTCTATCAATGGAACGCTAAACGCGACTCAACAAGTAGGAGGGGGAGAGAAAAGAGAAAATTGGGCTCTTGTTGGAGCGATAGCCCAACAAGAATTTGGTCCAGTTTATCTAAAAGTTCTAGGGCCAAAAGATGACTTAAATAAAATCTCAAAAATAATTTTTACGAACTTCGCAAATGCTAGCTTCTAAATTTGTATAAAAGTAAAGCAAAAATAGCCCCTAAAGTATCAGCAAAAATATCTTTCTGGGCATCCCAAACATCACCCTGAGAGCCTAGAACAGCAATACCTGCTTCCGGATCAGCAAGCAAAGCATATTGCCATTCTAATAATTCATAAATACCTGCGATACTAATGATTGAAAACAGCGGGAACAAATAAAGAATCCAAGCACTATTAACCAGCTTCTTACGGTTTAATATTTCTGCAATCGGGTAGGCATAAAAACCGACACTGAAATGAGATATTCTGTCATAGTGGTTCCGTTCAAATCCGAAAATATCACTAAACCAATCAAAGGGCACCCTCTCAAAGGTGTAATGCCCGCCAATAGTATGCAAGACGATAAAAATCGCCATCATAAACAGGGAAAACCTACTATATTGGTGGTAACGATCGCTAATCAAAATTGATGCAACAACAATGAAGACAGGTATATTTTCAGCCCACCATACAGCTCTATCAAAAGGATTCACTGCGAAGAAAGCAAAAAGCGCTAAATAGCCAAGTAAAAAGTAAAGTAGTCGCATAACTAATAAATTATAAATAAACCTTAATAGATTGTCTTTAAACAAGAAAACGGATACAGTTAATAGGGCACAGGCATGAGGATAAACAGCAATAGTGAACAAATAAGGAAGAAAAGCAAAAGTCCATTCTTGAAATTGCTCATTCTAGCAACATTAATTCAGGGATGTTCTCAGGAGACCAAAGTCTCGCAAAAACTACAGGGGGAATTTAGAGAAGAGCCTAATGAGTACATCACACCTCATTACGGAAGTGATGGTCACAAAATCGAAGTCAACCTAATCAGCAGAGGGCATAATTCTTTAATCACAAAATGCTCAGAAAAAATCACCTCCACATACAAAGGGAAAAATCACTTAACTACTGCTGTACGCTGTATTTCTCCAGCCACCACCTCGATTACGGCGATGGTTATATGGCAGTTAAACCCAAATGAAACCCCTCAAATTTTAAGCAAAATTAATATAAGTGATACAGAGTGGCATGATATATCAACTTCTCTACCAAAAGAAGGTGGAATAGTTTCTCTCGTCACAACGCCAGAAACTCCGGCAAATGAAGGAAAAGATTTACCTGAAATAGCATGGCAAAAGCCCGTATGGGGTGATGCGAATGGCTCTAAATCTCCTGACGTTTGCCTGATCAGCATCGACACTTTCAGGTCTTCGGCATTACATGCTGCGCCATACTTAAGCCAACTCTTAAGCGAAGGGAGAAGTTATATCAATGCATATTCTCCCTCAAATTGGACCCTACCTGCTTTCGCTTCATTAGCAACAGGGCTACTTCCAGAAGAGCACAATGTGGTAAGAAACGAATTCTCCGCTAACGCCACTAACCATTATGAAGATCGAAAATTTTCCGCCTTAAAACATCACCCAACTATTGCAGAAGCCCTCTCGGCGGCAGGATATGTCACCGCTTTCGTCCATCAAAACCCATTCCTTGAATCCTGGACACAATTACAAAAAGGTTTTCACCTATACGCGCGAACTTCCGACAAAATCGGAAGCTCTGACAACCTAATAAACACATGGTGGAGCAACCACAGAAAAAGTCCGAGATTTTTACTAGCTCATTTTATGGAACCACACTGGCCTTATTCAGATAGGCCCCTGTTTGAAAAAGATATTAAAGAATTTCTAACCAAAGACATGACCCCTAACCAAAGACAAAACTTTTTTACGGTCACAGAAGAAAAACAAAATGAAATTCAGTATGAATATCTAAATCAAATTAAAAAGCTAGATAAATATCTTGAGTCGTTTATCGAAGGATTAAAGAAAACCTCTAGAAACTTAATAATTATAATACACGTTGACCATGGAGAAGAATTGTTCGACCATGGGTCTTTTGAACACGGCCATAGTTTTGCAGACTGCATTATAAAAGTTCCACTTGGAATTATTCATTCAGGGGAAATTCGCTCTGAACAAATTGGGACGCCTGTGCCGGCACACCATATCGGCACCTACCTACTAGAATATTTAAATATAAAGTCCGAACTACCCCCTTCTGCTCTAGGAGAAAACCCTAATGCCGACAAACGTGTTATATCTACGCACTCTTTATACCGGAGCAATATCGGAGGTAAAAAAATTAATAAAGATGGCTCATATTCAATTATTGAGCAAAGCAAGTTGACGTGGGCCAATGAAAGCGCATCCATCCCTATTGAAGTCCTTCATGCACTGGAAGAGCTAGGTTATGCTGGGGACAACACATACCCTGAAAGGAAATAAGCTATGGCAGCAAAGACACTAACAGCGCAAAAAAAGTTAATTACTCGTCGAGGTAACCCCTGAATGATTTCAGAAGGGCTGTCATATCGATAGCATGCCGAAACTATCCCAAGAACTAAACTAAAAATAAAAAGCAGAAAAAATAGCTGAATAGGAAAGGTCATTAATCAGCCTCCTCCAACAAATCTTGTTCGGCACGCTGGTATGCATCGACAGCTATAACAGCATTGAAAAAACCAGCTGAAGATGTAAAAAGCAATCCAGCGTCTTGAAACAATAGTACCCTACTAAATTCAAAGTTTTCGCAAGCCAAGTAGCAGAGCCAAGCTGGCAAACCCATCAAAATTTGCCCAATCCAATAATAAGAATGTCTTTGACGGTCAAAATCTGCCCAATCACCTAAATACATGCCCAGAAAGAACAACCCCATTAAAGAACAAAATGCCAACCCTGCTTTAAACTTTCTGTTGGTTAACAAATGCCCCCAGCCTGGAATAAGCAAAGAACAAACCGCAGCATGGCCCGGACTTACTTTAAAATTTTTCTTTGTGCTTGAGAAAACTCCACTAACTGCATGCGTTGCGGAAAGAACACCCAGTATGCCAGAAACAGCAGACAACAAATAACCTAAATGGCGAAAGGGAATGTCTGTGGGGTAACGGCCTCCAAGCTCGCGGCTGTCATATGTATGAGCCAAAATCTGCGTAAATAGGAAGTTACCGCTCTCTGGAATAAGAAAATATAAAAAGCTTATATTTCCGAAGCGCAGAGGACTACCAAAATCAAGCTGGGTAAACCCTGCTAGGCCAAAACCGCACACAAGTAATAATTGACAAGTAAAAAACCAAATAAAAGCTGCACGATGCTTGCCCTGTAAAAAATGCCCCAGACCTGGAATTAAAATTGAAAACCAGATTATAGAGATCGCACGCTTACGAATCGTTAAATTTGCATCAAGACCTTGAGTAGACATCTGTAAAGATTCTACAATCTTCTACATGGTAGTTTCTCAAGACTCTGAGTATCGTTTGCTTTATCGCGATGTTGATCAAATGGGAGTTCTTTATTACTCTCGTTATTTAGAATTATTCGAACTAGGCAGGACCGAATGGGTTCGAGAACAAGGCTTTTCATACAAAGACATGGAAGAAGACCTAAATCTCATGCTACCTGTCACACATACTAATTGTAATTATCTAGCATCTCTCTGCTTTGATGATATTGCCCTTATTCGTACTACTGTCGCGGCTTGGTCAAAAACCACGGTTCGCTATAGCTATGAAATCTTTAAAAAAGAAGATATGAAGCTATGCGCAACTGGAGAGGCAGAATTGGGCTGTGTCAAAAAAAGCACTCTGGAAGTAAGCCCGCTCCCAAATACGCTTTTGGAAATTTTTGAACGCACTGCCCCTGAAAAAAAAGGTAGAATTCGTAATGAGACACTAAAATAGTGCTATAATTTATATGTGCTTCGACTAACTAAAAAATCCGAATATGGCCTTATGGCGTTGGCTTATATGGCCGGCAGTAATCACTCGACAAGCGCAAAAGATATTGTCAAAGAGTTAAATATGCCTCGTCGTTTGCTAACGGAAGTCTTAAAAGAGCTTTCTAAGGAAAAAGTAGTTACAGGAACTCCTGGGCCGGGCGGTGGTTACAAACTTCAAAGGCCCGCCACGGAAATCACCTTGGGTGAAATTGTAGAAGTTCTAGAAGGCCCACTCAGTCTTGTCTCATGCGATGGAGGTGGCGATTGTGATCGCACACCTTCCTGCACAATAAAATCTGGGGTCAATAAA
>MDSW01012948.1_pt1 | contig 11703 bp, 16 predicted proteins | sample 811171 | NCBI WGS metagenome assembly MDSW01 (sample SAMN05326641, study PRJNA326480) | marine metagenome | isolation source: seawater | place: Atlantic Ocean: North West | collected 2012
ATCACCTGACTACAAGAAGCACCGCAAGAAAAAGCGAAAGCCAGTCATCTACTACGAACTTCGAGAGTTCTGTGAAGATGTCTATGAGTGTGTTTGCTGGGACAATCTGGAGGCCGACGATGTTCTTGGCCTTCTGTCTGACTCGTATGTGCATTCAACAATCGTGACCATCGACAAGGACTTGCGGACTATCGCAGGCAACCACTACAACCCAATGAAGCCGGATGAGGGTGAAGTATGGGTGGATGGCAAAGAAGCCGATTTCAACTTCTACAAGCAAGCCCTGATGGGTGACCTAACTGACGGGTACAAGGGCTGTCCCGGCATCGGCCCCAAGACGGCTGAACGCCTGCTCAGGGAGCATGGCTCCTCGTGGGAAACAGTCCGTGACGCATACCTAAACGCTGGCGAGACAGAGGATTACGCTCTCCTTCAGGCTCGCATGGCTCGGATCCTCCGCCCCGGCGAATACAATGAGCGAACTGGAGAGCCGATCCTATGGCAACCGTGAATCGAACCGAACTACTGCAAATTCATTCTGAGGTCTGTAACAAGGCTCGACGGCTTATGGAACGCAAAAACCATGACTATAGCGGTGGAGATAACCAAGAAGACCCATTCTTGAACTTCACAAGGGTAGAGAAGTTAGGAATCACCTCCACAGAGCAGGGTTTTCTGGTTCGTATGACCGACAAAGTGAGCAGACTCATCACCTTCTGCCAAACAGGAACCTTCAAGGTCGAGGATGAGAAACTTGAAGATACCATTACTGATTTGGTTAACTACTCTATACTTCTGTACGCCTACTCTATGGGCACTAATAAGGACACCTCTACGGAATGAGCGATTCAAATAACATCTCAAATGACATTCCCAGCGAATTTCAGTCGGGTAACTGGCCTGTTATTCCTGAATCAATTATTACTCGTTTGAACGAGTGCTTCCCCGAACGATCCGCTGACTTGTCGTGGGACGAGAAGCAGGTCTGGTTTGCATCCGGGCAGCGAAGCGTCGTTCGTTTTCTCAACCAAGTGTTCTTAGAACAGAACGAAACAGTCCTATAAGGAGTCAACTATGTGTGTAGGTGGTGGTGGCGGTGGTCGCCCTTTATTTCAACCGACCCCCATAACTCCTGTGGCTCCTCCGATGCCCCCGGACCAGATTGATTTGCAGGGTGTGCCCCAGATGGCCCTCCAGCAAATGATGGGACAGGCACGGGCAAAAACTCAGTCAGAACTACGTCGAGGCAATCGCCGTTTGGGTAGCCGACGCATGATGACTATTCCAAAGAGTAACTACTGATGTATCAGACTGGCAATATGAGAGGACAGTACGAGAGAATGGCAGCACGCCGCTCCATGTACCTTGACCGTGGGCGTGACTCCTCTCGTCTGACCATCCCCACACTGTTGCCTGACGCTGGTAATAATGAAGCCACCAAGTTCCCTACTCCGTACCAGTCCGTTGGTGCGAGAGGTGTGAACAACCTAGCCTCTGCCCTTCTTCTTTCTCTACTCCCTCCCAACGCACCATTCTTCCGACTTGTCCTCGATGAAGGTGAGGAGAGGAAGATTGAGGGCATTGACCCAACCATTCTCTCGGAGGTAGAGGATTCCCTTTCTCAGATCGAGCGGGCCATCAACAAAGAGATCGAAGGCGGCAATATGCGTGTCTCTCTCTTTGAAGCACTCAAGCATCTGATTGTGACCGGCAACGTGCTGATGTACATGCCAGAGGATCTACCCGTCCGTGTCTGTCGGCTTGATCGCTACGTTGTTAAGCGGTGTCCACAGGGCTACGCACGGTGCATCATCCTCAAGGAGACTGTAAACCCAGACATGCTTCCTCCTGCCATCCGTGAAAAGGTTATGGCGGGTGTTGACTCTGCACAAGAAACGGTAGAGATGTACACCAAGCAGGAAGCAATTGATCTTGATACTGTTGAGATTACCCAAGAGGTCGGCGGTGTTCCGATTCCAGAAGTAACTCAGCAATTCAAAAAGAGCGAAGCCCCCTTCCTTGCACTCCGCATGGTTCGCGTCGATGGTGAAGATTATGGTCGTGGTTATGTAGAACAGTACTACGGCGACCTGTCCTCCTTGGAGGGTCTGAGTAAGGCCATCGTTGAGGGATCTGCGGCGGCTGCTAAGATCCTGTTTCTCGTTAACCCCAACGGCACAACTCGTGCCCGGACACTTGCAGAGTCACCCAACGGTGCAATTAGAGAAGGATCGGCAAATGATGTCAGTGTATTGCAAACGCAGAAAGCGGCGGATTTCAGCGTTGCTTTTAGTGCAATCAAACAAATTGAAGATCGGCTTTCGTATGCATTCCTCCTCACCGAATCAACTATACGCAATGCGGATCGGGTCACGGCTGAAGAAGTCCGACTCGTAACGCAGTCGATTGAAAAACAACTGGGTGGGATTTACTCCGTACTGTCTCAAGACTTCCAACTTCCAATGCTTAAGCGAGTAATGAAGCAGATGTCAAAAGACAAAAAGTTGCCGTCGTTGCCGTCCGACAAGATCGTGCCAACCATCATTACTGGTGTGGAGGCGTTGGGTCGTGGTTCAGACTTGAACCGATTGGACAGTTACTTGGCAGGCATTGCACAGATTTTGGGTCCGCAAGCAATCCAAGAATACGTCAATGTCTCTGAATACCTCAGCAGGCGTGCTGCCTCGTTGGGTATTGATCGTCGTGGTCTTGTTCGTACTCAAGAAGAACTTGATCAGATGCGGCAACAAGCCGCTATGGCCCAAATGGCCCAACAGGCTGGACCGCAAATGCTTGCTAATGCGTCCGATGCCGCAACCCAACAACCAGAACAATGAGTGACCATCAATCCGTAAACATTATTCCCGACAACATGGAGAACTCTCCATCGTTGGAACAACAAGCCGCAGCAATGGAGCAACACCTCGGTGAGCCGCAAGCCCCGCAAGAAGTCGAAATTGACGAATACGCCGAGGAACGACCCGCGTGGCTCCCTGAGAAGTTCGACTCGCCAGAAGCCCTTGCAGCGGCCTACGCCTCCCTCCAATCAGAGTACAGCCGAGTAAGAGGTGAACAGGCAGAGGAAGAGGACTACGGCGAAGAAGGTGAAATCGAAATCGCACCGTTTAGCGATGAAGACATGATGCCTTTTACAATCGAGTTTGAACAAACCGGCGATTTGTCTGAAACATCTCGACAAGCGTTGGCTGACCGTGGGCTTCCTCGTGAAATGATTGATCGCTACGTCGAAGGCATGCAGGCTCAAACTCACCTTGAGTTGATGACTGTGTATGACTCCGTGGGTGGCGAAGACAACTACGCCGCTATGGTTGACTGGGCTGCACAGAACCTTGACCCCCAAGATCAAGAAACATTCAACCACATCGTTACAACCGGCGACCAGAACGCCATGATGTTTGCAGTCAACAGTTTGCGTTCTCGTTGGGAAGCGTCTGGTCAAATGCCACAGCCTCAGTTGCTGCAAGGCGATTCCGGGTTTGAGGGAGCATCCGAACGCTTTGAGTCTTTGGCTCAAGTTACCTCTGCAATGAAAGATCCTCGGTACAAGACAGATCCCGCATACCGCAGGTCTGTTGAACTCCGCCTTTCTCAATCTCAAGTCCTGTAAGGAAATCACATGCCTAACAAACCCGGATACAAAACTACAGAATTCTGGCTGTCTCTTTGTGCAGTCGCCCTCGGTGCAGTCATCGGATCAGGAGTCATTCCTGTTGATGGACCTTGGGTTCAAGTCGTTGCTCTGTTGAACACCGCATTGGTGGCAATGGGCTACACAGGTTCTCGCCTCACTCTTAAAAATGGAGCCAAGTAATGGCTTACGGTAAACCAAAGAAACCAGTTCCGGTCAAAAAGCCGAAACCTAAAAAGGGGTATTGATAATGTTTGGAAAGCGAAGTAAGAAAAAAGGCTCAATGCAAAAGTTCCTTGAGAAAAAGGGAGCAATCGGCAAGGGTAAAAACCGTGGCGGCATGAGTAGTATGTTTAGAAGTCGATCACCCCGTCAAAAAACGATGGCGGCTCCGCAGGCTCAGCCCCAACCTCAATCAGGCGGACTTCTTCGCAACGCATTGACAATTACCCCAGCAATCGCCGCCCCCGGTGGTGCAGGTGCAATAGGTATGAATGTTGGCAAGGCACTGTCTCCATTTGGAAATCCTCTTGCACCTAAGCCTGTCCCCGGTCTTCGGCGTGAGATGGAAAGACACCGCCGCCGCGTTCCTCAAAGGTACGGAGCCAAGTAATGGCATATTTTCCTCCTAACCGCCCAAGAACGGGGGCAATGCAAGACTTTTTAGATGCGAATCAAGTCTTTAAGAGCATGAAAAAGCCCGACGCACTCGTTCGACCATCGTCCGTCAGAATGGCCCCTCGCGGGGTTGATCCCAATACCGGCATGAAGGATCGTCGAAGTGGGCTGCAAAAAGGACTTTCTCGCTTTTCACGCATTGCCGCAACCGCTTTCCGTTCTGGTCTTAGTGCTGCGTTTCCAGCGAAGACGGGACCGGGAATTGGTGGAGGACCCCTTAGAATTTTCTCACGAATGAAACCCGGTAAGCCGAAGAGTAAGAAGTCTTTGATTATTCCAACAACCTACTCACCTCGCGGATCTCACTAATGTCAAGCCCAAAACCCACAAACCCCGCCCTGTGGTCACGGGCAAAAGCGATGGCTCGTAAGAAGTTCAAGGTGTACCCATCAGCCTACGCAAACGCTTGGGCATCAAAATGGTACAAATCCAAAGGCGGCGGGTGGCGTGGTGGTAAGTCGTGAAGAAGAAGACTGACCTCAAGATCAAGGCCGACAAGAAAAAGTTCAAGCCTCACATGATGTTCCCTAAAGGTGGCGGCAAGCCCAAGTTTGCCAAGACCTATGAAGACCACATCAAACTTGGTAAGCAGGGGTACGGGCACAAGCCCAAGAAATGAGTTACCAAGGCGGTCTGCGTAAGTGGTTCAAAGAGGACTGGCGTGATGTAAAAACTGGGGAGAAGTGTGGTCGCAAGTCTGCCAAAGGTGGATCAAAGCGTCCGTACCCAGCATGTCGCCCCGCGTCCGTGGCAAAGCGTTTAACAATCAAAGAAAAGAAGGCTACTGCCCGTCGCAAGACAAGTAGTAGTCGTGTCAAATGGCAAATCACCGCATCCGGTAGAAGGAGAAAACGTGGCAATTAATTATCGTGGCGAAAGATTCTCCGGGTACAACAAGCCCAAGAGAACCCCCGGCAAATCCAAGAAGTTTGCTGTGCTGGCAAAACAAGGCAGCAAGGTTCGATTGATCCGATATGGTGATCCCAACATGAAGATCAAGAAAAACATTCCCGGTCGGCGTAAGAACTTCCGAGCAAGACATGGCTGCGACAGCCGACCGCCAAGCAAACTGTCTGCTCGATACTGGTCATGCAAGAAGTGGTAAAATGTGGAATGCGCTATTTACTGCTTTGTTTCAGGTACTTCTTCCATTCGTACTTGCAGGCAAAACCGCCAAAGACGCTACTCGTCCTCCTGAGCATCACGCTTGGAAGCGTAGGATGTCAGAGTTCCAGCGTCGTATTCGTGGAGGAAAGTGACGGACTCGTGCGGCTCGGCCCCGATGTCCGTGGAAAAGTCTACTATTGGGATGGTGAGGGATGGTCCCTCTCGTCCTCTGTAGTCCGGTTACCAGAAGGTTGGTATGCCGGATCTTTGAATGGTTCCGACTCGCGGCCCGCTCCGGCGGATAACTGAAAACGAAGAACTAATCAACTGTTTTTGGGTTTATTGAAAAAGGAGTCACAATCGTGGCGTATTCAATTTCTAGCCCCAACCGTTTTGGTACTAATGCTGCCAATGCAGGTGCAGGGGTTGATGCACTTTTTCTCAAGGTTTTCAGCGGCGAAGTCCTGACTACCTTTGAGGAAACCAACTTGATGATGGGTCTGCACCGTGTGCGAACCATCGCTAACGGCAAGACTGCCCAGTTCCCAGTGACTGGCGTTGCTTCCGCTAAGTACCACACTCCCGGTGAAAGCGTCTTGAATGACGATGATTCGGGCACTTCATACTTGTCCTCCATCAATCACAGTGAAGTCACCATCGCCATTGACGGTGTTCTCACCTCGTCTGCATTTATTGCTGACATTGATGAAGCCAAGAACCACTACGATGTGCGTGGAATCTACTCCACCGAAATCGGACGGGCTTTGGCTTACCACGCGGACAAGGCGATCATGCGTACTGTTATTGCAGGGGCACGAAAGACCACTGACCGCTTTGGAACGGCTGTCACTACTTCCGCAGAGGTTGAAGCAAGTAAGTACCTCGGTGCTGTTATCAACATTGATGGTGACACCGCTGCTACCGCTACTCACATCAACTCGGAAGGTCAGTACGGCGTTGATCTTGACCAAAACGACGAAGGCAAGCAACTCTATGCTGGCATCTTCAAGGCTGCTAACCTGATGGACAAGAAGAACGTCAGTCGTGAAGGTCGCTTCTGTATTCTCAGTCCAGATGACTATTACAAGTTGCTGACTGAAAACTTGGATGCCATCAACCGAGACTTCAACCCAGAAGGCAACGGCTCGTTGTCCGGCGGTCAATTGGTCGAGATTGCTGGTATTCAGATTCTGAAGTCCACCCACCTGCCAACTGCTGACGAATCTTCGTCACAGGATGCAGTCTTGGGCGACAACGGCATCAATAACGATGTCTTCGGCGTGTCGAATGGCGGCTACTCCGGCGTGAACTTTGACTCTACTCGCGGCATTGTCTTCCAGACTGAAGGCGTGGGTACTGTTAAGTTGATGGACCTGTCTATGGAGTCTGAGTACTTCATGGAGCGTATGGGTACGCTTATGCTTGCCAAGTACGCAATGGGTCACGGCGTTCTTCGTCCTGAAGCCTGTTACGAATTGGTGGACAGCGGATCCTAATCTGCTACACTGATCTCGTCTGAGTTCTCCACTTGGGGCCACCCGTAGTTCTGCTATGGGTGGCCCTATTCTTATGCAAAAGGAGCATCAATGTCTGTTCAAATGACCACGGAACTTAATGCGGTAAACACCATGCTTAGTGCTATTGGTGAACCACCCGTAACTACGCTTGATGGGCAAACAAACGCTGATGCTGCAATTGCAGAAAACATCCTATTAGAAATTAATCGTGAAGTACAAACAATGGGCTGGCACTTCAACACCCAACACGACGTTGAGTTTGAGCCAGACACTGACAACCAAATTGTGCTTCCTACCAACGTGGTACGCATCGACATTGATCCCCGTACCCGTAACGCAGATGCAAATACAGTTCAATCCACCTATGACAACCGCGACATCACACAGCGTGGTACAAAGTTGTTCAACAGATCAAAGAACACATTTACATTTGAAAAGAAGGTAAAGGTAACTGTTATCTACCTGTTGCCGTTTACTGAGTTGCCCGAAGCGGTGCGGCGGTATGTGACCATCAAGGCTGCTCGCGTGTTCCAAGACCGTATGGTGGGTTCACAGAAGCATCACGCTTTTAGCCGAAGCGATGAGATTCGTGCTTTGGCTTTGATGAAAGAGTTTGAGATGGACACTTCAGACCACACCATCTTTGAAAACTACGACATCTTCCGAATTGTGGCACGAGGGGATGCACAGCGAGGTCTGCTCTAATGCCACTAATCCTCACCTCTGTACCTGATCTTACTGGAGGCGTGTCGCAACAGCCCGTGTCTCAACGTGGTGTAAATCAATGCGAAAATCAAGTAAATGCTATGCCGTTGATGGTGGGTGGTCTAATCAAGCGGCCTCCACTCAACCACGTTACCGAGATCAAAAACGGAGCAAGTAGTATTGACATTAACACTAATGCCTTTACTCATTTTGTCCGAAGAGATAACGACGAAGAGTTTGTCATTATTGCGGACGGCAACGGTGGGCTGACGGTCAATACTCTTGATGGGACATCCCGCGATGTGTTTATCGACGAATCTCTTGATGCGTCTGACTTTTACATTGGCGATGCTAGTGATGGGGCGGGAGGAGCAAATGATCTTTCTAACCCCAGTGCGGTGCTTCGAGCGTTCACCATCGGTGATGTCACGTTTATCGTAAACACAGATGTGGTTCCGGCGTTGGCTGACGATGTTGCACCTAACTCTCGGCTTCAAGCCAACGAAGAAAAAGAAGCACTAATTCGGCTTAACGCAGCCCCCGGACTGGACAGCACGTTTAGCATTACAGTCAAAGTGGGAAGTGCAAATGCTGAAACAGCAGCAGTTTTGTTTGAAGGTGGCTCCGATGGTGAGGTGGCTGATATCAGCACAGTTGCAGAAATCTTGGTAGATGGTGATGCCACTGGACACACGGGTTACACTTATGTTGCAGGGAGTGTTGGTTCGGGACTTAATGCAGTTGCTGGAATTTCTGCCCAACACGCCAATGGTGTTATTCACCTTGATGCAGGCACTACCGATTTTACGGTAACCTGCTCAGACTCTTTTGGTGACGCAGCATCTACGGTTATTCGAGAGGCTACAACCTTCTTTGGAAGCCTTCCTCCTACTGCACCGCACATGATGATTGTCAAGATTGAGGGAAACCCTGAATCACAAGTTGACGATTACTATGTGCAATTTTTTGGAGATGGCCTGTCCACTAGTTTGGCAAAGGATGTCGGAGGAGCCTACACCAACACTGACGTTGGAACGATGGTAAAAGGTAAGTGGGTAGAGTGCCCAAGGCCCGGAGTCAAGTTCAAGTACGACTACAAAACAATGCCTCACATCTTGGTGCGACAGCCCAACGGGTCGTTCGTATTTACGGATGCTGACGGCAACGTGCCTACAAATAGCACGCAATCAAACATCAACGAAACAGACATCGACTGGTCTACGTTTAAGTTTGCTGATCGCACGACTGGTGATGACCTAACTAATCCAGCCCCGTCGTTTATTGGGCAAAAGATTACGGACATCACCGTGTTCAAGAATCGTCTTGTTGCAACAAGTGGAGAGAACGTAACGCTTTCGGAAATTGGCTTCTTCTTCAACTTCTTCCGAACCACCGTTACTCAGTTGCTGGACTCAAGCACTATTGATGTTGGTGTCGGTGGTACAGAAAGTGCCAAACTAGATCGGGCTGTTCCGTTTAGTGACCGCCTAATGCTTTTCTCGCAACGTGCCCAGTTTTCCTTGGCTGGTGAAGCAGTACTAACGCCGCTTACCGTGTCGATTACTACTGTGACGGACTTTGACGCAGATACTTCATCAGCCCCTATTCCTGCCGGTGCGTCTTTGTTCTTCGCCTTTAAGCGCGGATCATTTTCCGGTTACCGTGAATACTTCAAGGCTGGCACAGCGGCGGACATTCAGTTTGATGCGTTAGACATCACAGAGCAGGTTCCCAAGTTTATTGAGGGAACAGTCAAGCGTGCCGTCACATCTACTCACGAAAACCTGTTGGTAGTTCAAGCGGACAGTGCAACCAAACTTTACGTTTACAAGTACAACAACACGAATAGAGGCAAAACACAATCTGCGTGGTTTACCTTTGAGTTCAGTAATGCGACTGTTATCAATATTCAGTTTGTTGGTACATCCTTGTTCGTGTTGGTAAAAAGAGGAAGTAAGACATTCTTGGAACGTATGGACTTGCAAACCGGCCTTAAAGACACAGGATCGACCTACGTTACTACGCTAGACCGACGTTTTCTGATTGCAGACCGGACAAGTGCTACTGAAACTACTACTACTTTTACCATTACTGGTACGGAAGTAGACACATCATTGACATACAACGCAGTTACAGAGGGCGGGGAGGTGCTTACTATTGACAGCGTGACCACATCTTCTGGCGATACGACTATTGTTGTAAACTCTGTTGTTGATGCTGGAGTGTCCGTGTATTTCGGTTTGCCCTACACCATGACCTATGAGTTCTCCAAGCCTTTGTTGAAGAGGGGAACGCAGGATGGAAAAATTGACGTTGTGTCTACAGGTCGCCATCAGTTGCGGTACATGACGGTGGAGTACGACGAGACAGCCTCGTTCACCCTTCGTGTTACACCGCAAGTGGGAGGTGCTGACGGCACAGCAATCGACTACCCGTTCAGCGGTAGGTTTCTAGCAGCAACTGCAACGCTTGACAACATTCCCAACGAAACTGGATCGTTCCGCATCCCAATTTTCCTGAAGTCTCAAAATGCTAAAATTGAAATTATCAATTCGTCGGCACTTCCTAGTAACATCCAGTCAGCGGAATTTGAAGCACAGTACACCACTAGGATCGAGCAACAACAGTGACCGGAATCGTTGAGTCAAAGAAATCACATGTCGCCGCCGTCTACAACAACTTGAGACAGGCAGACCGCGACGAAATCGAGGCGTTGGGCAAAGATGCCTTTACATCACTGCGTCAGGGGTTCCGCGAGTCCGCTCCCTGTTACACATGGATGTACAAAGACGAACCCTCAGCCCTGCTGGGGTGTGTGCCTTACAGCAATGGAGCAGCAGCCATTTGGATGCTTGGCACTGACAATATTGCTAACCATAGGTACGCCTTTATGAAGACCTGTGTGCCATTTCACAAAGAACTGGTACGTCCCTACCAATTAACCGCAAACGTCGTAGACGAAAGGAATGAGGTTCACATGCGATTCATTAGATATCTCGGATACAACTTTATTGCACGACGTTTGATGGGGCCAAATCAAATGCCCTTTATCGAGTTTGCGAGGTTAAACCATGTGTAATCCACTTGCCGCTGTTGGTGCTGTTGCCTCTATTGGTGGCGGCATTGCACAAGGTAGAGCAGCACGACGGTCGGCCCAACAACAGGCTGCATACAACCGACAGGCTGAAGCCGTTGGTCGAATCAACTACGAACGCATGGTGGCTTATCAGGCCCAACTGGCAGAGTTCCAAGAAGACCAGTACACCGCAATGGCAGTCTCAAGTGAGCAAGCCCTTGGCAATGTGTTTGGATCAATCCTGAATCGGGTCAAGCAAGTAGAATTGGCAACCAAGCAGAACGTCACCAAGTTTTCGCAACAGGCCGCATCTCAAATGGCGTTTGGCAAAGCGGCGGCTGCTGAGTCTGGAGTAACCGGCAACAGCATTGCGTTGATGGCTGACGGCTATGCCAAGTTGGAAGATGAGGCTAACACCAACTCTTTTGCCAACTTGGAAGGCGAGATCCTTCAGCAACAGGCAACGATGGCTGGATACCGTGCTTCGTACCAATCTGCACTCAACAGCAAACTTCCCCCGCCGATGGCTCCGATTCAGTTGCCCACACCGCAGGGTCAAGTTACCCAACCTTCTTCTGCTCCTTACATCCTTAGCGGCATTGCTAACGCTGCTGGCGGACTTGCTCCCTATGTATAAAGGAACCACACATGGCTAAAAGACCACAAAAACGATCTGGTGACTTGCAGGCTCCGGCCCTCAATGCACCACAGTTGGGTGTCACTTCACAGCCTGTGGACACTCGTGTTACCCCAGCAGAGAACGCACCGCAGGCTCCACAGTTGTTGCCAGAGCCAGCCAAACCTGACATGCAGGGTGCAAGAGACTTGGAAAACATGGGCCGTGCCTTGGGCGATCTGTCTAAGACACTGTTTGGTTACGCACAAGTCAGTAAAGAAAAAAGAACACAAGAAAAGAAAGACACTCGTGACGAGGCTCTGAGAAAACTCCGAGAAGGGGCAAAGCCCTTTGA
>MDSW01190468.1_pt1 | contig 11703 bp, 11 predicted proteins | sample 811171 | NCBI WGS metagenome assembly MDSW01 (sample SAMN05326641, study PRJNA326480) | marine metagenome | isolation source: seawater | place: Atlantic Ocean: North West | collected 2012
AAGAGCAGATAGAAGTCCAGGTGAATTTTATCAATTAGATTTAGAAATGTCATTTGTTGAACAAGAAGATATATTTAACGTTATAGAAGCTTTATTTGTTAAAACTTTTAAAAAGTTTTCAAGTAAAAAATTAGTTTCTAATAAATTTCCAAGAATTTCTTATAAAGAATCTTTACTTAAATATGGAACAGATAAACCAGATTTAAGAAATCCTTTAATAATTCATGAAGTAACTGAAATTTTTTCTAGGGAAGATGTATCTTTTGACATATTTAAGAAACTTATTAAATCAGGATGTAATGTAAGATGCATAGTTACGAAAAATACAAAGGATAAACCAAGAAGTTTTTTTGATGGTATAGATAAATGGGCTAAAGATCAGGGGTCATCTGGAATGGCTTATTTTACTTTAGAAAATGAAAGAGAAATAACTGCAAATGGTCCAATAGGAAAATTTTTTTCGAGAGAATCTTTAAAAGATATTATGAAAAAAACAGGTGCAAAAGTGGGAGATAGTATATTTTTTGCATGTAACAAAAAAGAGGAATTAGAAAAAATAACCTCTCTAGCTAGAACTAAAATTGCAAATGAATTAAAATTAATAAGTGAAAATACTTTTGCTTTTTGTTGGATTGTTGATTACCCAATGTTTGAAAAAGACTCATTAACAAATGAAATTAAATTTAGCCATAATCCATTTTCTATGCCTCAAGGTAATATTGATGATTTAAATTTTAATGAACCCTTAGATATTTTAGCTTATCAATACGATATTGTTTGTAATGGTATTGAACTATCTTCTGGTGCAATAAGAAATCATATCCCAGAACTGATGTATAAATTATTTTCTATTGTTGGATATCAAAAGAAAGAAGTAGACCAAAAATTTAGCGGAATGATAAATGCACTAAGTTATGGAGCACCCCCACATGGAGGAATAGCGCCTGGCATTGATAGAATCGTTATGCTCTTAGCTAATGAAAAAAATATAAGAGAAGTTACAATGTTCCCAATGAATCAAAATGCCGAAGATTTGATGATGAATGCACCATCAGTAGTAAACGAAGAACAATTAAAAGAATTAAATTTAACTTTAAAAATTAAAAAATAATTATTTTTTTCCTTTTAAACTTATTTCTACGTCCGATAAATCAACCAGGTTTTTCTTATAATTATTTCTCACAAATCCTTTACTAGTCATGTCTCTCACAATCTTTAGTAATTGGTTTTGATTTTCATTACTATTGTCATCTATATTAATGTTATCACTGTTACCAATTGCAGGTGTGTGAGCTAAATCTTCTCTATTTTGATAAGAAATAGCTAATTCTCTAAAAATATAATCTAAGATTGAAGATGCACTTAAAATTCTATCATTACCTTGAACTTTACCAGATGGTTCAAATTTTGTTCCTACAAAAGCATTTATAAATTCATCAAGTGGAACACCATATTGCAATCCTAAAGAAACAGCTATTGCAAAGTTATTCATTAAAGCTTTTACTAATTCTCCTTCTTTACTAGTATCAATAAAAATTTCTCCAATTTTACCATCCTCATACTCTCCTGTGTGTAAATAAACCTTATGATCACCAATAGTTGCTTTTTGAATATATCCTTTTCTTCTATCAGGCATACTAAATCTTTTACTATTTTTTTCAGAAATTTCACTTTTACCTTTGATTAAATTTTCTACATTTTTACTATCTATTTTACTTAATTCTGAATTTATATTAATTTTCTTATTAATAACTTTATTAGTATTTGTATCTAAGCTCTTTGTTTTCCTATTATCAAGTTTTATCTCTAAAATTTCAAATTTACCGTCATCTCTTTTTTCTAAATTTTTTAGCTCTGTTTCATTAACATCATCTAAATAATGATTAACTTTAAAAGAGCATGTATAAAAAGTCTCAATTAAATATTTCGCCATATAAATCCAACTTTAAAAATTAATTTGAAAAATGAATCATTTTATTTATATACAAATTCAAATTTTAGTCTAATTTATTTTATACAATTTGAAATTGAAATTTTTGAAAATTTATATGTTGACATTTTTTAAAAAGATTTTTGTTTGGTGGAATCAAGACACTCTTGGAACCAGAATAAAAACTATTCTGTTTGGTAAATTTGTTGGAAAAGACTCTTTCGGAAACAAATATTATGAAAGTAAAAATGGTAAGAGATGGGTAATATATAATGGTGAAGTTGATGCAAGCAAGATTCCAGTTGAATGGTATTCATGGATACATTTTACCCATAATAAAATTGAAAAAAACCACGATCTACAAAAATATAATTGGCAAAAAACACATCAAGAAAATTTAACAGGAACTGATAGGGCTTATTATCCAAATAAAAATAATAATGCTATAAAAAAAAAATATAAAACTTGGAAAAGTTAATTTGTTTAAAATAATATCTCTCATATTACTTTTATCAACTTCATGTTTTGCGAGTGAATTAGAAGGTACATTTACTAATATTAAAGTTTTGGATAAAATTAGTTCCAAAAATACTTTGGTAAAGCTGAAAAATGGAGATGAAGCAAAACATAAAGATCTATTAATAAAAAGTCTTAAATGTAGTAATTCCGAGTTTGATGATAATCCAGAAATTACTGCATATATTCAAGTGAAAGATATAACCAACAAAGACAAAAACGATGTATTTGTATTTAATGGTTGGATGTTTTCCTCTAGTCCATCTATTGCGCCATTTGATCACCCTGTTTATGATATCTGGTTGATAGGTTGTTACTAAATTATTTTCTCTTTATCTAGCCAACTTACATTGAATTCTGAATTTATAAATTTTTTATGACTTAAAAGTTTTTTATGTAATGGTATTGTGGTTGTTATTCCCTCTATGACAAACTCATCTAATGATCTGTTCATTCTTTGAATAGCTTCTATTCTATTGCGTCCGTGACATATCACTTTACAAACCATGCTGTCATAGTATGGAGTTACTTTGTACCCTTGAAATATTGCTCCATCTACTCTTGTTCTAAATCCGGAAGGCTGATGACACATTCCTATAGTTCCTGGTGAGGGTTGAAAATTTTTACTTGGATCTTCTGCATTTATTCTACATTCAATAGCGTGTCCACGAGGATTTATATCAGATTGTTTTAAAGCAGTTTCTCCTGAAAAAGCTATCCAGATTTGTTCCTTAATGATATCTATACCTGTAACCATTTCTGTTACGGGATGTTCTACTTGAACTCTTGTGTTCATCTCTAAAAAATAAAATTTTCCATCTTCATAAATAAATTCGACAGTCCCAGCCCCTTCATAGCCGATCTCACTTACCATCTTAACAGTTTTATCAAAAAGGTCTTTCCTTAATTTATCATCAAGCACTGGACTTGGCGTCTCTTCAATCAATTTTTGATGCCTTCTTTGTACCGAACAATCCCTTTCATGTAAATGTACTACTCTGTTCTTTCCTGCTAGTATTTGTACTTCAATATGCCTAGGATTTTGAAAAAATTTTTCTATATAAACTTCATCATTGCCAAAATATTTCAACGCTTCAGATTTAGCTGTAGAAAAAAGAGTTTCAAATTCTCCCTCATTTTTTACTATCTTCATTCCTTTTCCACCTCCACCACCAGACGCTTTTATTAAAACTGGAAATCCAATTTTCTTCGAGAGATTTTTGGCTTCATTGACATTCTCAACTCCTCCTTCAGAACCTTCAATAACAGGAAGACCTTTTTCTTCAGCAATTTTTTTTGCTTGTATTTTGTCACCCATCATTTCAATATGTTTTGAGGAAGCACCGATAAACTTAATTTTGTTCTCTTCTAAAATTTTTGCAAAATTAGCATTTTCTAATAAGAAACCATAACCTGGGTGAACTGCCTCAGAATTTGTTAAATCAATAGCTGATAACAATGCCGGAATATTTAAATAGCTATTTGCAGGTTGATGAGATCCAATACAAATACTTTCATCAGCTAATTTTACATGCATACTTTCCCTATCAACATCTGAATGAACAGCTACAGTAGAAATACCCCATTCTTTACATGCTCTAATTATTCGAACTGCAATTTCTCCACGATTTGCGATTAAGATTTTTTTAAACATTACTCTAAAATAATCAACGTTTGCCCAAATTCGACTGGTTGACCATCGGACACAAGTATCTCTTTTACTATCCCGTCAGAAGTTGATGGTACATGATTCATAGTTTTCATAGCTTCAACTATCATTATTGTATCACCTTTTTTAATTTTTTTTCCAACGTCTACAAATTTTTTTGCTCCTGGTTCTGGAGCGTGATAAGCAGTACCAATTATTGGAGAAGTTATTTCAGTACCTGAGTTATTTTTTGTTAATGTTTCTGGATTTTTTAAATTTTGATTATTCTTGTTTTCGGGCAATGATCGATTATTTACAGATATATTATTTTTAGAAACTTTTATTTTTGTATCTTTTTCAGTGTATTCTAATTCAGTTAAATTAAATTCATCAAGATAATCGCTTAATTCTTTGATTATTTTTTTATCTATTTTCATTAATTAAAATCTTTTGCATTGCAATTATGGCTAAAATATAACCGTCAATACCTAAACCAAAAATTCCACCTGTTACTATATCACTAATTAAAGATTTTTGCCTAAATTCCTCTCTTTTGTATATGTTAGATATATGTAATTCAATAATAGGTTTTTTGAATACACTCAAAGCATCCCTAATTGCTACAGAAGTGTGTGTGAAAGCTGCAGCATTAATTATAATACCATCAAATTTTTTTCTTGAATCTTGAATGATATTCACCAGTTCACCTTCAACGTTTGATTGTACAAATTCAATATATAAATTTAATTCCTTTGATTTTTTTGTACAATTTTCTTTTAATTTATCAAAAGAAGTAGAACCATATTGGGATTGTTCTCTTTCTCCTAATAGATTAAGATTTGGACCATTAATAATAATAATTTTAAAACTCATTTAAATCTTATATACGATGAAAAAAATAAAAAAAATAAAAATTAAGGTAAATGGGAATTTTAAGTCAGTTGAATTTAATACAACACTATTAAAACTAACTAAAAATTTAAAAATACCTGTTAAAAAAGTAGCAATTGAATTAAATCAAGAAATAGTAGATAAAAAATTATTAAACAAAATTAAACTTAAAAAAAATGATAAAATTGAGATTGTTCATTTTATTGGGGGTGGATGAAATTGAAAAATGATAAGCTTATAATTTCAAATAAAAAATTTAATTCAAGACTGATAGTCGGAACAGGTAAGTACAAAAATTTGTTGGAGTGTGCTAAAGCTGTTAAGTTCTCAGGTGCAGATATTGTAACAGTTGCTGTTAGAAGAGTTAATATTATTAATAAAAAAAAACCATTATTAATGGATTTTATAGATCCAAAAAAAATAACATACTTACCAAATACTGCAGGATGTTTTAATTCAGAGGAGGCATTGAGAACATTAAGATTAGCAAGAGAAATAGGAGGTTGGAAACTAGTTAAACTTGAGGTTCTTGGTGACAAAAAAAATTTATTTCCTGAAATGATTGAAACTTTAAAATCTACTGAGATTTTAGCAAAAGAGGGTTTTAAAGTTATGGTTTATTGTAATGACGATCCATTAATGGCTAAGCGTTTAGAAAATAATGGTGCGTCAGCTATAATGCCTTTAGCAGCACCTATTGGGTCAGGACTTGGAATTCAGAATAAAGTTAATATTAAAATAATTCGAGATCAAACAAAACTACCAGTTATAATAGATGCAGGCTTAGGTCAGGCTTCTGATGCGACTATTGCAATGGAATTAGGGTGCGACGGAGTACTAGTGAATACAGCAATTGCCAAAGCAAAAAAACCTTTAGATATGGCAATCGCTTTTAAAAATGCTGTCATTGCTGGTCGTCAATCTTACTTATCAGGAAGAATTGATAAATCATTAATGGGCTTTCCATCTTCACCTAAAGAGGGAATTATTTAGCTTTTTTATAAAATTTTTTTTTTCTAAAAGGTTTTTTTTTAAATTTTCTTTTATCTTTAATTTCAATAATATTATTACTTATTATTTGTTGCTTAAGATTTTTTAATTTTTCATGATGCTCAACTAATTCTATTGTTTTTTTACTTTTATTTTTAACATCTATTATATATTCAGGTATAATTAATGTATTATCTGTAATAATGTCTATTTTTACTTTATTTTTTTTTTCAAAAAAAGTTAAATCTTCTACAAAATTTTCTTTAAGAAAGTCTGATATTTTTTTACAAACTTTTAATTCTACAAATTTAGCTTTATTCAAAACTGCTTTTAACTCAACAAGTTTTAATAATTTTTGAGCAAATGACTCATCAGTTAAATTTACTTTCCATTTAACAGCACTTTCTCTCAGTCTCTGTCTTGACATTTCCAATAGACCAAAATTGCTTATTCTCCCAATTTGAATTCTAGCTCTATCAGATCGACACTTTTCTTTTAATCTTCTCTCTACTAATCTTCTATTTCCATAGCTTAACATATCTATGAAGTCTATTATGATTAAACCAGATAGATCTCTTATCTTAATTTGCCTTGCTATTTCATCAGCAGCTTCAAGATTCGTATCAAGAGCTGTACTTTCAACATTTTTTTGTTTTATGGAGCTTCCAGAGTTTATATCAATTGATACTAGCGCTTCAGTTGGATTAATGACAAGATATCCTCCGGAATTAAGTTTTATTTCTGTATCAAATATCTCATTAAGTTTTTGTTCAATATTTTCTTCTATAAATAAAGGTATTTTACCTCTGTACTTTTTTATTTTTTTTACGTGTGAAGGCATCATCATTTTCATAAAATTTTGTGCTTTCTTGTAGCCATCATTTCCTTCTACAATTATATTTTTTGTATTTTCATCATAAATATCTCTTAAAGTTCTTTTTATTATTTCACTTTCTTGATGTATCAATGAAGGGGCAATAGAATTTATTGCGTTTTCTTTAATTTGATTCCAAGTGTTAATTAAAGTAGTTAAATCATGACTAATCTCATTTTTTGTTTTATTGGAACCTGCTGTTCTTACAATAAGACCCATTTCTTTTGGAATTTCTATTTCATTTAAAATAGATCTTATTTTTTTTCTATCAGCAGGATTAAAAATTTTTCTAGATATGCCCCCACCTTTAGGTGTGTTTGGCATTAAAACAATATACTTTCCAGCAATTGAAATAAAAGTACTTAAAGCAGCACCTTTTTGACCGCGCTCGTCTTTTATCACCTGTACTAAAATTACCTGATTAGGTTTAATAACCTCTTGTATTTTGTATCTTTTATATTTAAATCTAATTTCTTTTTTTTTATCTTTCTCTTCAACTATATTTTCTTTATCCACTTCTTTTCTTTCAATTGGATCGTTGATTTCTAAATTTCCCTCTGCAAGATTTTCTTCTTCTTTGGCCTCAACTTCTTTAGAGAGTTCTTCCCTAACTTTTTTTTCCTCAATTTTAATTTTTTCTAAATCGCTTTTTGGAATTTGATAATAATCAGACTGAATGTCATTGAAAGATAGAAATCCGTGTCTATCTCGACCGAAATCTACAAAAGCGGCCTGAAGAGACGGTTCAATCCTACTTACTTTTCCTAAGTATATATTATTTTTAATTAAGTTATTTTTTAAACCTTCGTACTCATAATCTTCAATCTTACCGTCAGACTTAAGAACAACTCTAATCTCATTAGGATGCGAAGCATCAATGTATAAATTTTTTTCCATAAATTTGTAAGTGTTATTTTCATTAATTATAAATTATTTTTAAATTTTGTTTTCTAATGCCTTATCTTTAACAAATTCCAATATATAATGGAAATAAAATGAGTAGAATCTTAAAAAATATATTTATTGGTATCATTGGTATTTTGTTAATATTTTCAACAATTATTGTAACTATCCTTTGGACATTTTCTAATAATATTCCTGACTATAAATTTTTAAAGAATTATAAGCCCCCAGTTTCAAGCAAAGTTTATTCAGGAAATGGGGATTTAGTTGCAGATTTTTCTAAAGAAAAAAGAATTTTTATTCCTTTCAATTCAATACCTAAAAATGTGATAAATTCATTTTTATCTGCAGAAGATAAGAATTTTTTTTCTCATCCAGGTGTGGATGCAAAAGGTGTTGTCAGGGCAATGATTAATAATATTAAAAATATTTTGTCTTCAAAAAGATTAGAGGGTGCATCAACAATAACACAACAAGTGGCAAAAAATTTTTTATTAACAAATGAGGTAAGTGTAAATCGAAAAATTAAGGAGGCTATATTAGCTTTTAGAATAGAAAAAGCTTTGTCAAAAGAGAGGATACTTGAATTGTATTTAAATCAAATTTATTTGGGTAGTGGCGCTTACGGAGTAGCAGCGGCAAGTCTTGAATATTTTGATAAATCTATTAAAGATTTAAATTATGCAGAAACATCTCTTTTAGCTGCTCTTCCTAAAGCTCCAAGTAAATATAATCCCTATAGAAATAATCAATTAGCAAAATTCAGGAGAGATCTAGTTTTAAAGAATTTGTATGAAAATAACTTTATTACTCTTGAAGAGTTTGAAAAGTTAAAAAAAAAAGAAATCGAATTGAAGAAAAAGAGAAAAATTTTTTTAGAAGATGCTCAATATTATATTGAAGATGTTAGAAAAAAAATTATAGACAAACTTTCTTATGAAAAGGTTTATAAACAGGGGTTTAATATCAATACTCCAATAAATTTAAAGTTACAAAAAATTGCAACGGAGTCATTAAGAAATGGACTTGAAAGATACGACAAAAGAAAAGGATGGCGTGGAGTTTTAAAAAATATTGACTACAAAAATGAATGGGCACAAGACCTCAAAAAATATAATTTAGAAAAATCAATAGGATGGGATATAGCAATAATAAAAGAAATTAATAAATTTCATGTTAATATTGAGACCAAAAATAAATTACAAGGAAAAATTGATTACAAAGATATTTCTTGGACAAAAAAAGAATTTAGTGATTTATTTAATGTAGGTGATGTAGTTTATGTTAAAAAAGTTGATAAAAATAATTACAGTTTAAAACAACTGCCTGAGATCAACGGTGGTATAGTAGTTATGGATCCTTATACTGGACGAGTATTAGCTTTAAGTGGTGGTTTTAGTTTTAAAAACAGCGAATTCAATAGAGCTACTCAAGCGCTAAGACAACCCGGCTCAGCGTTTAAGCCTTTTGTTTATGCGTTGGCTTTAGAAAATGATTACACACCAACATCTTTAGTTTTAGACGCACCACTTGTATTAGATCAAGGAACTGATCTTAAAATGTGGAAGCCGGAAAATTATGGTAAAAAATTTTATGGACCCTCGACTCTTAGAGTTGGTCTTGAAAAGTCAAGAAATCTAATGACAGTTAGAATTGCACAAAATTTAGGTATTGATAATATAGTTAAATTTTCAAAAAAACTTGGTATTTATGATGATCCTGAAAAATTATTATCAATATCTTTAGGATCTGCGGAAACCACATTATTAAGACTCACCTCTGCTTATTCAGCTTTTGTAAATGGTGGAAAGTTAGTTAAGCCGGTAATTATTGACAGGGTTCAAGATAGTGAAGGTAATACAATTGTTAACAATGAAAAAAGAATTTGTAAAAATTGCAATCAAATTTCATTTACAAGTCAAGAGTATCCTAAAATTGAGGATGATTATTTGCAGATATTTTCTCCCCAAACAGCATACCAAATCACTTCTTTGCTGGAAGGTGTTATCAAAAGAGGAACAGGAAAAAAATTAAAAAAATTAAAACTTAACTTAGCGGGGAAAACAGGTACGACCAATGAAAATACTGATGCTTGGTTTATAGGTTTTACTTCAAATTTAGTTATTGGAGTTTATGTTGGAATGGATACCCCAAAACCTCTTGGTAAATTTGAGACTGGATCAAAGACTGCATTACCAATTTTTGAAAATTTCATTAAGAAAGCAATAAAAAAAAATGACGCTCGACCATTCAAAGTTTCTGAGGGAATAACATTAATGGTTGTAGACGCATTAACTGGCCAGAAAGCCAAATTTTCTTCAAAAGATACAATTATGGAAGCTTATAAAAGTAAAAATGTTGTTGAAGGAAAAGTACTTTATTCAAATAATGATAGAATCAATTCAAATAATATATTAAGGTTTTATTAATGGATGATAATTATATTAATATAAAAAAAGAAATAGAGAAAATTAGTCAAAGAATAAAGGAGTATCTTTGAAAAAAATGATATTTATTCAAAATTAGAGCATTTAAATAAAAAAATGCTTGATCCAAATTTTTGGAAAGACAAATCAAATTCAAAAAATTTAGTCAAAGAAAAAAAAATTTATGAAGATTTGATAAACTCTTTAGATGAGTCAAATAATAAGCTTAAAGATTTAGTTGAACTCAATCAATTAGCTCAAGATGAAAATAATTTTGATATCCAAAAAGAAGTTCTTCAAAATATTAAAAACTTAGAAAAACAGGTAAAAAGAAACGAAATAAAATGTTTTCTATCAAATGAGACAGATTCTCTTGATTGTTATATTGAAATTCATGCTGGTGCTGGTGGTACCGAGAGTCAAGACTGGGCTGATATGTTAAGAAGAATGTATTTAAAATGGACAGATAATAAGAAATTTAAATCAGAATTAATTAGTGAACATAAAGGTGATGAGGCTGGAATCAAATCTTCAACAATTCAGATTCAAGGAAAATACGTTTTTGGATGGCTAAAAAAAGAGTCAGGAATTCATAGGCTAGTAAGAATTTCACCATTTGACTCTGGTTCGAGAAGACATACCAGTTTTGCAAGTGTTTGGGTCTATCCTGTATTGGATGAAAATATAAAAGTAGATATTTTAGAAAAAGATTTGAGAATTGATACCTATCGCTCGAGTGGAGCAGGTGGACAACATGTAAATACTACTGATAGTGCTGTCAGAATTACACACTTACCAACTAAAATAGTTGTTCAATGTCAAAATGAAAGATCACAACATAAAAATAAAGAGACGTGCATGAATATGCTAAAAGCAAGACTCTATGATTTTGAAATCAAGAAAAAGGAAAAAGAAAATTTAAATATGGCATCCTCTAAATCTGAAATTGGTTGGGGGCATCAAATTAGATCTTATGTTTTACAACCATATCAACTTGTAAAAGATAATAGGACTAATTTTGAAAGTTCAAGTCCAGAAAAAGTTTTAAATGGTGAAATAGACGAGTTTTTAGAGCAATCGTTGTATAAAATTAAATGAAAATAATATCGAAATTTATATTTTTAATATTTTTTTTTGTAATTATTTCAATATCATATTTAAGTTTAATTGGGATAGAAACAGACAGATTTAATAGTCAAATTTCAAATAAAATTAAAACTATAGATGAAGATCTGGAAATTCAATTAAGAAAAATTAAATTAATTTTTGATCCATTTAAACTCAGTTTAAATATTAAAACAGTTGGATCTAAAATCAAAAAAAAAAATAAAGTTGTAGAAATTGAAAATATTAAAACTCAAATATCTTTAAAATCAATACTCTCAGATGAATTTTTTATTAAAAATTTAGAAATTTCATCGAAATCTTTAGAAATAAAAAATTTAATATCATTTTTAAGAACTTTTCAAAACTCAACTCAATTATTTTTATTAGAAAAAATTATTGATAAGGGATACTTAATTGC
>MDSW01221447.1_pt1 | contig 11703 bp, 8 predicted proteins | sample 811171 | NCBI WGS metagenome assembly MDSW01 (sample SAMN05326641, study PRJNA326480) | marine metagenome | isolation source: seawater | place: Atlantic Ocean: North West | collected 2012
CCCTCCGCCGCCGCCGAAGAACCCCAACCCCCCGAACGCGCTCCCGAGCTCCTTCGGCGACGGTGGCATCGACCGTGCCTGATCGACCACCTCCACGCCGCGCCCATCGCCGCCGTTGCCGTTGCCGCTGTTCTTCCTCGGCGTCGCGCTCGCGGAATGCCCGGCGTTGGCCATAGCCGCCTTGGCCCTCGCGCCGATGTTCGCGAAGAGATCCGCGGCTCTCGCGCCGACGCCCGCGGACGCGTCCTTCGCCTTGATCAAAAACTCGTTCGCTTTCGCGCCGAGCTGCGGCCGCGCGTCGTCGCCGCCGCCGCCGACGCCGCTCCCGCTCGCGGACGCGGACGCAGACGCGGACGCGGCGGCGCCGGGGAACGTCCCCGTCCCCGTCCCCGTCCCCGTCCCCGGCGCGACCGAGTTGGCGGGAATCCCGAGCTCGATCCCCGCGCGCGCGAGCACCTCCGTCGGGACGTCCTTCCCCTCCCTGACCGCCTTCACCGCGGGCGCGATGACGCCGGCGCGAGATACTAACACGTCAATGTCGCACGCGGGGGGAAACTTTTGCAACCGTTTGACCACGCCGCCAAAGTCCTCCGCGTCGGCGACGTCGCCGCGGACGAAAACGATCATGCTCACCGCGAACGCCTCCATGAAATCCATCGCGGCGTGGCCATCGCCGCGATCATCCCCGGCGATCGCGTCGGCGATCGCGTCCCACACCCTCGCGGCGTCGTCCAGATGGAACTCCCGCGTGAACGCGAGCCGCAGCCACCGCAGACAAAACAACTGCGGCTCGACGCCCAGCGCGCGCATGCGCTCGCTCGTGGACGCGTCGATCTCGTCCAGGACCGCGAAAACCCTGTCGCACGCGCGCTGGACTTCGCTCGCGCCGCCGCGGCGCTCCGCGTCTTCGTAGTACGCGACGACGTTCACGAACGGAGGACCGGTCGCGTCGTCTCCGCGCTCGTTCGCGTTCGCCCGCCGCCGCCGCGCGTCTCGCGTCGGACCTAAGAACGCGTCGAACATCGCGTACGTGTCGTGCTCGACGTACGTCGACGACAGCGCCGGCGCGTTCGCGTCGATCGGTCGCATCGGCGGCGGATCCCCGCCCTCTCCCCACGCGTGCGTCGCGCCCGCGTCCGTCCCCGTCCCCGTCCCCGCGGCGGCGTCCGACGCTCGGTAAAAAAAAATCAGCGACGCGAGCTCGTGCATCCCTTGCCTGTACCCCACTTCCGGATTCACGAGCGCCCACGCGGTGAGGACGTTGCACAGCGCCGCCTGGACGTCTTTCGCGTTATAAAACGCCTCCCCCGGGTGCAGTCGCTCGAGGTCTTTCGCGACGAGGTCGCGGACTTCGCGCGCTTTGAAGTGCTTCGCCCACGGCGTCTCCTCTGACGCGGGCATGAGAGGATTATTCACGGAGGGGCTGTGCGCGTCGTCTCTCGGATCGCACTCGTGGTCTTCGCGGATGGAGGCGTAGCGTTCGCGCGATTTCGCGACGGAGCCGGACGCGAACGCGCGGAGGTTCGACGCCCATCGCTCGGTGCGGAGCGTCCCCATCGCGGCGCGGCGCCTCGCCTCGGGGCGCGTCGATCTGCGAGGGCGCGCGCTGTGAGATGCACTGATGAGAGTTCGTTCGTCAGTTCGTCTTTTTCAAGTTTTCTTGGCACCCGAACTGGGCACCCCCCAGAACAGCGGGGCGCTGGGCAGCGGCGGGGGACGGGTCGCGTTCCGCCGCCGCGGCGACGCCGAGATGCCCCCCATCCGCGTCCTGAACGTCGCGGAGAAGCCCTCCGTCGCGAAGGAAGTCTCGCGCGTCCTCTCCAACGGCCGCGCCTCGATGCGCGAGGGACAGACGCCGTGGAACAAGATCTGGGAGTTCGAACATCGCGTCCAAGGGCAACAGTGCCGCATGGTGTTCACGTCCGTGACCGGGCACCTCATGAACCTGGACTTCACCGGCGCCGCGCGGAAGTGGGGCGGGATCAACGCGCGAGAGCTCATCGACGGCGCGCCCGTGGAGAAGATGGTGTCCAGCGGCAAGGAGAAGACCGCGGAGAACCTCCGACGCGAAGCGCGAAACGCCGCGTGGCTCATCCTGTGGCTCGACTGCGACCGCGAGGGCGAGAACATCGCGTTCGAGGTCATGGACGTCTGCCGCGGCGTGAAGCCGACGCTGCGCATCCTCCGCGCGCGATTCTCCGCGCTGTCGCACAACGACGTGACGCGAGCGCTGAACGCCCTCGTCGCCCCCAACGAGAACGAATCGAAAGCCGTGGACATGCGACAAGAGCTCGACCTCCGCTTGGGCGCTTCGTTCACGCGGTTCAACACGATGCTGCTTCAGAACCGATTCCGACTCCCCGGCGCGAACGAGGACGGCCGCGGCGCGGTCGTGAGCTACGGTCCGTGCCAGTTCCCCACGCTCGGGTTCATCGTGCAGAGGAAGTGGGACCAGGCGCGTTCTCCTTACACTGGTCCCCGTACGACCGCGTCGGCGTGGTGAACGCCGATCCTTAAGGACTTTGCCCGGCGCGTCTCTCCGCCCAGCCCTCGCTTTCAATCCCCACCCCCGACGCCTTTCAACTAATACTGACGCCTTTCAACTCCACCCCGATATAGGACGCGCACGTGCCGGAGAGGTTTTGGAAGATTCGGCTGACGCACCGCCCGGGCGCGGCCGCGGACGGCTCGGGCGGCGGCGGCGGCGGCGGACGCGTGAGAGGCGGCGGCGGCGGCGGCGGTGCCGGCGCCGTGAACCCCGACGCCGGGGCCGCCGCGGAGTTCGCGTGGGCGCGCGAGCGTCTGTTCGACGAAGGTCTCGCGCGAACGCTCTTCGGGTTCGTTCAGACCGCGCGGATCGCGACGGTGATGAACGAGGGCGGGCGCGAGACGAAGAAATGGCCGCCGGTGCCGTTGAACACGATCGAGATGCAAAAGCGCGTGAACAGGGCGTGTAGGATATCCCCCGCGGAGGTGATGAAAGTCGCGGAGGAGCTGTACAACGCGGGTTTCATTTCCTACCCGAGGACGGAGACGGACGCCTTTCCGAAAGATTTCGACTTTGCCGGAATCATCGGGCCGCTGACGAATCATCACGTGTTCGGGTTCCACGCGCGCGCGCTCTCGGCGCCGAGTAATCGGTTCAGGTTCCCAGGGAACGGCGGGCACGACGACAACGCGCACCCGCCGATATACCCGACGAAGCTCGCCACGGAGCGCGATTACGACGCGTGGAGACGCGACGGAAAAATGAACCAGATTAAAATCTACGACTTCGTCGCCAGGCACTTCCTCGCGACGTGCTCTCTGCCCGCGATCGCGCACAAGACCACGGTGGAAATCGAGATCGGCGGCGAGGCGTTCAAAGCGACCGGGGTGATGATCAAGGAGATGAACTACCTGGACGTCTACGGCAAAGGCCCCGTCGGCGGTCCGCGTTTCGACGTCTCCTACGACGGTTGGGCGAACAACACTCTGCCGACGTACGCGGTAGGGCAGCGGTTCGAACCGACCGAGCTGTCGCTCGCGCCCGGCGCGACGCAACCGCCGCAGCTGTTATCAGAGACGGACCTCCTTCAGAAGATGGAGAACCATCAGATCGGCACGGACGCGACGCAGGCGCAGCACATCGAAAAAGTCGTCGGCGAACGCGGCTACGCGGTGAAAGTCGGCGATAACCGGTTACGACCGACCGAGCTCGGCGAAGCCCTGTGCGCGGGGTACTACCGAATGGGCCTGGAGGACATGTGGCTGCCGACGAAACGAGCGGTGATGGAGGCGGACGTGAACAGAGTCGCGCTCGGGCAGCTGGACGTTCCGACGGGAAAGCGGAACACGACGACGCCGATGCTCGACGCGTTTCGGGATTTGGAACGGAAGCAGCGTATGCTCGTAGACGCGGTGGCGGAGTTTGTGTTTCCGAACGAGAACCACCGCGGCGGCGGGCCGGGTGCCGACGGCGGCGGCGGCGGCGTTGGGGTGGGTACGGGTCCCGGCGTGGACGAAAATCTCGGCGCCGTGCGCGCGTGCGCCGCGTGCGGCGCTCCCGTCGAGCTTCGAAAGTCGCCGCGCGGGCGCGGGCCCGGCGGCGGCGCGTCGTTCTCGGTCTCCTGCTCCGGCGTCGGGTGCGACCGCGCTGATTCCAATTTCGCGCTCCCGGACGCGGTGACGTCCGCGGCGATCGACGTCATGCACGAGTGCGAGGACCCCGCGTGCGTCGACGTGAACGGCGGCGCCGCGTGCCTCGTGGATCTGCGCATGCGAATGACGCGGTTGCCTCCGCGGTTCGCGCACATGGGGCAGTTCACCGGGTGTCTGTTCTGCGACCGGGAGTTGCGGGATTTGATCTCGATGATGGAGGAGGCGCCGAGAGGGGGAGGCGGCGGCGGCGGGGGGCCGCCGGGGCCGGGGCCGGGGATGGGGGCGGGGCCGGGGGTGGGGCCGGGGGCGGGGCCCGGTTCCGGCGGCGGCGGCGGCGGCGGTCGCGGGCGCGGGAGAGGCCGCGCGTCTTCGACGACGACGGCCGCGGCGGGCGGTCGCGGGCGCGGGCGCGGGCGCGCGTCTTCGACGACGACGGCCGGGCGCGGGAGGGGACGGACGCGCGCGGCGGACGGGGGTGGGAACGCGCGGAACGTCCGGGCGCGCGGCGGCGGCGGCGGCGGCGGCGGCGGCGATTGCTTCAAGTGCGGGCGACCCGGGCACTGGGCGAGCAACTGCCCGAACGAGTGAGGCGAGACGCGCGCGTGCCGCATTGTAGCGTAGCGTAGCGCGACGACGTCGTGAACGGAGTGATACACGCCGTTCGTTCTCTCGCGACGAAGCCGGGTCGTCTCAGACGGCGACGGCGAGGCGTTTTTTGTTTGACCGACGGCTGCGACGACCGCACTGATCAACGTTGCTGACGTGCCGTCGCCATTCGTACGTCGAGCGCTGGCATTCCAACGCGCGCGCGCCTCGTCGCCGCCGATCTGCGGAGCCGCTCGCGGGAGCGCCTCACGCTCGCGATGGCTCCGGCGCCCAGACGATCGACGCGATCGACCGCGGGGAAGCGCGCGACGTCGCCGTCGCCGCCCCCGCCCGCGTCTCGGCGATCCGCGGCGGGCGCGAGATCGAGATCGAAATCGAAATCGTCGTCGTCGACGTCCGAGGCGCCGCACTACGAGTTCGGCGGCCCGATCGGCGCGCTCGGGATCGTCGTCGGCCTCCCCTTGGTGTGCTACGGCCTCGTCGCGTTCTGCAACGAGAACGGCTGCGTCAAGCCGAGCGAGCTGCGATGGCCGATCGACGCGTCGGCGCTGCCGTCGTGGCCGAGGGGCGTCCCGCTCTTCTCGGTCGACGCGTGCCTCGTCTTCCTAGGCTGGATGGCGTTCACGATCGCGACACACTTGATCCTCCCGGGCGCGAAGAAGCAGGGCGTGGTCCTCCCGAACGGCGAGCGGCTGACGTACAAGCTCAACGGGCTGTCCGTCTTCGTCGCGACCGCGGCGTGCGTGGGCGTTGGCGTGTGGAGCGGGCGACTGCATCTCGGATGGGTGCACGCGAATTTCGCGCCGTTGCTCACCGCGGGCGTCGCGTTCGCGTTCGCGCTCTCCCTCGCGCTGTACGTCGGGTCGTTCGTCGGCGAGAAGAAGCTCCTCGCCAAGGGCGGCGACAGCGGGAACGCGCTGTACGACTTTTTCATCGGGAGAGAGTTGAACCCGCGTCTTCTGCGCGGCGCTTTCGACTTGAAAGTCTTTTGCGAGCTCACCCCGGGCTTGATCGGTTGGCTCCTCCTCGACCTCGGGTTCGCGCATCAGCAGTTCCTGAACACCGGACGCGTCTCCCCCGCGATGGCGCTCGTGTGCGCGTTCCAAGGGATATACGTCCTCGACGCGCTGTGGTTCGAGCCCGCCATTCTCACGACCATGGACGTCACCACGGACGGCTTCGGATTCATGCTCGCGTTCGGCGACCTCGTGTGGGTGCCGTTCACGTACTCGCTCCAGGCGCGATACATCCTCGAGAACGACGTCGCGCTCGAGCCGTGGTTCGTGTGCCTCGTCGTGACGATCAAGATCATCGGATACGTCGTGTTCCGCGGCAGCAACGGGGAGAAGAATCGTTTCCGCCAAAACCCGAACGACCCTTCGGTGAAGCACCTGAAGTACCTCCCGACCGCGCGCGGCACGCGTCTGCTGATCTCCGGGTGGTGGGGCATGGCGAGGCACATCAACTACTTCGGCGATTGGCTCATGGCGTGGGCGTGGTGCCTGCCGTGCGGGTTCCGCGACGTCGTGCCGTATTTTTACGTCGTTTATTTCGGCGTGTTGCTCGTGCACCGCGACCAGAGAGATCAGGAGGCGTGCCAGGAGAAGTACGGGAAGGACTGGGACGCGTACTGCGCCATCGTGCGGTGGCGGTTCTGTCCGTACGTGTACTGATCGAGTCGACCGACGGGGCGGCATCGATATCGCGTCAGTCTGTGGGTGTTATTAATACGATGGATTATCACGACGCGCGCGCATCGCATCTTTTCGTGTTTTTTCTTCTCGCGCGCCTCGCGCGCGCGCCTCGTCAGCGGCTGAACGCGAACGCCGATGCGAGTGGATAAACCCATCTGTCCGTCCCGTCGGCGTCTCCGAGCACACCCGCACGCGCACGACCGCTCACGTCGTCGACCCCGACGCCGATGTACGCCATCTCCTCCACCACCGCCGCGCGCGTCGCGCCCGCGACGTCCGCGTCCGCGGCGCGCCCTCGCGCCGCGCGCGCGACGCTCCGCGCGCCTCTCCCCGTCGCGAAGACGGCGGCCGCGCTCGGCGCCTCCTCCTCCTCCTCCCGCCGCGGCGCCCTCCAAATCGTCGCCGCGGACGCGAAGGAGGTCCCCGGCACGGACGCGAAGGGCCTCGGGAAAGCCCTCCCGATGGAGATGGACATCGACGCCATCATGAAGCTCCTGCCGCATCGGTACCCGTTCCTCCTCGTCGACCGCGTCCTCGAGATCGAGCAGGGGTCGTACGCGATCGGTCTGAAGAACGTCACGATCAACGACAACTTCTTCCCCGGTCACTTCCCGCAGCGACCGATCATGCCCGGCGTGCTGATGGTCGAGGCCATGGCGCAAGTCGGCGGCCTGATCATGCTCGACCCGAGCGCGGCGGGAGAGGACGGCGGCGGGACGCAGCAGGAGTTTTTCTTCGCCGGCATTGACGGCGTGAAGTTTCGGAGGCCCGTCGTCCCGGGGGATCAGCTCGTCATGAAGGTGGTCCTGACGAAGATGAACAAGCGGTTCGGGATCGCGAAGATGAAGGGGCAGTGCTTCGTCGGCGAGGACCTCGCGTGCGAGGCCGAGCTCACGCTCGCGCTCGGGAGCTAATCGAATCGAAGACGGACGGATTCGTTTCGGAGGCGGCGGATAGCGGAGGGACGCTAAGGTTATGGACGACGACGCGGACTCGTCGTCGAGTCGCGCCGCGGCGAAGAGAGCCGGTGGAAACGCGAAGAACGCGACGCGCGTCGTGGGTAGATAGTCGGCCGATCTCCGCGCGTCGACGGCGCGCGGCGCGGCGCTCTTCTCTCTCTGCTACGCACGATCTGGATATTGAAAACACACGCGTCGTCGCATTCGCGCTCGCGCTCACTGGACCCCCGGAACTTGCATCACCTGTCGGCACTCCCCGCACGCGACGAGCGGCGCCCCCGGCGGCGGCTGCAGACGCGTCGCGCACCGCGGGCACTGAATCAGCGGCGGACGCGCGCTCGCGCCCGCGTCGGGGCGCCACCCAGGCATCGACCCCCCCGACCCCCCCGCGGCGCCGGCGCCCCCTTCCCCTCCGCCGCTGCTCTCTCCTCCTCCTCCGCCGCCGTCGCCCGGCATGGCGATGACTTGGTGGCACCCGCCGCATATCGCGAGCGACGCCCCCGGGGGCTGCTCCACGATCGCCGCGCACAGCGGGCACTTCACCATGCTCTTCGGCGGCGCCTTCGCGACGTACGGGTTGTTCGCGTCGTCGCCCCCCGGGTCGGACACGATCGGCGAGATGGCTTGCGGGGTTACAAGCGAACGTCGGGGTGGAGTTGAAAGGCGTCAGAAGCGGAGTTGAAAGGCGTCGAGGGCGGGGATTGAAAGCGAGGGGTGGGCGGAGAGACGCGGCGGGCAAAGTCCTTAAGGAACGGCGTTCACCACGCCGACGCGGTCGTATGGGGACCAGTGTGAGTTGGGACGCACCTTGCCCGCACGCCCCGCACGCGACCGTGGGCGCGCCGGGGGGGATCATGAGCTGCGCCGCGCACGTCGGGCACGTCGCGATGAGGCTGCGGCCGTCGGCGTGCGCGCGCGCGTGCGCGTGCGCGGACGACGCGGAGGAGAAGTCGGGCTGCCGGATAGCGCCTGTCGAGGAGGGGGCCCGAGGGGCGCGGCGACGCGACGCGACGGGGTGAGGGGGGGGATCTCGTCGGCGACGTGGGAGGAAAGATTTGGAAACGACCGTCGCGCGCGGGTCCACGACGCGACGACGACGCGGGCGGGGAGGGCGCGACGCGCACCACCGCGGCCTTCGTCCACGTCCCCGCCGGGCAGCGGCATGTACCCGCCGTCCGCGGCCATGACGCGTGCGTGCGGAGTCCTCGCGAGCGCGTCTATGATGAGTGAAGAACGACGAACGCGTCGCGTGGCGACCGCGGCACAAATCTCGTTCCAACGGCTGGGCACGCGCTTTGCGACGTCAGGTCGTCGACGCGATTTTTTTCTCATCAGCAGACTCGTCGACGACAACACACAAGCTACTCCCCACCCCCCACCCACACACCCCCACCCACCCCCCCAAACCACACCACATCACACGATGTACGACGGCGCGAGCTCCATCCCGATCGACACGTTGTCCCACTGCTCCGCCGTGAACGCCGCCTTCGTGTCCGCCCACGTGTCTTGGTGCGTCTTCTTGAACTCGGAAAACGTTCGACGCACCGTGTCCTTGACGTGCCGCGACGGATCCGACGACCAAGACGCGAGCGTCTCGAGCGTCCCGGGGAGCCACGACGGGACGTCGTACGGCGCGGAGAGCACGCACGCGGAGAGCGCGAGCACCGCGCCGTGCCTCCGCGTCGAGACGTCGATCGACGTTCCGTCGTCTTCCGTCGCCGCCGGCGTCTCTCGCCGTCGCCGCCCGCCGCCGCCGCCGCCCGCGTCCGCGCCCGCTTTCAAACACCGCGCGCGAAGCGCCCTCTCCGCGCCGTTCACGACGCACACGCCGCGCATGAACCCGATGAGCGACTCCCCCGCGAGCAGCCGGACTTCGATCTGCGCGTCCGTCAGCGCAAGAAACACCGCGTCGCGCAGACCGTCGCGGTCCGCGTCTGAGGGCCGTTCCATACGAGCGAATGTCGGGGTGGAGTTGAAAGGCGTCAGTTGGGGTTGAAAGGCGCCGAGGGCGGGTATTGAAATCGAGGGCTGGGCGGACAGAAGAGCCGGGCAAAGTCCTTAAGGATCGGCGTTCACCACGCCAGCGCGGTCGTATGGGAACCAGTGTATAGAACGCACCTGACAACGCGAAGGCGTGACGAAAGGCGAAGGCTTGCGTGAACTTCAACGCGGCGGCGCGCGCGTGCCACTGCGCGTCGCTCAACCCCTCGTGAATCCCTCGCACGACGCCCGCGATCGCTTCGCCGGGGAACACGACGTACTTCAGATGCGTCAGCGCGCGCTTCGCGACGAGCGCGAAGTCGCGATCCGGAGCCTCTTGCGCGCGCAACGCCGACGGAAGCAACGACGCCAGCCGAGACGCGACGGCAACGGACCCGGCGTCGCCGCCCTTCGCGAGCTGTATCACCGTCAGGAAGACGCCCTCGAGCCAGGACTGCCCGCGACCGGGGGGCGCTCTCGCGTCCGCGGTCGTGGGCGTCGCCGCCGCGGGAGGGGGCGCGTCGAGATCCATGGGGACGCCGGCGTTAACGGCGGCGTTGGCGCGTTCAATCGCCGCCGCCGTCTCCGCCGGGTTCGCCGCGAGCGCCTCCCTCACCGCCCTCGGCGCGCGCGCCACGAACTCGTCCAGGAGCTCGTGCGCCAGCGCTCTGAGCTCCGCTCTGCCGACGCTCTCGTCGTCCGCGACGTGCGGCCCCGCGTGCGACGCGATCAGATGTGCGGCGACCTTCGCGGCTTCTTCGCGCGTCGGCCGCGCGTCGCTCGCGAGCGGCGACGCCTCGCCGGGCGCGAGCATCTCCCGCAGGAACCCGCCCTGGAACGACACGCCCGTCAGCGGCGAGGCGAGCTCTGCGATGGCTTGCGATGCGAGCTCGAACCGTCGCGATTGCCACGCGACCGTGGCGGTTCGCGCGTCGAGCGGCGCGGCGATCAGATCCAGCGTCGCCTGAGACGCCGCGGTCACGTAGTCGCCGTCCTCCTCCTCCCCCCCGAGTTCGTTCCCACCTCGGACGACGTATCTCACCGCGCGCATCCACTCCTCGGTGTCGTCCGCGGGCGCCTCCATCGCGCTCTTGTGTAACGTGGCGCTCGCCCAGCGTATGGTCTCCGGTGAAGGGTCGGTCGACGCGAGGATCCCCGCGAGCGCCTCCGCGGCGGCGCATCTCGCGCCTCGGTCGCCGTGCGTCGCGATCGCCTCCTTGATCGCGCGCTCGACCGCGCCGCCGATCAAAACCTCCGGCGCGACGCTGAAGAACAGCCGGAACGCGCGCGCGCACGCGGTCACGAAGCACCCGTGCGTCGCGATCTCCGCGCCCCTGCACTTCGGCCACGGCGCCCCCGACATGTCGCCGCCCGCGCCGTACAAATTCTCCGCCGCTTGCGTCAGCGCGTCCGCGCGGGAAGTCGCGGGAAGACCGCCGCCGTGGCCGCCGTGGTCGCCGCCGCCTAAACCCTCCACGTGATGACACAGCGCGATGTTCTTCAACACGATCTCCACCGCGCGCGGGGTCTTCGCGAGGACGTCGCGGACGACGGTCGACCCGGCGTCGTGGAACGCGTCGTAACGCGAGATCATCAGCAGCGCGCAAGCCGCGGGCAGCCGCAGCGTCTTCGACGGACCGAGCAGGCACGACATGGCGTATTTGGCCAGCCGCGCCATCTCGCGCGCGTCGATCTTCGGGTGCACGAGGAATAATAGGAGCGCGTTCGCCATGATGCTGTACGTCCAGTGGAGAACCGCGCCGGGGGAGGCGTCGTCGGCGCCGTCGGCGTCAGCGTCGGCGGCGTCGTCTTTCGCCGCCGCCGCCGCCGCCGGGTCCTTCTCCGCGGGCGACATCAAGTCGTAGACGCTCTGTGAGGGTCGTTCCATACAAAAAAAGGTTCGTCGGTCAGTTGAAAGGAGACACGATCAAATGTTGAAACCGAGCGATGGGTGAAAAACGTTTGTAAAGAACGCACCTCCCTCGCCGCGGCCAAATCCGGATGCAACTCGAAGTCGTCGTCCGCGCCGGGCCCGCTCGTGACGTTCCCTCGCAGCGTCGACCGCGAGAACCGGATCGCGATGGACAAAAACAGCTCGTTCACCGCCGCCTGCGCCTTGTCCGCGTCGTGATGCGACGACCGCAAGAGCGCGTCGCTCACCGCGCGAAAGTACGACGGGTCCACGCGCATGCGGTTGACGCTGTGCGTAGACTTAGGGTCGTTCCATACGAGCGAACGTCGGGGTGGAGTTGAAAGGCGTCAGTTGGAGTTGAAAGGCGTCGAGGGCGGGGATTGAAAGCGAGGGACCCTGGGCGGAGAGA
>MDSW01222907.1_pt1 | contig 11703 bp, 11 predicted proteins | sample 811171 | NCBI WGS metagenome assembly MDSW01 (sample SAMN05326641, study PRJNA326480) | marine metagenome | isolation source: seawater | place: Atlantic Ocean: North West | collected 2012
AAAAAAAAAAAAATTGGGTATTTTGGATCTTTATATGACTCCAGGGGTTTGAGTTTGTTAACTAATCTAGCAAGAATAGATAAACAAAATTCTTATTTTTTATATGGCAATACAAAAAATATTAATAAAATAATTTCAAAAAAAAAAATTGAAAATTTATTTCTTCATAATTATGTTCCTTATAAAATAATTCCTGAAACACTAAAAAAAATGGATGCCTTTATAATGCCCTATGTTTCAGCTATCACAGTTGCAGGAGATGTTGGAGATGTAACTAAATTTACATCACCATTAAAATTATTTGATTATTTAAGTGTTGGTAAACCTATAATTTGCTCAAATATAAAAATTTTACAAGAAATATTAGAGAATAAAAAAAATGCTATTTTTGTAAATAATTATAAAAATATAAATGCATGGAAGATGGAAATTAATAAATTATTTTACCAAAAAACAAAAGTAATCATAATTTCAAAGAATAACTTCAAACTTAGTAAAGAGTTTTCTCATTCAAAAAGAGTAAAAAAATTATTAGATGAAATTAATAAATGATTGAATAATTAAAAATGAAAAAAAAAATTGTTTTTTGGTGTCCATTTATTTCAAAGGTTGGAACAATAAATGCGGTTATGGAAAGTGCAAAAGCTTTGGCAAATTCAAAAAAATTTGAATGTAAGATTATTAATGTTTTTGGTGAATTTGATGACTACAATTATATAATTAAGAAAAATAAAATTAAAGAAGTTAAATTAATTAAAAATAGATTTTTATTAAAATTACCAAAAGAAGGATACTTTTGGAGTAGATTAAATTTTGTTTTGATAATGATTTTTGGTTTTTTCCCTTTATTTCTTTACTTAAAAAAAAATAGTAGAGAACTATTGTTTGTTTATTTATTATCATCCCTGCCATTCTTGGTAATTTCAATATTTAAATTAAAAAATAGAATAATTTTTAGAATTTCAGGTAAAGTAAATTTTTCTTATTTAAGAAAAAAAATTTGGCTAAAAGTAAAAAAAAATATTCAAAGAATTTTAGTTCAGACAAATTATTCAAAAAAAAAACTTATTGGACAAAAAATTTTTGATCAAAATAAGATAATATTTTTAGGGGATCCCATTATAGATATTAATTATATAAATAAGATTAAAAAAAAAAAATTGAAAAAAAATATTTATCTAGAAACTACTATATTAGTATAGGCAGGCTTACTCAGCAAAAAAATTTTACTTTTTTAATTGATGCAATAGAAAAAATCTTAAAAAAAAATAATTTTAGATTATTGATATTAGGAAGTGGCGAGGAAAAATTTTCAATTTTAAAAAAAATAAAAGAAAAAAAACTTGAAAATAAGATTTTTCTGCTTGGGTATAAAAAAAATGTTTATAAATATCTTAATAAATCTCAAGGTTTAATTTGTAGTTCATTATGGGAAGAACCAGGTTTTGTAATCCAAGAAGCAGCAGCATGTAAAAAAATTATTTTAAGTTCAAATTGTAAAAGTGGGCCTTCAGAGTTTTTAAATAATGGGAAGAATGGTTATATATTTAATTCAAATGATAAAAGGAGTTTTATTAGAAGTTTTAATCAAATGATGAAAGAAAAAAAAAAACATTCAAAAAAAATTCAAAATAACTTCTTTAAATGTAAGAAATACACAAAAGAATATTTTGCTAAAAAAATTACGGTTGAGTTAGATTTATAATATTTAGTAGCTCTTTTTTATATTTTTCTAAATTATACTTATAATTAAAAATTACATTTTTAAAACTAATCGTTTTTTTATTTCTTAATAAAATTTTATGGTTATTAACAATTTTTTGCAAAATTTTACTTAAATGGATAATTGAATTTTTTTTGTAAAGCATTCCGTATTTATAAGATTTTATTAACTCTCTTGGTCCAGTAGGACAATCAGAACTGATTATGTACTTTCTGTTTAATGCAGCTTCAAGCAGTACGTTAGGAAATCCCTCATATAATGATGAGAGTATAAAAATATTAGATTTTCTTAAATAGTAATTCTTACTTTTTTGGTTGTGTGAAATTTTTACAAGGTTTTTTAATTTCTTTTCTTCAATCAAATTAATTAAATTTTCTTCTTCAGGCCCTTGACCAATAATTAATAGTCTAAATTTTTCCTTATTTTTTATAATTGCTAAAGCCTCAATAATTTCTGATTGGTTTTTTTGTTTAACGAGGCGACCTATATTTAATAGGTTTATTGTATTTTTCTTAAAAAAATTTTTTTTAAATTGATTGTTTTCTCTCTCTTTAATAATAGGATTATGAATTGTAACAGGTCTTAAGCCAAAAAATTTCTCAAATTTTTTGTTAAACTCATTTCCATTAACAATAATTAGATTACTTTTGGAGAGTAAGAATTTAAATAACTTTTTTTTGAAATAGTTATTTGCCCATCCCTCTGGTGAAATATTCGATCTTATAATAATTTTTCTTTTAAGAATAATAGCAATTATTAAGGCATAAAAATTACCCTGAAATGAGAAAATTAATGCTTTTGGATTATTTATACAATTTACAAACAATTTACACATGCAGTAGATAAATTTTATTCTTCTAGGTAAAAAAGAAATTTTTAAATTTGAAAAAATTATCTTAATTTTTTTATTAAGATTTTTTTTTAAAAAATTTGTTTTCTCATAAGTAATTAAATAAAAATCTAAATATTTAAGTTGGGCTGCGATATAATTTGAAACAATAAAAAAATTTTTTTCAACTCCTCCTAATTCAAACAAGGGAAAAAAAAAAATTATTTGATTTTTTTTAGTTGATTTCATATAAATTAAAAGTGTCAAATGTCTCAGTAATCATTCCTTACAAGAATAATATTAATTACCTTTTTTTAACTATAGAATCTATTTTAAATCAAACTTATAAAAATTTTTCAATAGTTATTATATATGATGATGAAAATAAATTCGATTTATTAAAGATAAAAAAGTTTATTAATAAAAAAAAAATTAAAAAAATTCAGATTATTGAAAATCGTAAAAATATTGGAGTTGGAAAATCAAGAAATATTGGAATAAGAAACAGCAAATCAAAGTATTTAGCTTTTATTGATAGTGATGATTTATGGGCTAGAAATAAATTAGAACTGCAAGTTAAGTTTATGAATAAAAAAAAATTACGATTTTCCCACACCTCATATTATTTGATAAATGAACAGGGAAATAAGATATCATCTCGTATTGCCAAAAAAAATTTATTTTACAGTGATTTGATTAAATCTTGTGATATTGGATTGTCCACAGTAATGGTGGAAACAAACTTTTTAAAAATGAATAAATTTAAATTTTCCTCCTTGAGCACCAAAGAAGATTATGTTTTATGGTTAAACCTTTTTAAAAAAATAAAAACAATAGAAGGATTTGATAAAAAATTAACTTTTTATAGAAAAAGAAAAAACTCACTCTCATCAAATATAATTCTTAGTTTCATTAATGGCTATAAGGTATATAGAAATCACTTGAAATTTGGAATTATTAAATCTTTTTTTAGACTTATGGTCTTAGCATTATATTCCCTCAAAAAAAAAATATTAAATGATTTTTTAAAATATAATTAATCAAAATAATTTTTTTATATGTAATTATTGAGTATCTTTACAGTTAAGCAAATTTGGTCTAAGGATAAAATTATATTTGTTAATTCTATGAATTTTTAAAATGAAAAAAATATTAATTACTGGATGCGCAGGTTTTATCGGTTTTCATTTATCGAAAAATTTTTTAGAAAAAAAATTTCAAATAATTGGTATAGACTCCTTAAATAATTATTATTCCAAAGATTTGAAACTTAAAAGATTAAAAATCCTTAAAAGTTTTAAAAATTTTCATTTTAAAAAAATTGATCTAAAAAACTTCGAAAAAGTTTCTAGTTTTTTGAAAAATAAAAAAGTTGATCAAATATTTCATCTTGCTGCACAACCTGGAGTAAGAGTTTCTTATCTCAAGCCCTTTAATACACTAAGACAAAATATTTCTACATTTTCAAATATAATTGAAATTGCACGAATTAAAAAAGTCAAAAAATTTGTATATGCATCCTCTAGCTCAGTTTATGGTGACACTAAAATTTTTCCATTTAAAGAAAATGATAAAGATAACAAACCAATATCTGTTTATGGCTCAACAAAATTATCAAATGAAATATTGGCATTAAGTTATGCAAAGAATTTTAAAATAAAATGTATAGGTTTGAGATTTTTCACAGTTTATGGTCCCTATGGTAGACCAGATATGGCGTATTATAGTTTTCTTAATAAATTAAAAAAAAACATCCCTATAGTTGTTTTTAACAGAGGAGTTATGAAAAGAGATTTTACTTATATAGATGATGTTATCCGAGCAGTTACAGATGTGAGTAAAATGAAAGTAACAAATTATCATTTGATTTTAAACATTGGAAAAGGAAAACCAGATAATTTAATGAATTTAATATATTTATTACAGAAAAATTATGGAAAAAAATTTAAGATTAATTTTAATAGCAGGATACCAAAAGGTGATATAAAAAAAACTTATTCAAATATTTCTAAGGCAAAAAAACTAATTAAATTTAAGCCAAAGATTGATTTGGAAAAAGGTATCGAAAAATTTGTAGATTGGTATAAAAATTTTTATGAAATTAAATGATAGTTTAATATCAAAAAAATTCGTTGAAATACTTGTAATAATTTTTCCTATTGCTCTTTTGTTTAGCAATTTACTAGCTGAAGCATTAATTTTTCTATTAATAATTTTTTATTTTACAAAAATAAAATTAAAAGATTTAATTTTAGATCTAAAACATCCTATAATTTTTGGTCTGATTATTTTTTGGTTCTACTTGATCTTAAATACTTTAGTAAATATTGAAAATAGACCAAGTTTTGAAAGAACAATTTTCTTTATAAGATTTCCACTATTAATATTAAGTTTAAATTTTTTAATAAATTCTTTGAATTTAAATTTAAAAAAGATATTTAATTTTTGGATATTTATTTTTTTTATAATTGGTATTGATTTATTTATCCAATTTTTTACCCACTCAAATCTCTTGGGATATCAAGCAATACAGCAAGGTGCAGTTTACAGACTTGGCGGTTTTATGAATGATGAGTTAAAGATATCAAATTTATTGTATCATTTTGGGGCTCTGATTTTTTCATTTTACTTTTGCAAAAAATCTACACCAAAATTAAATTCTACTTATTTAAGCTTATTTTTTTTAATATTTATGACTATATCAATATATTTAACTTTAGAGAGAGCTAACTTTATCACAATTTTGTCATTTATTTCATTGTTTATGATTTTTTTAGCTTTTAAACATAGAAAAATTTTTTTTTTTTATATTTCAATTTTTTTAATTTTTTTATTTTCTGCTTTTCTTATCAAAAATGATCATTCAAAAAGAATGGTTCATGATTTGTTCACAAAAATTCAACTCTTTAAAATAAATACTAATGAAAATTTTTTAAAAAAAAACTCTCATTATTTTGCTCACTATTCTGCAGCCTACCAGTTATACGAAAAAAATATTTTTTTTGGTGTAGGCTTAAAAAATTTTAGAAAATTTTGTAATGACAGTAGCTTTGATGAAAAAATTCATAGTAAGTGGCAGAATAGAAAATGCGCTACACACCCTCACAATTTTTATTTTGAAATGCTTTCAGAAATTGGTTTGATAGGTTTCATCTTAATTATTAGTTTTTTTATTTTTTCTTTTTATACTTTTTTCAATCTTTACAAAAAATCAGGAAATACTTTCTTATTATTGACTACTTTTATTTTATTTGTTTACTTTATTCCATTTCTTCCTAAGGGGAGTTTTTTCTCTAACTGGAACGCGATGATATTCTGGTTTATTTTTTCTATAATTTATTCAATCTATCAGAAGATATTGAAACAAAATAATTAAATTTGTTATCACTAATATTAATTATTAGTATAAAAATAATAGCAATTGTGTGATAAAAATATGAATTTATATAAATGATATTAAGCTTAATATTTTTACTTATAGCCACAATATATCTTACAACTCTAAATACTTTATTAGTAAAAACAAACTTTTGTCTTGATAGAATTTCATCAGGAGAAAAACATAAATTACTTGCTAGACTTAAAAAAGATATACCTCTATCAGGCTCTTTTTTTATTTTACCTGTTTTTTTTTATCTTTTTTTTTTTGAGTATCCCTTATTTACTTTTACGTGTTTTTTATTTTTATTATTAGGCTGTCTTTCAGACACAAAAATTATTTCTTCTCCAAAAAATAGATTATTTTTGCAAATTATTATTTTAACAATTTTTTTCTCTTTCCAAGAAAATTTGACATTAGATTTAAGAATAGACATGTTAAATTCAATTTTGGAAACAGATTTATTTAGAATAATTACTTTATCCTTTTTTTTATTAGTTTTAGTGAATGGCTATAACTTCATAGACGGGGTAAACAGTTTATGTTCTTTAAATTTCTTAATAGTATTAATTTTTTTGTATCTATTGGGTAATGATTTAAATAATTTTCCATTTGTAACTCAAATAAAAATTTTGATTATATTTTTAATTGTTTTTGTTTTTTTTAATTTCTTTGGAAAAAATTTTTTAGGTGATGGAGGTGTATATGGAATTAGTCTTTTAATTGGTATATTATCAATTCAAATATCATTACAATCAGATAGATTATCACCATATTTTATTGCCAATTTATTATGGTATCCTGCCTTCGAGAATTTATTTAGCATTATAAGAAGAACAATTTATAAAAGAAAAAACTATTTGGCTGATAATTATCACTTACATCAATTAATATTCAAGTTTTTATCAAAAAATAAAATTTTTAAAAAAAAGTATTTATTAAGTTCAATTACTGGAATTTGTATTAATTTTTATTTAATTATAATTTATACAATTGGATATATCTTTTATTCAAAAACAAATATTCAAGTTTTTCTAATTTTATTAAGTGTATTAATTTATATAATTGTTTATATTTTATTATTGAAAAAAATTCGATAGGTATATAAAAGTTTTGCAAATAGTTTCAATAATTTAATAAAAATGCGTAATATAATTGTAGTAACAGGTGGTGCTGGTTTTGTCGGCACAAATTTAATTGAAAAATTGGTAAATAAAACCAAATTTAATATTATTAGTATTGATAATTATTCCTCAGGAAGTAAAAAAAATCATATCAAAGACAAGAGAATAAGATACATAAAATCTGATACAGCCCAAATTGCTAAAACATTAAACTTGTATAAAAAAAAAATTCACTCAATTTTTCATTTTGGGGAATTTTCGCGTATATATCAAAGTTTCTTAAAAATGGAAGAATGTATAAAATCTAATACAATTGGCTCTCATGCTGTTTTTAATTTTTGTTTATCAAATAAGATTAAACTTATTTACTCAGCAACCTCTGCAAGTATAGGCAATAAAGGTCATGATAAAAATTTATCACCATACGCTTTCACTAAAGCTAAAAATCTGGAAATGTTAGAAAATCTTAAAAATTGGTTCAATTTTAAATATGAAATAGTATATTTTTATAATGTGTATGGCCCAAGACAAATAGGTGTTGGTGATATGGCTACAGTAATTGGAATTTTTGAATATCTATTTAAAAAGAAGCGACCATTGACTGTAGTAAAGCCCGGTTCACAATCAAGAAGATTTACTCATATCTCTGATACAGTTGAGGCTTGTTTTTACGCTTGGAAAAACAATAAGTGTAGACATTACAGTATTTCCAATAAAAATACTTACTCAATTTTAGAAGTTGCTAAAATGTTTAAAACTAGCATTAGATTTTTACCTGCAAGAAAAGGTGAGAGATTTGCATCAGCTCTTACAAACATGAATTTATCTAATAAAGTTTATAAGTTGTTTGGTAAAATACAATTAAAAGACTACATAAAAACTATTATTAATTAGGCTTATTTAAGAATATTTCATTGTTTACAATATATCAGATTTAGGTATAAACATTTCGCCGGTAATTATTGCGAAAGTGTTATACCCGATCCCATTCCGAACTCGGAAGTCAAGCCTTTCTGCGCCGATGGTACTTTGCCTTAAGGTATGGAAGAGTAGGTCATTGCCGGCATAAAATTTACTTAAGTTTGCAATTATGAAAATTAAAAGTTCCTTAAAATCTATAAAAAAGAGAGATTTAAATTCTAAACTTGTTAGACGTAGAGGAAGAGTTTACATAATTAATAAAACAAATCCGAAATTTAAAGCAAGACAAAAATAACTTTTATGGACAATGATAACCATAAGAAGACTTGGAATAATTTTACCAAATTTGTTTTGTGGGGAACCGTTGCAGTTATTGCTATACTTATGTTAATGGCAATTTTTCTTTTATAAATTATTATGAAAATCGCATCAATTTCTGAAAATATTGAATTAGAAAAAAGAATTGCTCTCACGCCAGAGATTGCAAAAAAATATATTGGACTTGGTTTTGAAGTTTTATTACCTGAAAAATATGGATATCATTTAGGAATTAATAAAGACCAATATCTAGAGCTTGGAGTTAAGATTTTAAAAGATGATAAAGAAATAATTGAAAGCGGTGATATTATTACTCAAGTAGGATTCCTTTCAGACGATAAACAAGATTTATTAAAAGAAAATCAAATTTTAATTGGATCATTAAATCCTTTTTTAAATAAGTCAAAAATTGATAATCTTACTAAAAAAAAAGTAAGCGTTTTTTCTTTGGAGTTATTACCAAGAATAACAAGAGCACAGTCTATGGATATTTTATCATCTCAAGCAAACCTAGCTGGTTATAAAGCTGTAATCGAGTCATTTGCAAGTTTTGAGAAGGCTATTCCAATGATGATGACTGCTGCTGGAACAGTTCCAGCTGCGAAAGTTTTAGTTGTAGGAGCGGGAGTTGCAGGTTTACAAGCAATAGCGACTGCTAAAAGAATGGGTGCAATTGTTTACGCAACAGACGTAAGAATGGCATCTAAAGAACAAGTCGAAAGCTTAGGTGGAAAATTCTTAACTGTAGACGGTTCAGAAAACCTTGAAACTGAGGGAGGTTACGCAAAGGAGGCCTCAGAGGATTTTAAAAAGAAGCAAGAAGAATTACTATCAGAGACTCTTAAAAAAATTGATATAGTGATTTGCACAGCTTTAATCCCAGGAAAAAAAGCACCCGTTATTATTAAAGATAGTATGATTAATAATATGCAATCAGGTTCAGTAGTTTATGATTTAGCTGCTATACAAGGTGGTAATACAGCATTTACTGAAGTAGATAAAATAATCGACAAAAATGGAGTGAAAATCATGGGTGAAAGTAACATATTAAATAAACTACCCATTTCTGCATCAAGCTTGTATGCTAAAAACATGTTTAATTTTGTCTCCAATTTACTGGATAAAAAATCAAATAAAATTAATATAAATTTAGAAGATGAGATAATTGACAAAACATTAATTAAATAAATTTATGGAAATAGACCCTTTAATTTTTAGATTAAGCATTTTTATAATGGCAATATTTGTCGGATATTATGTTGTATGGAGTGTTACACCTTCACTACACACTCCTTTAATGTCAGTTACCAATGCAATTTCATCTGTAATTATTGTTGGAGCTATTATTGCCGGATTATCTGGTGGTTCAGAGTCAGTATTTAATACTTCAAGCATTTTTGGATTTTTAGCCATTGCATTGGCAGCGATAAATATTTTTGGTGGATTTTTGGTAACTCAAAGGATGCTTGCAATGTATAAAAAAAAGAAAAAAACAAATAAATAAAATGATATCAGCAAATTTATCCGCGATTTTTTACTTAATTTCAGGAGTATTATTTATTCTTGCATTAAGGGGGCTATCATCACCAGAAACATCTAGGCAAGGTAACTTTTTTGGAATTTTTGGTATGATTATTGCTGTAACAGTCACATTTTTATCAATCGGAAATTTTTCAAATGGATTTATTTTTGTTTTAATTTTTATTTTAGTAGGTGGCTCAATTGGAGCCTTGATAGCGTATAGGATACCAATGACGGCAATGCCTGAATTAGTTGCGGGATTTCACAGCTTAGTTGGATTGGCAGCAGTATTTGTTGCTATTTCTGCTTTTTTAAATCCAGAGGCATTTAAACTTGGATTTCCTGGGAATATAAAGCTTGGCAGTTTAATTGAGATGTCAATTGGAGCAGCTGTTGGGGCCATCACATTTTCTGGTTCCATAATAGCTTTTTTAAAACTCCAGGGTATCATGTCTGGTTCACCAATAACATTTAAAGGTCAGCATCCTTTGAATGCTATAATCTTAATATCAATAATTATTTTGATTTATTTATTATGCTCAACCCAATCCCCAAGTTTGTTTTGGGCATTATTAGCAGTTTCTTTTTTAATTGGTTTCCTTCTTATAATTCCTATAGGCGGTGCTGATATGCCGGTAGTAATTTCTATGCTTAACTCCTATTCTGGATGGGCAGCTGCAGGTATTGGTTTTACTTTGGAGAATACTGCTTTAATTATTACTGGAGCTCTTGTTGGATCATCGGGAGCAATTTTATCTTATATAATGTGTAAAGGAATGAACCGGTCTTTTTTTAATGTTATTTTAGGTGGATTTGGTGCAACAGATGAGACATCTGGAAAAAAGACTAAAGAGCAAAGACCAGTTAAAAGTGGTAATGCAGATGACGCAGCATTTTTAATGAAAAATGCATCTTCTGTAATAATTGTCCCTGGCTATGGGATGGCAGTAGCACAAGCACAACATGCATTAAGAGAAATGGTTGATACTTTAAAGAAAAACGATATCAAAGTTTCTTATGCAATTCATCCTGTGGCTGGTAGAATGCCTGGACATATGAACGTTTTGTTAGCAGAGGCAAATGTTCCTTATGATGAGGTATTTGAGTTAGATGAAATAAACAATGATTTTGCTAATGCCGATGTTGCATATGTTATTGGCGCAAATGATGTGACAAATCCAGTAGCGAAAACTGACCCACAAAGTCCAATTTATGGAATGCCAGTCCTGGATGTAGAAAAATGTAAATCTGTATTGTTTGTAAAAAGAAGTTTATCTCCAGGCTATGCTGGTATTGATAATGAATTATTTTACAGAGATAACACTTTAATGTTATTTTCAGATGCAAAAAAAATGACAGAGGAAATTATTAAAAGTTTTAATTAAACTTTAATAATCATTTGTTTATTTATAGGAGAATTACAGCTTAAATTTAACTATGAGAAATATAATTTTTTTCTGTCCTTTTATTTTTGATGGAGGATTGGAAAAAACTCTGCAGATTTACGCAAATTATTTTTCAAATAATTATAAGGTATTTGTTGTTACTAACTGCAACTATAGTTTGAATATAAAATTTTCAAAGAAAGTAAAAGTAATAAATCCAAGAAATAAATTTTTTCTTAATTCAAGATATTTAAATAATCTTTATTGCATTTATTTGATTTTTAAAAATTTTGAGAGAAATTCAATAATTTTTTCTATGCAAGATCATATATTTATTTTGCTTACAAAAATATTTTATAAAAAAAATTTTAGATATATTCTAAGAACTGCAAATCCAATCATAAATGATAAAAATATTTATGAACAAAGAAATTATTCTTATAAAAATAGATTAATCAAAAAATTAACTATATTAATATACAAACTATCAGATGCTGTAATTA
>MDSW01140171.1_pt1 | contig 11702 bp, 9 predicted proteins | sample 811171 | NCBI WGS metagenome assembly MDSW01 (sample SAMN05326641, study PRJNA326480) | marine metagenome | isolation source: seawater | place: Atlantic Ocean: North West | collected 2012
CGGATTGCATGCGCCTTAATGAATAAGGCACTTGAGGTCGAGCCAGATCTTGCCAGTGTGATGAAACGATTTCGCCGCGTAAATGAACTTCGTCGTGAGCAAAACTTGCCAGAGTTTCGCCGATTAAAGTTTAAAGAGTTGGTTCGGCAAGCTTCAGATCGACTCGCAGTTTCAGATTATAAAGGAGCGCATGCCTCTTTAGACGCGCTGCTCGTACTTTTCGGTCAACCTAAAAAACCGAGCGATTATCTCCTAAACTAGATAAGCACTTGTAAATCCTTACTAATCCCCAAAATAAGACATTTTCCCGACTTATATAAGTGCGCGAACTGTTTCCATTGAGTGCTTGCTCGCAGTGGATCGCTGTAGAATAACTATAAGTGTTGGGGGATTCCTGGCCATCTTTTCATGGTGACTATGGGTAGAAAAACATCGAGTAGCAAACGCCAACGCATTGGCGGCCGACAAGAAGGATCTGTGGTAGCACAGTGGGTGTGGGGAAATTTGTCCTACGCCGCTAGGCGCTACGCTGGCTTAATTGTCGCGGTTGTGAGTTTGGCTCTGAGTGCATGGGGTTCATTTCGGGAACCTCAAAGCCTGGGTGTGTTCCACGGACTTATCCTTAGTGTATTAGCATTCTATTTAGGTTTACGTCTGTATTCTCGGCTAGCGGGGGATCGTTCCACTACGCCCGCACCGACAACGCTGCAAATTGTCGAGCTCGGCTTTTTATTGGTCGCGGGTACATTTTCCTTGGTGGAACTTACCGGTGGACCTTCGGGCCTGCTCTACCCACTGGTTTATGTCCTGGTCGCTTTTTTGGTCGCATTTCATTCTTTGAAAGAGGCGACAGTGTTTATTGGCTTAATTGCTTTAAGCGAAGCGGCCATTTGGTTTTTACAGCCTGAGCCCATGGGGTGGCGGCTCCTAACTTCTCACCTGTCGTTTATTTCACTCTTTAGTTTTCTCTTTGCGGTTTTCTTGCGAGGAGAAGTGGTTAGACAAAAGTCCACGGTCCGGCGGCAAATCGACAGTCAGCTTTCTATCATTGCTGACGAAGCGGAAGACTTCCGTCTGACCTCTGCATTGAGTTTGGATAGCCGTGACTTGTCGGCTGAAGAATTGGCCAACCGGCGCACCATCAGCTCCGTTCAAGCCATTCATGATTCGCTCTACAATGTGTTGGCGGTGGCCGAGCGTGCGCTGCAGCCCCATACTGTGGGTTTATTTTGGCTCGATATCCAGGGCAGCCGCCTGCGGCTTAAAGAGCTGCGCAGTGAGTCGGACCACGTGCAAGAGCGACCCATTGGAATTGGTGAAGGCGTTTTGGGCGCTATTGCTAAACAAAAAGAGCCCATCGTTTTGCAGAATATGCGGCCGGGTCATGCGGGCCTTGTTTATTACGATAAGCCAGAGAAGGTAACTGACTTCATCGGTGTTCCCGTGATGGAACGGGGGCATTTACGTGGCATTTTGGTCGCAGATAGAATTGATGGCCGTAGCTTTGATAATGGCGACCTCGATGTCATGACCACCATTGCCGAAGAAGCCATGCGAGCGGTTCAGGTCGAGCAGATTTTCGGTCAAATGGATCAAGAGAAGTTTCAGAAGGAACGGTTTTATCAAGCTCTGCGTGATTTCAATTCTGCTTTAACCGTGGACGAAGTGGCGCAGGTAACGCTTCGAGCGGCGCGCCGGGTAACGGGTGCTGAGTTTGCGGCTGTTTGCGTTTCTGGTGAGGTCGAGGGTGAGATGCGCATCGCTTCGTGCGATTGGCTGGAGATGCCAGAATACAGTGAGCTGGTGGGTGAGGTCTTTGAAGCGCAGCAAGGTTTGGTTGGCGCAGCCATTAAGGCACGGCACACGCTACCCTATGGAACGGCTCGGGCGCGCAGTCAGCGGATTTTTGGCAATGCCATCAATATTCCTGTGGCGGGCGTTCAGGTTTATCCACTCTTGTGGAAACACGTTGGTGTGGGCGCTTTGGTCATTGGCAGTATGCGCAAAGAGTTTTTAAGCATGCAGGCCGCTGACATGGTTCGTGTGATCGGTGACCATGCCGCCATCGCGATTGCCAACGCGCAAATGTATGAGCGCATGGAGCAGTTGGCGACCACGGATGGTTTGACGAATTTGGTCAATCACCGTCACTTCCAGGAACTCTTCGACTCCATGATGCATCGGGCCGAACGCTATGGACGCAAGTTCTCCTTGGTCTTATGCGATATCGATCACTTTAAGCGTGTGAACGATACCCACGGTCACCCCGTGGGTGACATGGTTCTTCGCAAAGTCGCGCGGATTTTGGAGTCCAGTGCACGCAATACCGACGTCGTAGCTCGTTATGGTGGAGAAGAATTTGCGATTTTAATGGAGGAGACTGATTCCGAAGGTGCCAACACAATTTGTGAGCGGATTCGCAAGCAGATTAAGGCAGAGAGCTTTCACAGTGATGTTGGGCAATTCAATTGCACCATGTCATTGGGCATTGCCACGTATCCAACCGACTCAGACACAAAACCAAGGTTGACTGTCTGTTCAGATGAGGCATTGTACGAAGCTAAACATAATGGACGAGACCAAGTTGTTTGGTGGTCTCATCTTAAACCCAAACATAAGAAAGCTGTTTGATGTCAGTGGTGCATCGAATCAGACTGTAACTTGAATATGAAAAAAACTTTTGTTCTGGATACCAACGTTCTGTTGCACGATCCAAATGCTGTTTTTGCTTTTGCCGATAATCACATTCTCATTCCCATTTACGTCATTGAAGAGGTTGATACTTTTAAGAAAGATCTCTCTGAACTTGGTCGTAACGCTCGAGAAATTGCGCGGGTGCTGGATGGGTTGAGAATTGATGGGGTCCAAATGACCCAAGGCATTGAATTGCGTACCGGTGGCACATTACAGGTTGCCATTACGGAGCGCGATTTGCCCAGTGGGTTTAAATCCCGCAATTCTACGGACAATATGATTTTGGCTACTGCCTTAGAGGCCAAAGAAAAAGAGCCCGACACCAAAGTCATCTTTGTTACCAAAGATGTTAACTTAAGAATTCGTGCCGCTGCTCTTGGACTGACCGTTAAAGATTACGATTCGGAAGGTCAGGATATTGAAGAACTCTACACGGGTATCGATGAAGTCGATATGTCCGGTGAAGAGATCGACCAATTCTACAAGGATGGCGAGCTTCCTTTTGCAAAAGAGGGATACTACGCCAACCAGTTTGCATTGATGCGAGACCGCTGTAACCCGACGCATACCGCGCTGGGTAAAGTAAACACCGAAGAGCAGGTGATTCGACCCGTGAACCTTCCGAAGGATGGTATGTGGGGCATTCGTCCAAGAAATAAAGAGCAGAGCTTTGCTGCTGATATTTTGATGGACGATGATGTGAAGCTTGTGACTTTGGTGGGCAAGGCCGGTACTGGTAAAACCTTGATGGCCATTGCCGCAGGGTTGCAAAAAGTGACCGAAGAAGGTGTCTACCAGCGGCTCTTGGTATCGCGTCCAATCTTTCCGTTGGGTAAAGACATTGGTTATCTGCCAGGGGACGTTGAAGAAAAACTCACCCCTTGGATGCAGCCGATTTTTGATAATATCGAGTTTTTGATGGGCATCAGCCGCCAAGACAAGAAGCAGGGTCGAAGCTATACAGAGCTTATGGACCTTGGTCTTTTAGAGATTGAGCCGCTGACTTACATTCGGGGCCGAAGTATCCCGAATCAATTCATGGTGGTGGATGAGGCGCAAAACCTCACGCCTCATGAGGTAAAGACCATCTTGAGCCGGGCGGGTGATAACACCAAGATTATCCTGACAGGCGACCCCTATCAGATTGATAATCCCTATGTGGATTCCACCAACAACGGCCTGGTTCACGTGGTCAACCGCTTCCAAAAAGAGCGTTTGGCCGGTCACGTCAGCCTGAGCAAAGGTGAGCGTAGTGATTTGGCCGAATTGGCCGCCAACCTACTCTGATCGTCACATACTTGTGACTACTTGACGAATTGACTCAACCGGGCGTATACGCTCGGTCTTCCAAGACTTTTACCTGGGATTTCTAATGGCTGTTAAGCGTAATGTTCCTGAGCACGTTCTTTATGACACTCGACTGATTCAACGTCACATCGAGGAAGGTCTCATCACTGAAGCAGATGTTGAGGCGTATCAGCAAAAAGCTGCCGATGTTGAAGAGAACAAAGACGTGGTTTCTATGGAAGCCATCTTTCAGGGCCGCAGCTAGTTTTAACTAGCTCTAATAGACTGTTATAGCTTACCTTTTAAGCTTTAGTCTTTCTTCCTGACTCGTATTTCATTTCGTACCGACTCTGTTTCCATGAACTGGAAAGAGCCCTGGGATGTGTCTACTCACATGCCGCTTCGCTCTAACCTTCAAGGTCGCATTCTATCTTATGCTTGATTAGGCTCGCATCACCCAGTGAAAGCCGGCCCAGGCAGCTGCCAGACATACCGCCACGTTCAAGATGATATTTGCTCCGAGCTTAAGGAATGAACCGTTCTGCAGCAGGGCTACATTGTCCATGGAAAAGGTAGAAAAGGTGGTTAAAGCACCAAAAAAGCCTACGGTGATCAACGGTCGCCAGGGGATGTCATCGATTATACCCTGCTCGAGAGCGGCCATGAGGGCGCCAAGGCCCAGAGATCCGATGATGTTGACGCAAAGGGTTCCATAGGGAAAAGCTTTCCCCAGAAGAGCCGTACAGCCGAGAGTGATTAGATACCGTGAGCAGGCACCAAAGGCGCCTCCGATTCCAACCAACCCCAACATCGTTAAATGATTCATGGGCGAAGGTCCTTATGGTTTCAGAGGCGAATATACGCTTAAAGCGCTTGGATGCGCAAAATCTCGTTGGCGACCTTGTCCGTGATGTAGAGGCTGCCGTCTGTATCGAAGTCCATGCCGCTTAGAGCATTGGGACGACCGGTATCGAGGTAATCCAGAAGCTTACCTTCCTTGGTAAATCCATAGATGATTCCGGACTCGAAGTCGCTGATATAGAGGTGGTCGCCATGCAGGGCGAGTCCTGACGGCTTGCTCATACCCTGGTTTGCACCGCTGATGAGTTCTCTAAAAACAACGCCGTCGACGTAGTGATAATCAGGACAAATAAATGCCGAGCAATCGTAGTTTTCAAGCTGTGGTAGATCTGCTCCCTTGCTACCGGTCTTGGTATCCAAAATAGCGATACGGTTGTTACCGGTGTCAGCAATGTAGAGAAGACCAGTATCGTGGTCGATTTCCATATGAGAAACCACGTTAGGTACGCGCTTTACGTTGCCTTGGACGTAACGTGAAACGATACCGTCAGAGTGGTCACTGCCACCGAGGCCATGGTCGTCAACAAAATCATAACGTGTGATAGATTGGTGGTAACCGTCGAATACCCAATAAACGTTTCCGGTTTCCCAGGCGATGCCCATACCCAGTGGTGTGTTGTGCATCATATCAAGGTGACCGGAGTGGCCCCCGTTGAAAAACGCCAAGTCAGAGGTCCACATGGTCGGTCCCATGAAGTCTTCTGGGCTGCCACCCATATTCACTGGGCCTTGGGTCAATGAAGCGGTTTCGTGAATGGTACTGAAGTTACCGTTGTCACCAAATGAAAGCGCAGCTGGTTGAGCTAAAAAGTGCTGACCGGCTTCTGCAAAACCGGCTTTTTTCTTCTGGTTGCTTTGGCCTGCTTGACCCATGTTGGAATAGATAACCACGGACTCATCACCGCGGTTTACCACCCAGAGTTGTCCCGGAACATTCGGGTGAAATTCGAGGTCGCGCGGCACATTCAAGCCATCTGCGCTGCTGCCAACCACGGTGAGCTGAACAGAGTCGATTGAATTTTTACCGTCACCAAGCACTGGGATAGTGGGCAGCTTTTCGCAACGGTAGTCGTCATTAGCTGTGGGGTTAAGCCATTCATAACCATCCACACAGGCAGCACTGCCAGAATCATTGATCTCGCAGAAGTTGCTTTCGTTACATGCGTTGGGTCCTTCGCCGCATCCTGTGAGGGCGAGAAGAGCAGAGAGAATAAAACCACTAATTTTGTACATCGTCTTAGCTTTCTGAAAATCCGGGCAGGATCATCGGGGGCATTGCGACTCTCTTACCAGCAAAGTGAAAACTCTTTAAGTCTATAATATTAATAAAAAAAACATAAGTTCGCGGGTCATAAATGCGACTTTTTCGTTTGCGCCTCATCCTTTCCTTGGGTAGCTTCCTGCCACTTAGCCCAAGGGACCAGGAGAAATTATGAAACAACTGTCGATTTTCTGCATACTTAGCGCGTTTACGATGGCAGGTTGCACGATGCATACAACGAATGAAAAAGCCAAGGCGAGTGCCGAAACCGATACTCTAAACACCGTACCCACTGACGATCCCTATTTGTGGTTAGAAGAGGTGGAAGGCCCCAAAGCCCTAAGCTGGGTCGAAGAGCAAAATAAAGAGAGCCTTGGCATTTTTGAAAAAGATGAGCGCTACGATGGATTTTTGGGCGCAGCTGAAACCATTTTGAATGCAACAGATCGCATTCCTTACGGAACTGCACGGGCTGGAATGGTTTATAACTTTTGGCAAGATGAGAAAAATGTTCGCGGCGTGTGGCGCCGAGCGACTTTAGAATCTTACCGGACGGACAATGTTCAGTGGGAAACTGTTCTTGATTTCGATGTCTTGGCCAAAGCTGAAAATGAGAACTGGGTTTATAAAGGCGTGGATTGTTTAGCGCCTGACTTTAATCTTTGCATGTTGCGACTTTCTCGCGGTGGCAAGGATGCCAGCGTTTACCGTGAGTTCGATATTGCGACAAAGAGCTTTGTAAAAGACGGCTTCAGTCTTCCCGAAGCAAAGTCCAGTGTGACCTGGATTGATAAAGATACTTTGATGGTTGGTACCGATTGGGGTGAAGGCAGCCTAACTGCTTCGGGTTATCCACGCATCACTAAAGTGTGGAAACGAGGCACGGAGCTAAGCGCAGCGACAACCCTGCTTGAGGGCGAAACCAAGGACATTGGCGTTTGGCCATCGGTGACGCATATGCCAGGTGAAACCCTGCAAATGGTTGTTCGCTCACTCACGTTTTTTACGGCTGAATACCACCTCATGGGCAAAGATGGAAAGTTGGCTAAGTTGCCATTACAGGAGTCAGCAGAGCTTCGTGGTTATTACGCGGGTCGTCTTTTGGTGAGCTTGCGAGAAGCTTGGACCCATGGTGGTAAGACTTACCCTCAAGCGGCTTTGCTTGCTTTTTCTGCAAAAGAATTTGCCAAGACCGGTAAGATTGAAAACTTGGAAACTATTTATATCCCTGACGACCGCACCAGTATTCAAGGCGTCCGTGAATCAAAGACCGGGCTTTACATCACGCTCTTGCAGAATGTGAAGGGTTTGGTTCTACGCTTTTCTGTAGATGCTCAGGGACAATGGACTTCGGTACCGGTAGACCTTCCCAAAACAGGAAGCATTTCTATTTCGTCGGCGAACCCATTTGATGAAACGGTTTTCTTTAACTACGAAGATCACATCACGCCCGATAGACTTTTTGAGTATGCGCCAACCAAGAACACCTTAAGTGTATTGAAAACCTTGCCGGACCGCTTTGATTCAGCGGGCCTGGCGGTTGACCAATTTGAAGTAAAGAGTGCGGACGGTGAAAGCATTCCGTATTTCTTAATCCGTAAAAAAGACACGGAACTGACCGGTAAAACACCTACCATTTTGTATGGCTACGGTGGTTTCGAAATCTCGTTGACGCCTTGGTACTCAGCGATTTCCGGAAAGTTGTGGCTTGAGCGCGGTGGTGCTTATGCCATTGCCAATATTCGCGGTGGCGGTGAGTTTGGTCCCCGCTGGCACAAGGCAGCCCTGAAGACCAATCGTCAGCGTGCTTACGATGACTTTATTGCAGTCGCATCAGATTTGATTGAGCGCAAAGTTACCTCTGCGCCTCATCTGGGGATTATGGGCGGTAGCAACGGTGGCCTTTTGGTCGGAGCTGCATTCACACAGCGCCCAGACCTCTTTGGTGCTGTGGTATGTCAGGTGCCTTTGCTGGATATGTATCGTTACACCAAGCTTTTGGCCGGCGCGAGCTGGGCAGCCGAGTACGGTGACCCAGAAGATCCTGAAATGTGGAAAGCAATTTCCAAGTATTCACCTTACCAAAACGTTTTCAAAGATCGGACCTATCCAAACCCGTTCTTTTTAACGTCCACTAAAGATGACCGTGTTCACCCGGCCCATGCTCGTAAGATGGTGGCTCGAATGAAAGAACAAGGTCACAATGTTTTCTACTATGAGAACACTGAGGGCGGTCATGCGGCTGCTGCCAACCAGCGCCAGCGAGCGCGCCGTTATGCGCTTGAGTATGTTTACTTGAGCCGTCAGCTTGGTTTGAACTAGATCATATAGAGTGGCCCTTGATCCTTCGAGGGCCACTTTCTCTATGCACTCACCAATTCTATGAGTGCACCTTCACACGGACAATTGAGCCTAAACGGAAGCCAGTGACCCAACCCAGCCGAGGTGTAGAGGTGGCTTTCGCCTTTTTGATAGTGCCCTAGCAAGTATTGCTTGGGCATAAATGGTTCAAAAATAGAACGTCCAGCAATAGCCATTTGTCCGCCGTGGGTATGCCCCGAAAGTGTCAAACTTACGCCCTGCTTGGCCGCCGCATCGAACCCAATAGGTCGATGGCAAAGCAAGACGGATAGGTTTGTTTCTGATGGCTTATTCTGCATGGCTTGCGCGATACTTTTCTCGTAGAACACTTTTCGGTTTCGAAAGAGTCTTGCCGGATCATCGGCGCCGGCGAGCCAAAAGGGTTCGCCTTCGTATTCAAGCTCAACACCATCGTTGCAAACAAAGCCAATGTCGTGCTCTCGGTAAATTTGCTCAGCTTGGCGGCGACCACGATAAATTTCATGGTTACCGATACAAGCGTAAATACCGAGCTTTGGATTGAGTTTTTTCAGATACGTGAGCGCGGGCCCAAGTTTGGTGTAATCGTCTGCAATGTCCCCCGTTAGAACCACCAAGTCAGGTTTGTAGTCTTTGGCAGCATCGGCGATTTTTTCAAACTGGTCCGCATCGATATGAAGGCCAAAGTGAACATCCGTCAGTTGAAGAATTTTCAAACCTTGGAGCTTTGGAGAAAGGTCTTTGATGGAGATGGTAACGGGCCTGATAATTGGATTTTTCAAAGCTGCTTGAACTCCCACTGGGCTTAAAAGTGTCGAGGCTGCTGGGATCGCCCGGGCGGTATTTAAAAGAAGAGCCCGTTTTTGTGGATCGGCCAGATCGGGCTTGGGACGTCCTCTTCGTGCCATGACCATCAGTGGTCCCCAGAGAAGGGACGTTAGGACAATACCCATGCCTGCGATAACCAGGGTCTGTGCGGTTGTGACGACGGCTTGGGCCTGGTCTGGTGCATCGACTCGGAAATAAAAGTAGAGGCCGACACAGGCCAAGAGAAAGCCGTAAATGCCTAAAACGACTCGGCTAAGCCAACGCTTCCAGAGACCGGGAAATCCCCACCTTAAACAAATGGCTGGGGCGGCAAAGAGCAGAAACGAGACTGCCATAAACAAAACAATACGCATTGCCTATAAGATTGGGTCTAACGCCTCTGAACTGCAAGGGGTCTGGCAGAATTGATGGAAAATCTCTTACTTACGCTACTGCAGTTTTCAGTTTGGTATCCACTGCAGGAAGCTCACCAAAAACCAAAGCTGGATCTTCTAAAGCTTCACGAAATGATGTCATGCCATAATTTGAAGAGAGGCCATCGTCGATGCGCTCGTCGTAGCTCCACCGGATGTGCATGATGTTTTCGGCCACAACCACGCCGTCTCGAACCATCGGGCGCTCTTCGATGCGTCCCACCATCAAGAAGAGCGGACAATTGCCGTATTCGTAGAGGTGGTGAAAAGCGGGGCGCATACCAAGGCTACCGAGGTTGGCGATAAACATGCTCGTGTAGAAACCGTCTTGTTCCATGAAGAACTTTGGCAGGATGTTGTTGTAGTCCAGCCAGTTTACAGTATCCACCACACCGCTCATCAGGCGACGCGGCAACAAGCTTAAGAGGTCGAGCTCTTGGTCCACTGAAGTTTTACGTCCTGAGCGTTCGATATGAATGTGGCTGTTGATTCGCTCAACAGTTTCCTGGAAGGATTCCTGGGATTCATCCATGCGCATTTTGACGGCACTGAGCTTGGCTTTCTTATTGAGCTTCTGGCGTTTCATACTAAATGTCACGTCGATATTTTTTCGCCGGTAGAGTCGGCTGCCCGAGATGAACTGGTTCATGGTTGGGTTTTTGCTTAGGGTGTAGCCAGCCGCTGCAACCAAAAGGTGTGTGATGTTCACGTCGGTGCCGAAGGCGACCCGTGCCCGCTCTAAGTAATCGAGCATTTTGTCGGTGCGGATATAGTCATCGTAATAGCAAACAGACTCATTACGACCGGGCATAATGAAGGGCATCAATTTTCGGTAGGGGTGGGTTCCTTTGACGAGCTCACCATCAGAACGACGCTGTGGAATTTCTAGGGTCGTTTGGACGAATTTCTTAACGCGGCTCAATTTGCTCATGGTAACTCTCCGAAAAGTGCGGTTGCGATGATGAGCGAGCTGCTACTACACAAGTTTTGATCCCACCAGTGACAAAATGTGATTGGTTGTATTTTCTAAGTGAAATCAAAGGTTGGTATGCTTGAATCGGGCCAATCACCCAATTTGATGTTAGGTTTGGGTCTGGTTGGAGCCCAATGGAGGTCGCATTTATCTGGCGGTGGCGAAGTTGCCCATGTAGAAGCAGCGCGATTGGATCGTCAAGGAGTCGATGAGAGATGTCTGAATTTAAAGAACTGGCCGGTTTTGAACTGACCGATCTTATTGAAGCTGCGTTTAAGAATGACGGCATCACGGTACCCAGCCCTGTTCAAGAGCAAGCTATCCCGGCCATTTTGGATGGTAAACACGCGGTGTTGCAGTCCGGTACGGGAACCGGAAAAACGCTGGCTTATCTTTTACCTCTTTTGCAAAAACTCCAAGACCCTGCAGCCGGCCGCGCCGTGGTGCTAACACCGGCAACTGAGTTGGCCATGCAAATTGCTCGAACTGCTGCCGAATATAAAATTGAGGCACTGACGGTTGGCACGGCGACTTCCAGTGCAAGCCATGGTCGCCAGAAGGCACGCATTACCAAAAGCACACGACTCATTATCGGAACGCCAGGCCGCATTTTGGAACTGTACGCAGCTCGTAAGATGAAGGGCGTTCAAACCATGGTTATTGATGAGCCCGACCCTATTTTGAACTCATCCCACGGCGACTATTTACGAGAAATTCTCTCGCGACCCGAACCCAAGGTTCAGTTGATTATGGCGGCGGCTACTTTTGGTCCAGCTTCCAAGTCTTTGGTGAAAAAGCGTATGGGCGAGGATTACGTTCATATTGAACCGAAAGACAACCCACTGCATTCAAGCATTGATCACCATTTCATTACCCCCAAGGGCAAGATGGGTAAAGACGTCTGCTTGGCCCGGTTTATCGAAGAGAACAAATGCAAAAAGGCCATCGTCTTTGTGAATCAGCCTGATACCATTCGCCATCTTTTCAGATACTTAAATGAGCACAATTTAAAGACGGTGACCTTGAGTAAAGACCGCTCGAAGAA
>MDSW01219759.1_pt1 | contig 11701 bp, 13 predicted proteins | sample 811171 | NCBI WGS metagenome assembly MDSW01 (sample SAMN05326641, study PRJNA326480) | marine metagenome | isolation source: seawater | place: Atlantic Ocean: North West | collected 2012
GCTGATGTATCTTTTACAATATGCTCATTAGGCTCACCGCTTTCAAAAGCAGTTCGATCTGCGGCCATATCAGGTATCCACTCAGTCCCTCTCCCAGCATAAGTTACAAGCAACCGTTTTGGTGACAGATTTAACTTTTAATCCTCTAATAATTAGCGGAAAAATAACAGAGATGAAAAAATTGAAGCGATTGAAATGAGATGTTGAGATCCAAAAAGAATAAACTGGTCTTGCATTTTAACTTTATTTTTGAATTATAGATGATCCTGTCTCTTTCATATCAGTTTCATTTTTACGACTTTTCATCATTTCGATGATATCAATAGGCACTGATACGCCTTTTTTACATGCTGGTCTGTTTTCCATCATGGACATCCATCGTTGTAAACCGTCTAATCCATCAACACTTATACCAGACCATTTATGAATACGAACCCAGCACCAATTTGCAATGTCTGCAATACTGAAGTCATCCGCTAAAAATTCGTGATCTTTAAGTCTGGTTTCGAGCACTTCAAATAAGCGTCGACCTTCATTTTGATAACGATCAATTGCTGGCTGTATTTTTTCACCTGGCCAATATCTGTAGAATACATTGGCCTGACCCATCATTGGACCTATTCCACCCATTTGAAACATTAACCATTGCATAACATTTGCCCTTGCTTTTGCTTCTGTTGGCAGAAGCTTACCTGCTTTTTCAGCTAAATAGATTAATTGTGCCCCACTTTCCATAATTGCTAAGTTATCGTTATCGGTATCAACGATTACTGGAATACGACCATTTGGATTCAATTTAAGAAATTCAGGTTTCTTTTGATCACCTGACATTAAATTTACAACATGTACGTTGTAAGGAATCTCTAATTCTTCAAGAGCTACCGATGTTTTGTAACCGTTCGGGGTTGGAGATGTATAAAGTTCAATCACTTTTAAAGAATAATAGCATCAGACTAATATGTAAACTTTTAGAAATAACAAAAAAACCCCCGTATGTTTACTCATACGAGGGTTTAAGTATTTTTACTTTGTTTATACCCAGCCGAAATGCTTACCAGCTCTTGATCCAGTGCGTGTTAATACAACTGAATAGCCAATAAGTACGATTAACTGTGCAATCAGTGGCACCCAAAGAACTTCCTGACCATCAGGTGCAGCAAGTGTATTTCCTAATGCTCTGATAAAAGCAATCATCGCAAGGAAAGACATAGTTCTAAAGAACACTCTACTATCACTTGCAGGACACATCATTGCAATTATATTTCCAACGGAAAGAGCAAGATAAATATAGCCCCACGATCCCATCCAGAACAATGTTTGTTCATCAGGAGCTCCTTGACCTGCGCGTTCTGCAAAAGCAGCAGCAAAAGTATCATTGAGGAACATTATTGCATAAAATATTCCCATGAATGTAATGAGTGAAAGTATAACAACTGATGCTCTATCTTCTAATTTAATCATAAATACCTCCTTAATTAATGATTGCTCTCTAATCTAAAAAATAAGATTAGTGATCCAATAAAGTTTGCAGTAAGAGTTAAAGCTAAAGTTGGATTTCCTTCTCCACCCATAACCGCATTGTTACAAACGATTACAAAAAACAATGTAGAAATTACAACACTTGTTACGATCAATGACATGCTATAACCAGTACGAAGTTGATAAAGTAATGCAGAAACCCATGCTATTGAGAAGAACATCACTCCCTGAGCAAATCTCTGAGCAGTATCAGACATTTCAAGTCCAGGTGTGTCGTTGATTAACTGGCCAGGGCTTACAATATAAGCAATGATGTATCCAATTTGACCAATCAATGCTAACCATAAAACAACTTGGCAAGTTTTGTCACTAGTTCCCCACATGTTTGCAGCTTTATCAAAATTTAAAGGACCAAGACCTCGTATTCTAGCTATCACTAGGGCAACAAAGTTTACAGCAAACATTACTACCGCTGTCCAATTTTGATCAGCCTCAGGTAATGATACTTGACCCATAACTCCCCAAATGATGAAAAGTATTGAAAGAGGAATTGCATATGTAAAGTATCCTCTGTCTAGCCCTTTATATCCCATGTAAACTATTCCAGCGACAGCTCCAAAGTTCATAATACCATACCATCCCAAAAACCACCTGATAGTATAGCTATCATCAAGAGAAGAATATCGATCGATTATATAGTCAGGGTTAAAAAAATTTATAATGCCGTACAGAAACAAAATAGCATAAGATATGCCTAAACATGCCTGTACTAACTTATCGTCCGTTTTAAACATAATTAATTACTCCATAATTTTAATGTGGCTTGGATATTTAACTAAATTCGCTAAATTGAAAGTGAAATTTCTCTATTTTCTAGATAAATTTTATAACCAGTTTCATCGATTTCATGTATATTTGGTCATTAATAATCTATATTTTCTTAATAAAAGAGATTAACAAAATAAAGTATGCAATTGATTCAATTAATAATTGATGGAGTAGCGTCAGGATGTATTTATGGCCTTGTAGCACTTGGCTTTGTACTGATTTATAAAGCTACTGAAACCATCAATTTTGCCCAAGGTGATATTTTAATGCTTGGAGCATTTGTTGCTTTTTCACTTATTGGCGTTCTCGGCATGAACTATATCGTTGGATTTGCTCTCACCGTTATTATTATTGCTGCCTTTGGTTTTCTTCTCGATGCAACGGTAATTAGACAGATTATCGGTCAACCACCGTTTGCAACAGTTATGCTTACAATTGGTTTAGGATTTATTTTTAGAGGCTTTGCATCAATATTCTGGGGAACTGATATATATTCTTTCAGCACACCTTTCTCAGGCAAGATTCTTCAAACTGGAGGTCTAGTCATTTCGTATGTGAATATCTCAATTATAGTTGGAACTGCACTTCTGATGATAATTTTATATTCATTCTTTAGCTTCTCAAAAATAGGTGTTGCAATGCGCGCATCATCAGAAAATCAATTAGCAGCATACTATGTTGGCATACCCGTTAAATTTATATTTTCACTAATATGGTCAATATCTGCCGGTGTTGCAGCTGTTGCAGGTGTTTTACTAGCGCCTGTTACTTTAGTTGATACATCTATTTCATTAATTGGATTAAAAGCTTTTGCAGCAGCTGTTCTTGGAGGGTTTGGATCAATTCCAGGAGCAATAGTTGGAGGAATTATTATCGGTATCGTTGAACAGTTATGTGGAACTTATGAAAATTACTTATTTGAAGGAGTTAGGGAAATTTCTGCATACTTAGTATTAATACTAGTTCTTATCATCTACCCGCGTGGTTTATTTTCAGATAAAGCAGAGGTTAAAAAAGTTTAATGCGATTTATATTTAAAACCAAATATGATCAAGACATCAATGTTTCAAGACATAGCGGTGATCGTTTTTGGTATTCATTACTAATCATCACTATGATTGCAATGCCGTTATTAATAGATGATTTTTATTTAGGAGAGATTTCTTACATTTGCATTCTAGCAATTGCTGGTATTGGTTTAATGATTTTATCTGGATACACAGGTCTGGCATCCTTAGGGCATGCAGCATTCCTTGGAATTGGCGCATATACTCATGCATTCTTATTAACACATGGAGTGCCATTTATAGCATCTGTTCCTATTGTTGTTGTTGTTTCATTTTTAGTGGGAGCAATAATTGGAATACCTATCCTTAGGCTATCTGGTATGTATTTAGCAATTGCTACCCTCGCTCTATGTTTTATTGCAGAGCATGTGTTTATTCGCTGGGAACATTTTACGGGTGGTAATAGAGGATTAGAAGTTCCATCTGAAGAAATTTTTGGAATTAGCTTAACCAATAGTACTGTTTTTTATTATTTATGCTTATCATTTTTAATTCTTTCAATGTTTGCCGCTATTAATATTTTACGCTCTCCAACAGGTAGAGCATTTGTTGCTATTAGAGATAGTGAAATAGCGGCACAGAGTCTTGGGGTTAATCTTGGCATATATAAAGCCTTATCATTTGCTATTTCAGGAGCATTTACTGGATTAGCTGGCGCCCTATTAGCTCATTATATTGGCTATCTAGCTCCAGATATATTCAACATTTTTCTTTCTTTAACGTTATTGCTTTTAATAGTTGTTGGCGGAATGGGAAGTCTTCATGGAACAGTTTTTGGAGCTATATTTGTTGGATTCCTGCCTCAACTAATTGCAATTGGTCGCGATTATTTACCAAGTTCAATTGCATCTCAACCTGGATTAGAACCAATGCTCTTTGGTTTAATCTTAGTTTTATTTATTTTATATGAACCTCTTGGGATTTATGGGCGTTGGATGAAAATAAAATTATTTTTTTCTATGTTTCCAACTTACAAAAAACAAACATTTAAAAAACAAAAGGTATTTACAAAGTCGGATCGAGTATAATGGGTTATTTTGATATAAAAAATGTAACAGTTGCATTTGGAGGAGTTAGGGCTCTTAACGATGTTTCATTCTCGGTTAATCAAGGGGAAATATTTACTATCATTGGTCCTAATGGAGCTGGAAAATCTACATTATTTAATGTTATCAGTAGAATATATGAACCAAGTAACGGAGAAATACATTTTAATGATCAAAATATTTCAAAAAGAAAACCTCATCAAATAGCTGAACTTGGAATAGCCAGAACATTTCAGAATCTTGAATTGTTTGAGAATGCTACTGTTTTGCAAAACTTATTATTAGGTAGGCATATATATAGAAAATCAAATTTTATTAATGAGCTTTTCTTTACTCCTAAAGTTAAAAAAGCAGAACTTGAGCATCGATTAAAAGTTGAAGAGGTAATTGATTTTTTAGACCTCCAACATTACCGAGATACCATTATATCTGGTCTTCCATACGGTGTAAGAAAAAATGTAGAGTTAGCGCGTGCACTGTGTACAAACCCTAAACTTCTTTTGCTGGATGAGCCATCGTCCGGCTTAACAAATGAAGAGACTATAGATTTAGGTTTTTGGATTAAAGACATTCAATCATTGTTGAATATTACTGTTGTTATGATTGAGCACGATATGAGTTTTGTAAATAAAGTATCTGATAGAATTCTTGCTTTAAATTACGGAGAAATTATTGCAACTGGGCTTCCTGAAGAAATTAAAAACAACGAAAAAGTAAAAGTTGCGTATATGGGTGAGTAAAATCGTTTAAGTTGTCGTTAAGATTAGTATTTATTAGTTTTAGTCTAAGCACCAATCCTTGTGATAACCTTTTTTGTATACAACACCTAAACCTCTATCAACTAATAGTGTCGAAACATCTTCTTCATCAACAATTAAATATGCCAACACTCTTCCGTATTTATCTAATTTAAATTCTGTCAATACTTCAGTTTCCATTGAATTCTTTATAAGGTTGTTTACGAAATCACGTGCTTCTAAAGCAAGTTCCTTTTCTTTTGTGCATTTGGCTCCTTTAATTTCAGGGGTATCTAAATCAAGTAATCTAATTTTAAGTAGATCTCCATCATCATTTCTTATTTTGCCATCAATTTCAACATAGCAAGTATCTCCGTCGTAACAAAAAAGATCTTTATTTTGTCTGATTTTAATGTCTGCATATGCATTTGCATTAAATAAAAAAATATAAACAAATAGTCCGGTAAAGTATTTAATCATTAATTATTTTAATAGTTTTCTTCGGAGATTCAGTACAATATTTTTGATAACTCATAATTTGTGACTCGGATATTTTAAATATTGAAAGTTTCTGATTTTGAGACCCTTGATCGTACCAAAAGTCTGTGTGTGGATCAAATTGTCGTATATAACACCACCTTGCATCATATGCCGTACCTTTATCGAAACCTTCTCTTGAGTCCCATTGAAAACCCGTCGTAACTTGATAATTATCATTTCCTGGAACATCAACACTATTAAAGACATTATAGGACTCATAAATCGCTACTGGCTTTCCTTCGTCATCTAATATTTGATTTTGCTCCTGCATTTCCTGAAGTAATTTTTCATTTTCAACTCTTAATTGGTTTAGCATTTCTTCTGCTTGTGCAAGTTGAACTTCAGTATTTTCTTTTTGAATTTCTTTTTCTTTTATTTCATCATTTAGTTTCTTTGATCTTTTTTTGCCTTCCTCTTTATTCTTTAATCTATCTAATTCACTTTTTTCATCATTATATTCATCTTGCATTTCAGCTAAGATTTCTTTTTCGTCATCTAATTCTTGTTGGTAATCTTCAGGAATATATTCAGGATTTTTTTCTTGGATATCTTTTAAATTTTCAAGTCTATCTTGCTCCTTTGATAATTCCTCCTCATTAGCTTCTAATTCTACAACGGCATTGTTGTAGGCCTCTTCATTCAGAATTGAATTTTCCATTTCATCTTTTAATACCTGTTCATTTTGAAGTTCTTCTTGTTTTTCATTCAATGCATCCTGTAAATTGGAAACCATTTCATCCTTTTGATTTGCATCTAAATCAGGCTGTTCATTTAAATTATTAAGTTCTTCTTCTGTTAACGATATTTCATCTTCTAATTCTTCAATTATAGCTTCTTGGTCTTTGATTTCATCTTTTGTAGCTATTTGTTCTGGCAATTGTTCTTCTAAAGTATCAACCGTTGATTGATCGATTTTAATATCATTTTCTAACTGCTTAACTAATTCTTCTTGTTTCTCTATTTTTTTATCCAATGCAGGTTGATTCTCTAGATCAGCTATTTGATCTTTTTTAATTTCAATATCTTCCTTTAAGTTATCAACTATCTCTTCCTGATTTTTAATTTCATCTTTTGTGGGAACAGGGTCGTTAGCCAATTCATTGTCAAGAGCTTTCTTTTCTTCCTTAAGCTTTTCTATTTCATCATCAAGTTTTTCTATATTGTCATTTCCTTGTATTATTATTTCTTGAATATTTTCATCCATTGGTTTGTTTGGATCAATGGATATTAATTTACTTACTTGATCATCTATAATCATACCATCTTGCTCATTAATAGATGACATATCAGGTTGAACTTCTATTACATGTTGAACAATTTCAGGATGAGGTTTGGTAAACCACCAATACGCAATACCTAAAAGAAGTAGAAAAATACCTAAAGCGATTAAATATAAAGCTACAATTTTACTAAACGCCCATGCAGTACGTGTCTGCCTATATCTTGACTGTTCGTCAATGTACTTATTAACAGGAGTGTACTCATTTACTGAATAGCTTGGGGATTCTTCACTCATCTTTCCTTTTAGTCTTTATCTGATGATGGATCATCATCCTTTAACATCTTGGGAGAAAAAGGTCCTTTTTTAAGAATTTCAGGGTCATCTGTAGGAAGCGGAACATAAACTATTTCTTTTTTAACCACTTCTTTTGGAACTTCAATTTTATGGAAAACAATTTTTTCATTTATCACTGGTTTCTCGACAATCTTCTCCTTTACTTTTACTACTTCTACTTTTTCAGTGATCTTAACAGGTCTCATTAACCTTTTTCTTAAAGCCCAAAGAAATCTATTCATGTATAATGGTGACGCGCTAAGTCTTCTCAAAAACTTATTAGGGCCCATTTTTTTATTCCTAATTACATGCATTCTTTCATCTTGTAAATGTAGGCCGGCGAAAGCGACTAGTGTTCCAATGATTGATAAGACAACTGACAAAGCTCCAAACCATAGCCAGAAAGCCCTATCAAGCTCTCCTTGAGTTATTAGATCACTTTTACCTTTAGTAGATTTAGAATTGTTCTCAGAACTTCCAAACAATGCAGCAATTGTATTAATTTTTTCTGCCATTCGATAGATTTGATTATTCTTAGCTTTTTCATTCAACTCAGCTTCTAATAAATCTCTTTGATCCAAAAGATCATTTTCATTTAATGCTATTTCATCAAGGTCAGATAATAACTTACTCATTTCATCTTCTTTAGGTTGAAGTTGATTCTCTCTTTTGGCGTCAATATCAGATTGTAATTTGGCAATGTCACTTTTAGCGGCATTCTCCGCTGATTCAATTCTATCATCTCTTTGTTGTTCAAGAGTATCAATATTGGAATTAGCTGTTTCAATTATTTGATTTCTTTGAGTTTCAAAGTTATTGATTATTCTATCTATTTCAGTACCAGTTGTTGTTCCGGTTGTGCCTGCGAGATCTTTGTTTTCTTTTCTTAGAATATCAATTTGATCATTAATATCATTAATATCGGCAGTTATTACCCTAATCTCCCTTTCTTTTTCATTAATTTTAGAACGAATTCTCGCTCTTTCTTGATCATCTGCATTTCCAAGAATAGTATTCTGAACAGAATTAAAATCTCTTTCTAATCTTTGGATTTCTTTTTCAATATTTGCTTTGTTAGAAACGAGCCTTTGATTGTCTTTCCTTAACTGCTTAATAGTTTCAGTGTTTTGTTCAATAATAGGGTTAGCCTTCTCACCTTTTGTTCTTGCTGCCGCTAATTCATCTTCTTTCTTGATGTTTAGTTCAGCTAAGTCTTCTTGTTTTTGAGCATTTATATTTGAAATTAGATTTCCAATATCAATTGAAATACCAGATATTTTCTCATCTAAATTTTGCTGTATATCAATCTTTCTATTTTCTAAATTATTTAACTCTACATTTATATCCATTATTATTGTTTTTAGTTCTGATGGATCAGATTTAATTACCAATGTTGCAAGTTGTTCATCAATATTTTCAATTTCGTTACGCACTCCATCAACTTGCTGAGACATTTGATGATATCTAAGTTCAAATGCAGTAATAAAAGTTTCAAAAGTTGAAAAATTAACTGCAAATAATCCAATAAAAAAAATTGTTCTCCATCTAATTTTTGCTGAATAATAAAATGCAGTAGCTAGAGGAATTTTAGTTAACTCCATAATTGCAACGACGACAAATGCAAGAGAAAGAACGGATGCGCCCATGTCCATTGAGACCCATCTTTGAGAAATTTCTCCTATCTTTGTATCTGACTGACCCTGTGAAAAAAGAAGAATAACGGAGATAGCTAGTGCAGTAAGTGCAACAAAAATTTCAATCGACCAGGCTAGTTTGATAAGAAATTTACCGGTATGAGCAGTCTTTGCTTTCGGAAAAAATTTATCGTGGATATTGTCTAAATTAGGCATTTGATCGTTTAAAATTAATTTTATTTAAGTAAATTGGTATGTTTTTAAAAAATCTAATTGTTCGATCAGATAATGAAGGCTTAATTCCAAATATTTCAGCAACTTTTCTTATTTGCTTATCTTCTTCTTCGTCATAAATATGATCTGCATGTGCAACTTTTACTAAAATTGCTACAATAAATTCAAGAAAATCTTCTCGACCATCCCCTAGTAGTTTCTTTAATCGCCTTGCATGGAAATAGATATCATGAGGATCAGCTACTGCTTCATTAATTATTTTTGATAATAAAGCTCTCTGCTCTATTTCATGTGGAACTATTCTTAATATTTCTTCTCTTTCTACATCAGTGAAGGCTCCATCTGCCAATGCTAGTTTTGATGATAAGATTAAAACACCAATAACAGTGATTGTTTGAGGAGACGAATGTCTATATTTATCCCACATAATAGTATAAATTTAATCACATAAAAGCTTGAATAAAAACACTCAATGTAAATTAGATTAATTTTTATTTACCGAAAAAATGGGAAAAATTATAGTTACAGTATTTACTAAGCTTGGTGGGGCAGTCATTCTACTTATTGATGATGTATTAAGGATTTTTACTGCCTTCTTTGAATCCTTATTTTTGATCTTTGCAAATACTTTTTATGCTATTTCAAGGGTGGCATCTAAAATAATAGATAATGTATACGAATTTTTTAATTTTAATTCTGATGATAGAGCCCAATCTTTATATATTATTTTAAATTCACTTACTATTTAATACACTACTCAAATAATTCTTTTATTTCTTTTAATTTATTTGGATATAAATTAACAAAATCATTGTAAAAATTTGAGTGGTAATTCTTCGAAAGTTTTGGCAAGTATCCATAGAATGGACTATTAGTATCAAAATGCCCCCATTCATCATCACTGCTGGCAATTTCAAGTCTGTAAACATCCCAAATATCTACAGCAAAGTCATAAAGGTCAAAATCTGTAAAGACTTCTCCTGTCTCTTCCACCAGTGATACTCCTTTTAAACCGTTTATACCAAGCAGCATTGCATTTTCATCCACAAGTGGGCCTCCACTCATACCTCCAGCTATTCCACAATTATGTACCAGTGAATAGTTAGCTATTTGTGCTAGTCCTGCACTGTCCGTAATTATGTTGTTAAGAACACCTGAACAATAAAACATATCAAGGTAATCTTTATCTAAATTACCTAACACCAATGGAAAACCCGCTGCATATATATTCATTAATGGATGTCCATTGCCTCCTATTTTAATGGGATTAAATATTTCATTTGAACCATATTCATTCATGTCTAATCTAATCACTGCTATATCATAATTTTCCCACCAAATTATATTATCATAATCAGTAATATATTCGAATTCTGTAGAAGGTGAATCAACTACAATAGTTTTTGAATCATCCCACTCTCTATCGCTGCAATATTCAGAATATTCAAGTAAACAAAATTTTTCTAAAATAACGTGACTGTTAGTTAAAATAAAATAAGTGTTATCAATTCTATTAATTACAACTCCACTTCCACCAGATATAGTTTCTCTGTAACTATTATCGTAATTCTTCCAAATATTTATTCTAATGGTTGAGTTCTTAAGGGTTTTATATACATCAGTGATCTCAGATGCATATGAATAGTGAAAAAAAAATGAGGTAAATATGATTGAAATTAAGATTTTGCCCATAATGAAATTTATACTTTTTTATCTTAAGAATATTATTATTATTACACACCACAGAGAAATTATAAGAATAATGTTAAGTATCTCTAAAAATTCAGACATTTAGACATCAATTAGACCGGTACTTAAAAATCGACATTTTCGATAAGCATCTAATAAAACAGGTTTAAGACCAGATAAATCCCATATATTAGCCGTATGTTCAAAATAAATTGATGGATTGCTATCAGGCCAATCTGCATGTTGAGTTATATCAATGTAAAAATGAGATGGTCCAAGGTCATGAAGTCTATCTATCCAATCTTTCGTCATAAACATGTCCTCAAAAGATAAAATATAAATTGTATGATTACCTCTTTTCTCTGAGTAATTTACAAAGACTTCATTTTTATATTCATTGTAAAAATCTCCCTCATCAGGTGTTTCCGTTATTTCTAGTATAAATTCTTGTCCTTGTTGAGCCTGTATACGATCAAAACTAGAAATATAAAAATCAACTCGTAAATCTTCACATTTTTGTTTTGCCAAACTGATAGCAAAAAGATCTGATGTTTCTATTGAGCCATACCCATCGATATAGATATATTCATCATCGTCCCATAATTCCCAAGCCGTATCTGATGTTTCATCAGCAAAAGCTGAATATCCAAGGATTAATGAAAAAAATGAAAAAACGATTAGAAAACTTAATATTAATCTGGGCCTGCTGATCTTTCGTTTTGATTTACCTAGATTTTTTTTGGCTGGATTAATAAAAAGGGTGGCCTCATTCCCGTAGGAACGTGGATTAATATAATTGTTTCTGTTCATTGATATTTCTTTCTAAATGGAATTGATTGATTCCTTTTTATAAGAAAATATTTTGTTTAGATTTTGATATAAATGTGTTTAA
>MDSW01107130.1_pt1 | contig 11700 bp, 12 predicted proteins | sample 811171 | NCBI WGS metagenome assembly MDSW01 (sample SAMN05326641, study PRJNA326480) | marine metagenome | isolation source: seawater | place: Atlantic Ocean: North West | collected 2012
GTTGAAAGACCTGAAGGACCACCACCAATTATGACTACATCATAATCCATTGATTCTCTTTCCATATTATTTACCAAGGTGTTTAATTTTTATCTATTTCATATATATTACTAACTGACAAAATTTAAATATATGAAAATACTGATTCCCATTAAAAGAGTAAATGATTACAACGTCAAGGTTAGACCTAACCAGGCTAATACTGATGTAGATCTTAACAACGTAAAAATGGCAATGAATCCTTTCTGTGAAATTGCAGTTGAGGAAGCTATTAGATTAAAAGAAGCAGGCAAGGCTGATGAAATTGTAGTAGTAACAATAGGTGATGATAAGCATCAAGAGCAATTAAGGACAGCTCTAGCACTTGGTGCTGATAGAGCTATCCTGGTAAAAACAGATAATCCTGTTCAACCTTTAGACGTTGCAAAAGTTTTAGCCAAGATTTACGCAGCTGAAAATCCAAATTTAGTCATAATGGGTAAGGTTGGAATTGACGGTGATCACAATCAAACAGGACAGATGTTTGCAGCCTTAACAGGTTTGCCTCAAGCAACATTTGCATCAGAAATAAATGTAGATGGCAACAAAGTAGAGGTTACAAGAGAAATAGATGGTGGTCTTGAAACACTTTCAGCAGAGATGCCAGCAGTAATAACTACAGACCTTAGATTAAATGAACCAAGGTATGCCTCATTACCAAATATTATGAAAGCTAAAAGAAAGCCTCTTGAGGAGATGGATCTCGAGAGCTTAGGTGTAACCGTAGATAAGAAGGTAAGCACTCTAAAGGTTGAATCACCTCCAGAAAGACAAGAAGGCGTTAAAGTCGAAACTGTAGATCAATTAGTAGATAAATTAAGAAATGAGGCAAAAGTAATATGAAAACATTGGTCTTAGCAGAACATAACGATACCAACTTATCTGCAGCTACGTTAAGTGTAGTTGAAGCAGCAAAGCAACTAGGCAGAGAGGTTGATTTACTTTTAACTCATAATTCATGCACATCAGTGCTTGAAGAGGCCAAATCAGTTGAAGGAGTCTCTAAAGTCCTTAACTTTAGCCATGAAAAATTTTCAAGTGAAGTGGCAGAAGACGTTGCAGCATGTGTTGTTTCAGTCAGCGGGGAATACGACTTCTTTCTAGCAAGTTCTAGCACCTCAGGTAAAAACAATTTACCAAGAGTAGCTGCACTGTTGGATATTCAACAGATTTCAGAAGTAACCGATATTATCGATGAGAAAACATTCAAAAAACCAATATATGCTGGTTCATGCATAGCAACAGTACAATCATCTCAAGAGAAAAATGCATTAACTATAAGAACTACCTCATTTGACAAAGCACCAAACTCAGGTGGCTCTGCGTCCGTTGAGGATAAAGAAGTTCCTGAAGCAGATACAAGAAAGTCAGATTTTGTTAAAAATGAATTAACTGTCTCGGATAGGCCTGAACTAACATCTGCAGATATAGTAATTTCAGGTGGAAGAGGCATGCAAAATGGGGATAATTTTGCTTTACTGGAAGCTGTAGCAGGGAAACTTAATGCTGCTGTAGGAGCATCCAGAGCAGCTGTTGATTCAGGTTTTGTTCCAAATGACTATCAAGTTGGGCAAACAGGAAAATCTGTAGCCCCAAATCTTTATATTGCAGTTGGGATTTCTGGAGCTATTCAGCACTTAGCTGGTATGAAGGATTCAAAAACAATTGTTGCCATAAACAAGGATGAAGAAGCACCAATCTTCAAAGTAGCGGATTACGGACTTGTTGCAGACTTATTTGAAGCATTGCCGGAGTTAGAGTCAAAACTGTAGTTAAATAATTAGATAAACTATCAGCCCTACTGATCCTAGAAAAATTAGCAAAACAGCTAATAAAGCTAAAACCACTCTGAGTGGACTATCTTCCATCATGTCTTGCAGATTGTCACTTTTGCCGGTGCCAGAAATAAGGGAAAATAAATCATTTAAAATTTTCATAGTAAACTTACATATTAATTATGATTAATGTAACTGCAACAGCTGAAGAGTATCTTTCAGAACTTATTAAAAAAAAGGACTTCAAGTGCGATATTCGGATTTTTGTTTCTGATCCTGGTACTCCAAGAGCAGAGACTTGTTTGGCTTTTTGCAGGGAAGATGAATGGCAAACAACTGACCACAAGATTAAGTTTGAAAATTTTATCTTATACATTGAAGAGAAGAGTTTGCCTTTTCTAGATGATGCAGAAGTTAATTATGATAAGGATAATTTTGGCGGTCAGCTCACCATTAAAGCACCAAGCTCAAGAGTTCCAAAAATAGGCGAGAATGCAACTTTAGAAGATAAAGTTAACTATATTCTTTACGATGAAATTAACCCTCAGTTAGCTTCCCATGGTGGCAATGTACATCTTGATTGCATCACAGATGATAATTACGTTGTATTGCAATTTGGTGGAGGTTGCCAAGGATGTGGCATGGTAGATGTGACACTTAAAGAAGGCATAGAAAAAACTCTATTAGAAAAGCTGCCTGATCTTAAAGGTGTCAAAGATATTACAGATCATACAGAGAATGAAAACGCTTACTATAAATAAGCTTTAATTCTCTTCTTTAGGATACTTATAGACCCCAACAAGCAGCCCAACTTTTGGGTGATCAAAGTAATGGAACTCATTGAGTGAAATGCGCCTCTGTTCATCAAGCAAATACAATATTTTCTCTACTTTCTCATCTTCCTCTTTATTGGTATTTTTAGGCAAAAACTCTCCTATGAGTGGCTTAACATTGAACTCAGATTTGCTCATTATATAAGCCTTTTCTAAAGCATCTGGCCCCTCAACACATTTAGCATGAATTCTTGGGTACCTTGATTGAAAGACTTTCACGATGCACTGATTCTTTTCAGAAGAGACAAGCACGAAAGGGCTGTCACCTTCTGTATTTAACGGCTGATACCATGATTTGTGATCTGATAGTTCAAGATTGTCTATCTTTCCTATCCTTCGCATTGTGCCATTCAGCTCATGATCTTTTTTATCAATAACTCTGTAAATTCTAGGCGGCTTTATTATCTCAGCCTGATTATCTTCAATGTCCTCATAATCATCAAAGAAAATTTCTTCAATGTAATCAAGATCAATTTTAATCTGGCCTTGAGGTAGTTCTATCGTCTCAAGATTTATTTGTGGGTCTTCTGCTTGTTCCAAAGCAAGAATTTCATTTGCAAGAGTATATTCTTCAACTTTTTCAAAAGACTCTGTTGTCATCTGGTTTTTCCAAATTACAGCAGCAACTTCAACTTTCACGTATTGTATTTCTTCCTCTGAGAAAATATGCTGAGAGAGGCCCACAAAAACCGCTAGAAACTTGAAAAATAGACGCATAAAGTTTTTAATACCAATTGAGTTTAATCAAAAACACACTTAGATAATACTAGATTTTATTTAATGAATGGAAGAGGGTAAATTATGGATCTAAATTTTTCGAAAGAAGACTTAGAATTTCGCGATGAAGTAAGAGAGTTTCTGGATAACGACTATCCAAAACATGTTAAAGAAAAAATGAATAATGGTGACGAGCTTAGTCGCCAAGAAATAGTTGATTGGCATAAAGCTGTTGCCAAAAAAGGATGGATGGGCCACTCATGGCCTGTAGAGCATGGAGGCACAGGCTGGGATGCGACTAAGGTTTATATTTACCTTAGAGAACTAGCTCTAGCGGGGTGTCCCACTTTTGTACCTTTTGGATTGCAAATGGTTGCTCCCGTCATATGGACGTTTGGTTCAGAAGAACAAAAAAAGAAATACCTACCTAGAATATTAAATTTTGATGATTGGTGGTGTCAGGGATATTCAGAGCCTGGTTCTGGTTCAGATTTGGCTTCATTGAAATGCAAGGCAGTCAGAGAAGGTGATGAGTACGTATTAAATGGTCAGAAAACATGGACAACACTAGGTCAACATGCTGATTGGATATTTGTTCTTGTAAGAACCGATGATTCCGGTAAAAAACAAGAAGGGATTACATTCATTCTTGTAGATATGAATACTCCTGGAATAGAAGTAAAACCTATCATTACTATCGATGGCGATCATGAGGTTAATGAAGTGTGGTTCGATAATGTCAGAGTGCCGGCTGAAAATGTAGTTGGTGAAGAGGGTCAAGGTTGGACTTATGCAAAATTCCTTCTTTTCCACGAAAGAAGCTCAATTGCTGGTGCCCCAAATATGAGAAGAGTCTTAAATAACCTTAAAACTAAAGCTAAGAAAGTGTTCCATAGTGATAAGCCGTTATCTGAGGATAAGAGCTTTCTATCTAAGGTAGCGCAGTTTGAACTAGATCTTGATTCCCTAGAAATGACAGAACTTAGAGGCCTTGCAGCAATGAGAGAAGGCAAAAGTCCTGGAGCAGAATCATCTTTGCTTAAAATCAAAGGGACTGAACTGCAACAAAGGTTGAGCACACTTGCTGTAGAAATGGCAGGGCATGATGCCATGCCTTATGGCGGACCATATGGTTTCTCAGACGTTGAAGTAGCTGCAGCAAAATCAGATCAACTAACAGCACCTAAATATTTGAATTTTAGAAAAGTAACAATCTATGGTGGTACAAATGAAATTCAAAAAAATATCATAGCTAAAGCTGTATTAGGTATATAGGAGAGAATATGAATTTAAGTTATACAGACGAACAGAATCTCTTAAGAGATAGTGTCTCTAAATTCTGTGGCTCAGACTATGATTTCGATACTAGAATGAAGAGCGTTAATTCAGACCGAGGACATAACCGAGACCACTGGAAACTATTCGCTGAACTAGGCTGGCTAGCAATACCTTTCTCGGAAGATATGGGTGGATTAGATGGCGGAGATGTTGATCTAAGTTTAATGTTTGAAGAGTTTGGTAAATCTATTGTTATTGAACCTTACTTGGCAAATGTAGTTTTATCTGGCGGAGTTCTTAAAAGATGTGATCACGAAAACAAATCAGATTTAATTGAAAGTTTGATTGCAGGAGAAGCTCAATTTTCTCTTGCAAACTATGAGCCTCAAAAAGGATTTAACTTAGACAATGTTGATTGCGAAATCTCCTCAGATGGAACAGTAAATGGTATAAAAACAACCGTATTGAATGCTCCAAATGCTGATCATTTTCTGGTATTTGGAAAACATGGTTCAAGCCATGCTTTTGCGCTTGTTTCTAAAGATGCTGAGGGTCTGAATGTTACTTCATATAAAACGTACGATGGTTTTGTCTCAGGGGACATAAATTTAGATAACGTCAAATCTGAAGCTGTTTTTTCTAAGAATGATGCACTTGAAATACTCACTGAAGCGATCTTAGAAGGAATTATATCTGTTTCATCAGAAGCTATTGGTGCAATGGAGAAGTGCTACAAGCTAACTATTGAATACACTCAACAAAGAGAACAATTTGGTCAATCATTATCTAAGTTTCAGGCATTGCAACACAGAATGGTTGATATGTTTATGGAAACAGAATTTAGCAAATCATTCTTACTGAAAGTTCTAGCAACAGACGATGCTTCGGAAAGAAGAAAACTAGTTTATGGTCTCAAACATCAGATAGCAAAAGCAGGCAAATATGTAGGCGAAGAAGCTGTTCAGCTCCATGGAGGCATGGGGGTTACAGAAGAAATGTCTGTTGGACATTATCTCAAAAGGTTACTAGTTATTACCAATATATTTGGTAGTTCTGACTATTTCTTAGATAAATATATAGATAGTTAAATTGGTTAAGAGATTCAATCCAGATAAACGAAGAAGGCCAAAGGTCGATGATTACTTTGGTGACTGGAAATGGAGAGAAGCTCTTGCCGAGTCTATGGTTCCAATCATTGGTAAACTCTTTAGAAATGGCGTCCATTTACTTATGTATGGTCGCCCTCTAAGTAATTGCTCTCCAATTGAAATTATGAAGCTTCACAGGTTTGTAAGGGAGGCTGAAGGCAATGAATTAAGTGAGCTAGAAACTTATCCAGTAATTGAACAAATTGCCAAAATGAAACTTATGCCATGTGAGATAGATATTGGTGAAATGGTTTCTCATTTACTTGAAAATCCTGAACTTGATGCATCAGGTTATGTAAGCAAAACATTAGATGGCCAAGAAAGAACTAAGCGATCTTACCCTCTAAGGCCTAAAGACGTTGTTTTGTATGGTTTTGGAAGAATTGGTAGACTGATAACTAGAATACTGGTAACGGATACAGGAGCTGGCTCAAATTGGCGATTAAGAGCTGTTGTAATTAGAGATTCAGGCCATGATGATGATTTAATAAAAAGGGCTAGTTTATTAAGAAATGATAGCGTGCATGGTACATTTCCTGGAACAATAAGAGTCAATAAAAAGAATAACTCCTTGATTGTAAATGGAAACGAAATTTTTGTTATTTATGCAAACGATCCTCGTAAAGTTAAATACAAAGATTATGGGATTAAAAAGGCAACAATTATAGATAATACTGGCGCATGGAAAGATGAAGAAGGGCTTGGCCAACATACAAGAAATCCATCCGTAGACAAGGTGATTCTTACCGCTCCTGCAAAAGGAAAGATCAAAAATATTGTCTTTGGAATAAATGATGAAAAATTAAAGCAAGATGAAAAAATTGTTGCTGCAGCATCATGCACAACAAATGCCATTGTTCCGCCGCTCAAACTAATAAATGATGCCTACAAGATAGTCAGTGGGCACATAGAGACTATCCATGCATATACAAACGATCAAAACCTTGTAGATAACTACCATAAGTCAGATAGAAGGGGTAGAGGAGCAGCTCTTAATTTGGTCATCACTGATACTGGTGCTGCTAAAGCTGTTTCTGACATACTGCCGGAAATGAAAGGCAAACTTACAGCTAATGCAATCAGAGTTCCAACACCAAATGTGAGTTTGGCAATTATGAACCTTAACCTTAAAAAGGGTGTTGCTGTAGATGAACTTAATGACTTATTTAAACAGGCAGCTTTTCACTCAAATCTAAGAACAACAATTGATTACTCTAATTCAATTGATGGTGTATCTTCAGATTTCTACAGCAATGAATTTGCTTGTGTTTATGACGCACAAGCAACAATAAGCAATTTTAACTGTGTAACTATTTACGTCTGGTACGATAACGAGTATGGTTACTCCAAACAAGTTGTAAGGCTTTTGAAAAAAGTTCTTGGTGTAAATTTAATTAGATACCCAAAACAGTAAATGAAAAAAATTAAAATGAAAGGGGGCCTTGATGTACCTCTTCACGGCTCTGTAAGAAATAACAATCTAGATATCATCGACCCTCAGTTTTCTGCGGTTTTATCAGAAGATTACTTTGGTCTAAAACCAAAAATCTTGGTAAAAGAAGGCGATGAAGTAAGTATTGGTCAATCGATTTGGGAAGACAAAACCAACCCTGGTTTTACAGTAAAATCTCCTGCAACTGGCATAATTCATGAGATAAATAGAGGTGATAAGAGAGCACTAGTCTCTGTTGTAGTCAAAAGACACGGTGATCAAACAAGAGCATTTGAAAGATCAACCAATCATCTTGAGAATATCTTTAATGCAGGCCTATGGGATAGTTTTAGAGAAAGACCTTTTAATCGCATTCCTGACATGGGTACAGCCCCTGATTTTTTATTTATAAATGCATGTAAGTCAGATGAATTAGAAGTTAGTCCTAATCAAATTCTAGAGATAGAAAAAGAAGGCTTCATTAATGGATTAAAGTACCTCAAAGAAGCTTTTGCTTGCCCTTTATATCTATGCTCATATTCAAATATTTATACTGGTGACTTAGATATTCAACAGTTTGTTATAGATGGTAAATACCCATCTGGTAATAGCTCGCTGCATATACAAAATATACAACCTTTAACAAAAAGCAAAAAAACATGGACTATAAACTGGCAAGATGTCTTGAGAATTGGAAAAGCAGTAACAAGTGGTGATTTTTGTTATGAAAAATATGTCAGTGTGTGCGGTCCAGCCTGTGACGAACCAAAAGTTATTCAAACAAGACAAGGCGCAAATATGGAAGAAATTACAGCAGGCCTCTACTCTCAAGATGTAAGAAGAGTATCTGGGAGCTTATTTTATGGGAGAAGTGGTGATAGTTATTCAGATTACCTTACTCGCTATTCCAATCAAGTTTCATTGGTATCAGATGAAAGAAAAGCAACATTCTTTAATTGGCTAAAGCCTGGCTTATTAGATCACAGCAACTCAAATGTATTTTTATCGAGCCTGTTGAAGCCCCAAAAGTTTGATTTTGATACAAATATAAATGGTGGTTACAGAGCAATTGTGCCTATAGGTGTTTTTGATGAAGTTAACCCTTTTGATATTGATCCAACACTATTTTTAAAGTCACTAGCTATTGGTGATTTAGTAGCATTACGAGAATTAGGCATCTTTGACTTAAGTGAAGAAGATATGGGTATATTTTCATATGTTTGCCCTAGTAAATATGACTATGTGGCACTATTTAATGATTGTATGCAAATGATTTGGAAAGAAGAGACATCATGAAATTTTTAGAGAATTTTTTTGATAAAAATAGACCATCAAAAGACAATAACTATTTCTATTTGTATGAAGTGATTCAAAACTTCTTTTTTTCATCAAAAGTTGCAACAACAGGAAAAACTCATATCAGAGATAGGCTTGATATTCAAAGAGTGATGGTAGTTGTATGGCTAGCTACTTTCCCAGCTATGTTTTGGGGCATGTATAACATGGGGTTCTGGGGTCTAGATTACATGCAAAAAGGAGGTTTTACCTCCACAGGCGACTGGCATAATGCCTTAGTACAACTAGTAGGAACAGATCCTAGTAACCATTTACATAGATTTTGGTTTGGTTTGGTCTATTTTGTGCCAATTTACTTAACAGTTTTCGTTGTAGGTATTGCTTGTGAAGCGATCTTTGCAACTATCAGAAGACATGAAATTAATGAAGGAGCATTTGTTTCAACTGTATTATTCTCACTAAGCTGTCCTCCTGACATTCCGCTTTGGCAAGCAGCCTCTGGCATTGCATTTGGGATAGTTGTGGGTAAAGAATTCTTTGGTGGAACAGGAAAGAATTTCTTGAATCCAGCACTAACAGGCAGAGCTTTTATTTACTTTGCTTATCCATCTGAATTATCTGGAGACATGGTTTGGATTTCATCATTAGCAGATAATGGAGCTATAGATGGTTATTCTGGAGCTACAGCGCTTGGGATAGGGGCACAAGAAGGTATTGCAGGGATTCAGTCTAACTATACTTGGACTCAGACATTTTTAGGCCAAATACCAGGTTCCATTGGTGAGACATCAACACTGCTAATATTGCTTTCAGGTGCTTATATGGTTTATGCAAAAATTGCCTCCTGGAGAATAATATTAGCCACATTAATTGGCATGATCCTCATGACAAGTCTATTGAACTTTATTGGTTCAGACACAAATCCAATGTTTAGTGTCCCTTGGTGGTGGCACTTAACTATTGGAAGCTTTGCATTTGGGCTTGTATTTATGGCGACGGAACCAGTTACAGCTGCTAATACTAATATGGGTAGATGGATCTATGGCTTCTCAATTGGGGTTTTAGTAATACTCATAAGAGTTGTAAATCCTGCTTTTCCCGAAGGCATGATGTTAGCTATTCTATTTGCTAACTTACTTGCTCCTGCTATAGATTATTGTGTAACTTCGTACAATACCAGCAAGAGAATGGAGAGATATAACTCATGAATAAAATGATCATTCCATTAATTGCATGCATTGCCTGTGCTGTAATTGTCTCGGTGACTGCTGTTTCCGTGAGGCCAGAGCAAAACTTAAATATTGAAAATGAAAAGAAATTAAAAATCCTTGCTGCAGCAGGTATTGTGACTGATGAGGTTGAGAAAGAATTCTCTAAGATTGAGACTCTCTATGTAGATTTCGCTTCTAATCAGTTAGTTCAAGTCGAAAACAATTACGATCATATTAAGGCATCTGCGAGCGTTGAAGCCTCTAGCATAGTTCCTAAAGATCAAGATATAGCTATTCTCAAGAGAAGAGAAAATATTGCTCCAATTTATGTCTGGTATTCTGATGAAGAACAGATCCAGAAAGTTGTTTTACCAATAAGGGGTTATGGTTTATGGGGCACACTTTATGGCTACATATCTTTAGATGCTGACTTAAATACAGTTAAAGGCATTGAATATTATGATCACAAAGAAACACCAGGTTTAGGGGGAGAGGTAGATAACCCTGTTTGGAAATCTGATTGGAATGGAAAGAAAATTTATGACACCTCAGGAGAAGTAATTCTTTACGTAACTAAAGGACCGTCTTCTGAAGATTATGAGATTGATGGCATTTCAGGTGCAACTCTTACGAGTAATGGTGTAACAAATATGATTAGATACTGGCTTGGTGAAAATGGTTATGGTCCAGTATTGCAAAAATTAAGAGAAGGGATAGCTAACGTATGAAGGCAATTTCAGTTAAAGAAACAAGAAAGCTCTTATTTACTCCTATAGTTGAGAATAATCCTATTGCGCTTCAGATCTTAGGCATTTGTTCTGCTCTTGCAGTTACAGTAAAGATGGATGTAACTTTGATTATGTGTATAGCTTTAACATCGGTTGTAACGCTCTCAAACTTATTTATTTCAATTATTAGACATTACATACCCGACAGCATAAGAATCATTGTCCAAATGACAATTATTTCGTCACTTGTGATCATAGTTGATGAGCTTTTAAAAGCATATGCTTATGAAGCTAGCAAACAATTATCTGTGTTTGTTGGTTTAATTATTACAAACTGTATTGTTATGGGCCGTGCAGAAGCCTATGCCATGAAGAATCCACCAATTAAAAGCATGCTTGATGGTTTTGGTAATGGTCTTGGTTATAGCTTTGTTTTGTTGGTAGTTGCTACAATTCGAGAAGTATTTGGAAGCGGTACTTTCTTTGGGGTACAGGTAATGCCTGAAAGCTATCCTATTAATAACTTTCTATTACTTCCTCCAAGCTCATTCATAATTATTGGAATAATGATTTGGGTTATAAGATCATTCAGTAAAAGCCAAGTTGAAGAGAATGAAAACCCATTGAAAGCTCATACATTCAAGCCTTTGAAAGTTAAGAAAGAGGTGCACAGTGGCTGATCTTTTAAACCTTTTTGTTAAAACCGTTTTCATTGAGAATATTGCACTTTCTTTGTTTTTAGGGATGTGTACCTTCTTTGCTATCTCAAAACAAGTTAAAGCAGCATTTGGATTAGGTGTTGCGGTTATAGTTGTTTTGACTATCACTGTCCCTCTCAATAATTTAATTTATAACTTTGTGCTCAAAGAAGGGGCTCTATCCTGGGCTGGTTTGGAAAATACTAACCTGAAATTTGTAGGTCTGATAACTTACATAGGAGTGATCGCTGCAGCCGTGCAAATACTAGAAATGTTCTTAGATAAGTATGTGCCTGCTTTATATAATGCTTTGGGCATATTCTTACCCCTTATCACAGTAAATTGTGCAATCCTAGGAGCATCACTATTTATGATAGAGAAGAACTACAATTTCACTGAAAGCATAGTTTATGGGTTTGGAGCAGGTTTTGGTTGGGCTTTAGCTATTGTGCTCTTGGCAGGTATCAGAGAAAAGTTAAAATATAGTGATATACCAGAGGGGTTAAGAGGACTAGGTATAACTTTTGTAATAGTTGGTTTAATGA
>MDSW01111492.1_pt1 | contig 11700 bp, 7 predicted proteins | sample 811171 | NCBI WGS metagenome assembly MDSW01 (sample SAMN05326641, study PRJNA326480) | marine metagenome | isolation source: seawater | place: Atlantic Ocean: North West | collected 2012
ATGCTTCTTATACTACAGGTGAATCAAGTAATCTCGAATTTGATCCACGATGTTTTAATATTATATATATAGGCAATGATGATATTTTATACAAATCTTTTGATAATGGTTATTCTTCGATACCTATATATGACTTTTCTGAGAAAGTAACATCTATTGAAGTCGGATGGGATAATCCAGATATTATTTATGTTGCTACATATAACGGATACTGGTCTGAAAAAAATGTTTGGAGAAGTGAAGATGCTGGCCAGACTTTTGTAAATATTACTCCTACATTTCCGGGAGTTGTAGCAGACGATTGGATTCCTTTTGATATTACTGTTAGTAGTGAAAATGCTAATCATGTATGGATAGCAAGATGTCCAAATAGTTTAAGTTATAGTTCTTATGATGGAAGTAAAGTATATAAATCTACTAATGGTGGAGAAAATTGGACAAATATTACGGGAGTTGGGTTAAGTGGAGAAAATATAACAAATATTGAATATTTAAGAGGTAGCAACGATGGTATTTATTTAGGTACACGAAAAAATGTTTATTACAAAAATGATACAATGACCGAATGGATTCTTTATAATAATAAGCTTCCTTTAAGTACATATTCAACACAATTAGTACCATATTATAAAGAACAAAAATTAAAAAATGGTACAAATCGAAGTGTGTGGGAAGTAGATTTTTATGAATCACCAACCCCTTCTGCGCAAATTGCCGCAGATAAATTAACAATTAATTGCATGAATGATACTGTACAGTTTGTGAATCACTCTGCAATGTCTACAGATAATGCATCCTGGTCATGGAGTTTCCCTGGAGGAAATCCATCTAGTTCTACAGAAGAAAACCCATTAATTATTTATTCTAATGAAGGTCTATATGACGTGTCTTTGACAATAAATGATATATCTGGATCTGATAATCAAACTATCTTAGGAATGATTAATTACACGAATAATCCGCTTACAATGGGAGGTTTTGATTGTGATGGAACATGTCAAGAAGGCTTTATGAATACTGTATTAATTCTAGAAGATTCTTATGGTGACGGCTGGAACGGAAATTCATTAAGTATTATGGTTGATGATATATTATTAACTCAACAGACATTATCAAATGGGTACTATGATGAAATTAATTTATGCATTCCAATAGATATCAACACATGTGTTGAAATTATTGTGCAAGAAGGTGGCTGGCCTGAAGAGGTATCTTGGTCAATTGTTAATGAAAATGAAAATGAGGTATTATCAGGAGGATCACCTTTCTATAATCAATTATATGAAAATTGTCCAATCTATGGATGCACAAACTCAGATGCAATTAATTATGATCCTGATGCAAATAATGATGATGGAAGTTGTTGTTTTGGTGAATTTTACACAATTGTAATGGAAGACAGTTACGGCGATGGATGGAATGGAAACACATTAGTTGTAGGTAATTATGAGCTTGAACTAGAAGAAGGTTCTAATGAAGAAGAAATAATATGCTTGGAAGGAGATTTAAGTTGCTTCAATGTAGTTTGCGATGGAGGTGATTGGCAGTATGAAGTTTCATGGATAATTTATAATCCACAAGGTAATATAGTTTTGTCAGGAGGAGCACCTTATGATGGATGTTTTTTAGAGGGTTGCACAGATCCAATTGCATGTAATTTCAATATAGAAGCTACATTTGACAATGGAAATTGCTTGTATCCAGATGAGAATGGAGACTGTGAAAATATTATTTTAAATGAATATAATATAAATACTAATTTTTATACAATATCAGATTTACTGGGAAGAAATATAAATCAAAGTGAGTCTCAATATATATATATTCAAAATAATAATGGCAAGATCACAAAAAATGTAATATTTAAATAATTTATTTAAAATTTTACACTATAAATCCTTCGGATATTATAATTCATGTAACTTTATTTAATAAATACATATTATGAAAAATATTTTAATTTATTTTATTACATTATTTGCTATGACATTACATTCACAAAACAACATTTATGATATTGCTTTAACTGATATCGAAAATAATCCAATTAATTTAAATAATTTTAAAGGGAAATATCTATTATTTGTAAATGTCGCCTCATATTGTGGATATACAAATCAATATTCTGATTTACAGAAATTACATGAAAAGTATGATGAATTAGAAGTAATTGGACTTCCATGTAATCAGTTTTTGTTTCAAGAACCATTCTCAGAAGATAGCATTAAAGAATTTTGCTCAACAAATTATGGTATAAATTTTACAATGACAAATAAAATTAACGTTAAAGGCTCTAGTCAGCATGAACTATATAAGTGGCTCACAGACAAAGCTTTAAATGGTGTAAAAAATTCAAGTGTCAAGTGGAATTTTCAAAAATACTTGGTTGGAAAGAATGGTGAATTTATAGATGTTTTTTACTCAAAAACTCTACCTCTCTCTCAGGAAATAATTCAGCACATAAACTAATATTGATCATCACCGTGATCGTGTGATGTATCATTGTTTTCTAAAATCGCCTTTTTCTTGATTGGATCAAAATCTATTTTACCAAATTTATATTTAAAATTAATATTAAATGATCTGAAAAGAATTTGATAATCCCTATTATTTTCAAAACTTGTTCCATCAGACATATCACCTGAGATAGATGTATCAAATGACTTGTATTTAGAAAATGGCTCAACCATACCTAAACCTATTGAACCTCTTTTATTTGTAAAATCCTTTCTTAAGCCAAAGCTCATCATTGAAAAACTTGGCCTTTCTCCTTGAATAGTTCTTCTTGGAGATCTAAAAAATGCTCTACTTTCAAATCTATAACCCTTACCTATTTTAAGATTTGCATTAAAACTATACTTGTAATTTAAAGCCTGGTACATTGAATATATGTCCGCCGAAGCTCTTAGAGTTAGTATTTTTTTAATCGTTGTCGAACCAAAAAAATTAAATCCATATGTATCAATATTACCAGTATTATAATAATTAGTTTCAAAAACATTATCTTCAATAATTGAAGTAAATGCTTCTATTACATTATTCTTTTTCTTATAGTAAACAAAAAAACTTGTCATTAAACCAGGCTTAAAATTGGTATAACCTAACTCGATTTGATAAGAATTTGATGGCTCAAGCGTAGGATTCCCTCTACTTATATTATTTAAGTCGGTAATATCAAGATTCGTATTAATCTTGTGAATATCTGGTCTTTTAATTCTATTAGTATAAGATATCTTAATTGTCTGAAACATATTTATCTTTTTAGATATAGTCATATTAGGAACAATATTACTATATGGTTCTGGAGTAAAAGATGGATAGTGATCATTGTATTCGCCAGAAATATTTGTATGCTCATATCTTGTACCAATCAACACTCCAATATCACTAGGAAAATTTAAATTCGTAGACACGTAAAATGAAGAAACTTTCTGTTTGTAAGTGAAAATATTATTTAAATCGTATGAATTTAGCCAACTTACTTCAAGATCTGTTTCTGTTTTATAATCATTGACAGTATTTCTTTCAATTCTTTTTAAACCTAATTCAAATTTATTTTTATTTCCAAAAGGGTGAATATAATCTAATTGTCCTGTTAATTCGAATCCTTTTCCAAGCATTTCATTGTTAATAAACCCAGAATACTCACTATTACCTGTTTGTTCTAAAAATGATATATCATCATGAATATGACCACCATATTGAATGTCAAATGAAAGTTCTCTGCCCTCTGTGTCAGGAAATGTTTTTATATAACTTAAAGTCAACTCAGACTCTGTATCTCTATTTAATGAAGTGTCAGAAACTAAATAAGAATCTATAAGTTGACTGTAGTAATAATCAGATACATTTTCCAGTCCGTCATTTGATTTTATCTGCCCATTAACATTAATATTAGCAGTTATACTATTATACATATTAATGTCATAATAAATATCCATGGATCCTCTAAAACCAATCCAGTTGCCTAAAAACTCACCTGATTTAAGTTGTCTACTTATTAACCCATTACTGTCTGATATACTATTTGAAACAGTTGTACTTCCTTCTCTTGGCCAACCATATCTTGCACTACCACTTGCACTTATTCCAAATCGATTTTTACCAGCATTTAAATTAAAAGAAGTCCTATTAACTCTTGTTCCAGTACTAGTATTAACTCCAGCATTAAAACCTTGAATATTTTTTTGGTCAGTAACAATATTAACAACACCTGCATCACCATCTGCATCATATTTAGCTCCAGGACTAGTAATAACTTCTATAGATTTAATTTGGTCTGCAGAAATTGATTGCAATACATCTGAAATATTATCCATATTTAAAAAAGAAGATGATTTACCGTTAAGTAAAAATTTAATGTTTTCAGAGCCCCTCAACGAGACGTTGTCATTAATATCTACAGAAAGCAAAGGAGTATTTCTTAAAACATCAACACCATCCTGAGCAGATTGATCTAAGTCATTGGATACATTATATACAATTTTTTCAATTTTATTTTCATAAACTGGAGCTTCTGATGATAGTTTTACATCATTTAAAATGTATGTGTCTACATCTAAAAAAATGTTTTTTAAATTTTGGTTCAATTTCTTAGGAGAAACTTGACAAGTTACTCTCTTAGAAACATATCCATTATAACTTATATCTATTATATAATCTCCTACTGGCAAAACATCAAAAACAAATAAACCACGTTGATTAGTAATAGTACCATCAATGATTTTTTCTTCATCAGAATTTGAAATTTTCTGCAATAAGGAAACACTCGCATACTCAAGTGGCATGTCTATTTCTTTGTCTTTTATAAAGCCTGAAATTTTACCATATATATTAATTGTTTCGGAATTCTTGTTTTTACGAGGACCATACCCTTGAGAAAAAGAAAAACAATAAGTTAGAAAAAACAATAAAACAAGGATATTTCTATAAGTCATAATTCTTTAGTATCTAATTTTAAATCTATTATATATAAATGCAAGCAACCAGGCTGGTCCAATTAATAAAAACTGTATATCCTTTAAAAAGGACGGTTTTTTTCCTTCTATTTTATGACCTAAAAATTGTAAGATCCAAGCAAAAATAAAAATAATAATACTTGTGTATAATAAAAATGTATTACCGTCAATATTACATGAATCGAACAGACCCCAAAACTTATTTAATTTGAATAAATACATAGTATAATAGATGTCTAAAACAACAATCGAAGAAAACACCAGCATTCCTAAAAAGATATTAAATGACAGTCTAATGTAAAAAATTAATCCTAAGAAAATCACAATAATTGACCAACTCATTATATCATTTAAAAAATCATTTTTAAAAACATCCATAAAATCATGAGGAATCAAGGAAAGAAGGCTAATAATACTCCAAAAAATTAGAGGTATACAAATCCAATGAATAATTTTATTTGTTTTATTTTGATGACTCTCACTATATTCATCAAACAAATGTTGAATAGTACTCATATTAATTAATTTATTTTATTTAATTTTTCTTTCAACTCATCAATTAAAATAATATCATTGGAACTTACCTCATCTCTTTCTGCCAAAATCAAAGAAACAAAATCTAACAAGTGAATTAAATAGAAATACTGACCTAAATAGCTTAATTCTATATTTTTAACTTCTATAAATGATTCAACATTTTTAGATATTTTTTCAATACTAAATTGCATTCTTTTGATATTTCTAGAACTAGTTGAACCATTTAAAAAAATTGGTATTACGCATGACATTTTATTAACCCATGGCACAATCTCATTGTGATTCATTTCAGGAATTATATTAAAGCAAGCATGTCTTTTTGAATTTTCATTTAATTGCTGTTTAAATCTCAAAGCTACACCCTCAAATTCAGGAAAAGTATATATAAATGGCATCTTATTAGCAATTTTATCCGCAATAATATTTGATTTTGCTTCAATATCATCCTGATAAGTAATTAAATAATGTTTAATTGTCTCTAAATCTAATTTTAGAGCATCTTCGGAGGATAAAAAAAACTTAGATATAATATATAATAATTGTACTAGAGAATAACTCAACATTGCTCGTGGGGCACCACCAGAAGGGAGAATGATGTAATCAAAACCTTTTTGTTTTGAAATACGTAATAATTCACCTCCTGAAGTTATGGCAAGAATCTTACAATTTTTAGAAACTGCTTTATTTAATGCAGAGAGTGTTTCTTCTGTATTGCCAGAGTAAGAAGAAGCAATAAATAATGTTTTATCGTTAACAAATTCAGGAATCTTATAGTCTTGATTGATAAAAATAGGAATAGATAATTTATTATTGAAGATATTTTTGATCATTACTCCTGCAATAGAAGAACCACCTTGAGCAGAAATAAGAATATTCTTAATTTCATTATTACTAATAATGAGTTGTGTTTCCTCAGCTATTTGAATAGCATGAGCGATATGTTTTGGAAATTCTTTAATAAAATCTCTCATTACCAAATTTTTACCCTTTCACTAGGATTTAAATACATTTCATCATCTTTATTAATATTAAAAGCTTCATAAAACGCATCTATATTCCGTAAAGGAACATAGCCTCTATACATTCCAGGAGAATGTGGATCAGTCATTACACGTGTTCTAAGTGCCTCCTCTCGCATTTTAGTTCTCCATATAGTAGCCCAAGAAATAAAAAATCGTTGATTTTGAGTAAAATTATCTATTAAAGGAATTTCTTTGTTTTTAGATAAATAAAGATTTAACCCATCAAAAGCTGAATTCACGCCGCCTAGATCACCAATATTCTCTCCTAAAGTAAACTTCCCATTAATAAATAAGTCAGGTAAAACCTCTATCTTACTAAACTGAGATGCTAGAGAATCACCTAATTCATTGAATTGCTTATAATCATTATCTGTCCACCATTTAACTAAATTTCCATCACCATCATAATCTGCACCAGAGTCATCAAAAGCATGGGATATTTCGTGACCTATAACAGCACCAATTCCACCGTAATTAACTGCTGGGTCAGCTTGAAAATCGTAAAAAGGAGGTTGTAAAATTCCAGCAGGAAAAACAATTTCATTATTAGAAGGGCTATAATAAGCATTAACAATCTGAGGAGACATATACCATTCGTCTTTATCAACTTCTTTATGAATTTTTTCTATATTTTCTTTTCTGCTCCAAATTGATAAATTCATTTGATTATCAAAACAGGAACCACCATCTTCTAATGATATAATATTTAATTCAGAGTAATCTTTCCATTTATCTGGATATCCAATTTTAACCGTAATTTTGTCTAATTTTTCTATGGCTTTTATTTTTGTATCATTATCCATCCAAACCAAGTTATTAATGCGTATTCTAAACGCATCAATTATATTACTAACCATATCTTGAGCTGTTTGCTTGGCCTCAGGAGGAAATTTAGCATTAACATACAATTTCCCTAAAGCTTGCCCAATAGACCAATTTATAGATGAAACAGCTCTTTCTTTTCTTGGCTTTTGTTCCTGAACTCCTCTTAAAGTTTTAGAATAAAATTCCCAATTTGCAATCTCCATTTCCTCAGTCAACATACTAGCTGCATTATTTAAAACCCCCCATTTTAAATACAATTTCCAATCATCAATATTGTTTTTATCAAATATCATTTTAAGATGATTTACATAATTTAAATCAGAAACTATAACACTATCAATATTCTTGATGCCTATTTTTTCTAAATAACGAGACCAGTTAAACATTGGTAACATTTCATGTAGTTCTGAAATTGATCTAGGATTATATGTCTTTGAAGGATCTCTTCGATCTACCTTATCCATCTTCCCCTCAGCTATTAAAGTTTCAAACAGAAGAATCTTATTTGCAATGTCTTGACATTTTTTGTCGTTATAATTACCTAAAAAATTAAACATCTTAGCAATATGATTAATATATTTAGCTCTTATATCCTGAAAACTTTCCAACAAGTAATAGTCCCTATCAGGTAATCCTAATTGCCCACCATATAAATAAGCTGAATGAGTATTACTATTTTTTTTATCAGCACCAATATATATACCAAAAAAATCACCACCTCCACCATAAAAAGATTCTTTCTCCATATATGATTGTAATGATTGAATATCGGTAATATTATTTATATTATTTAAATATGGTAATATAGGATCAATACCTTTACTATCACGATGTTCAACATCCATTAAACATTCATACATAGAAATAACTTTTCCTTGATCACTATCAGAGTCATATTTTTTAGATTTTACAGCTTCTTCTAAAATTTCTAAGACATCTGCATCGGTTTTTTTTCTAAGTTCATAAAACCCTCCCCAAACACTGTGGTCATTAGGTATTTTTGCAGAATCAATCCAATTTCCATTTACAAACTGATAAAAATTATCCTTTGGAGATACCGTATTATCCATATAATCTAAATTAATTCCTTTAGATAAAAATTGTTGTTTCATATTTTTAGAGTTAGATTCAATAGGTTCAGAATAATAGAATATCACATATATAGAAATAAATATTGCCACATAAGAACCAATAAATTGTTGTTTTTTTTTCATAATTGATAAGTGTTAATTATTTATCAAGTATTGTTTTTCAACATGACCATTATCAAACAGATTAATTTTAAAATTAGATTTAGAATCGTCTCTACCTAATAAATCAATAGTTTTAGTAACAAAATTTTGATTATGCATATTGTCATCTAAAGATGTTAATTCTGATCTGACATCAAATACAATTTTACTTGAAGCGACATCTGCAAAAAACGAATTAATAATATTATATTCCTGATCATATATCATAACTCCACTATTTGTTACAAAATTTGCAATAGCCGTATATAAATAACCATTAATTGGATTTTCAGCAATTGCATAATAATTATAATCAAGATTATTTACAACACCTACATCAGTCATTTCTTGTAGATCAAACTTATTCATTTGAACATCACTACTAATTTGATAGTATAACTTATCCCCTCTTATCATTGAAACTCCGCAACCAGAGCTAACATCAGTTATAGCAATAGTTTCAACATCTAAATCAGTAGTTTGAATTTTTGAAATCGAAGTGCCGTCCCAATTCTTATTATTTACAGAATATATGTGATCATCCTTGATATGTAGACTAATTGGATTTTTACCATCTTCTCCTAAATCAATTTCATTAGTATAAGACATTGTATTTAAATCTAAGACACCTACAATACCTTTGTAATTACCATATTCATATGCATTATTAATACCAACATATAGCTGATCTCCATGTTTTAATAGACTTTCAGTCGACCATTGTGGGCCATTTTCAGTATCAAATATCATTATCAGAGACAAATCAATTTTTGAAAAAACATCTAAATATGAGTCAAAAATGACAGGACCAAATGTTTCATTATCATAATCACCTTTTGTAATGATTAAATAATCCTCATGAATCATTAATTCCCTAACCCCTGGAACATCTTGCGATGTTATTAATTCATAAGTATCTAGGTCAAATTTTAAAATTTTATTATCTGCAGCGACATAGAAGTAATTGCCATCAATAATTAAATCTGTAGTAAATGTAGCACCTTCAATTTCCATAATTGTGTTATATGTATTATTTTCAGGGATGTAGACACCAATAGTAGCAGGCTCTAACATTTCTTGTTCATAGAAATCATAACAACCTTCATTAAGGATTAAGACCTGATTTATATAAGGAGAATTTTGAGCGTTAGTTAAGAAGGAAAAGAGTAAAAAAAGTATATATATATATTTCATGATTAAGTTCTTTTAAGTTTTGTTTCATTAAAATAAAATGGTAATAAATCTTTTGCAGAAGCAAATTTAACAACTTTATTGTCATTAAATAGTAATAATTCTATATTATAGTTTTGTCTACTTTCTGACTCTATTAAAACCTGTCTGCAAAGACCACAGGGACCGACTGGCTCTAATAGGTTAAAGTTTTTTGATGTTGCCGTAATTGCTACTGTCTTAATTTTTATATTAGGATAATTAGTGTTAGCAGTTGATAAAGCAACTCTTTCGGCACATACACCACAAGGGAAAGATGCATTTTCCTGATTATTACCAATAATAATTTCATTGTTTTCTAAAATCATTGCAACACCAACATAAAACTGGGAATAAGGAGCATAGGCAGATTTAGATATTTTAATAGCTTTATCCATAAGTATTCTTTCGGAATCGCTCAGGAGACCAAAGTCGGTTATTTCATGGTATTTTATTATTATTTCAGACGTCATTAATAATGCAAAGATAATTTAATAAAGTATTTTGTACTTTTATAAGAATGAAAAAATACATATTTATAATAATTTTACCATTAGTTTGCTTTGCACAAAACACTACTCAAAACATTTTACTAGATAGTGGTTGGTCTATCTTTTCGACTCACATAATTCCAAATAATAATAATATCGTTGATGTTTTTGAAAGTATTATTAATGATGTTATAATAATAAAAGATATAAATGGCAATGTTTATTGGCCAGAATATGGACTAAATTCTATTGGCTCTATTGATATTGGTACTGCATACCAAATTAAAATGAATAATGAAAGTATATTAACTGTATCTGGTCAACAAGCAGACTGCAATACAGTAATAGATTTAAATATGGGTTGGAATTTAATAGGCTATCTGCCATTATCTGAAAGTTTTATAGAAGATGAGTTTCAGTCAATAGTTGAAGATGTATTAATTATTAAAGATGATAATGGCAATATTTACTGGCCAGAATTTTCAATTAATTCTATTACAAGCTTAACCCCAGGAAACGGCTACCAGATTAAAGTTTCTTCAGATTTAGAGTTTAGTTACAATTGCAATAGCATAATATGTAACGAATATAATTATAGCTGTGATGGCGGAACCTGGCAATCTGAAGTAAGCTGGGCAATTTATAATGACAATGAAACTCTTATTTACTCTGGTACAGCTCCTGAAGACGGTGTTATTTGCTTAGAAGACGGATGTTATTCAGTATACACTAGTGATAGCTATGGTGATGGTTGGCAAGGAAACATATTAAATATAGGAGGAATAACATTTACTAATGAAAACCTGGATGGATGTTCTAGTTGTGGGCCTGAAACACAAATATTTGAATTATGCACCCCAATCAATTTAATATACGGGTGTACTGATGAACTTGCAATAAATTTTAATTCAAATGCCAATAGTGATGATGGAACTTGCATATATCCAGAAAACAATATAAATATAGAATTAATCTCATATTATGACTTTGATGAAACAATTAATGATGTATGGGGGTACTCAATAAATAATAATGAATATGCTCTTGTTGGTACAAACGAAGGTTTCTCTGTCATTGACATAACTGTACCCGATTTGCCTGTAGAGATGTTTTTTATAGAAGGACAAAATACTACATGGAGAGATATTAAAACATGGGAAAATTACGCTTATATAGTTTGTGACAACTGCAATGATGGTTTATTAATTGTTGACTTAGATGATATGTCAGGACAAACTTATTTTACAAATACAAACTTTTTCAATAAAGCGCATAATATATTTATTGATGAAAATGGCTTTCTTTATGCATTTGGTGGAAACCCATATGGAGTTATGATTTTAAATTTAAATAATGATCCAACTAATCCAACAATTGAAGGAAGCAACGACACCTTTTATCTTCATGATGGAATGGTTAAATCAGA
>MDSW01122429.1_pt1 | contig 11700 bp, 3 predicted proteins | sample 811171 | NCBI WGS metagenome assembly MDSW01 (sample SAMN05326641, study PRJNA326480) | marine metagenome | isolation source: seawater | place: Atlantic Ocean: North West | collected 2012
CATCACGCGATGCCCGCGCGCGGACGGCGTCGACGCGACGCACCGCGAGCTCGAGCGACGGGGACGGGGACGGAGACGGGGACGGAGACGGAGCGGGACGACGAAGGCGGCGAGGACCGAGGCAAAGGCGAGGACGAAGGTGCGATCGATCCCGCGACGGCGAGATTGCTTTTATTTTGTGTGCCATTGTTGTGGGCCACGTACGCGCCCGCGCTGCGCTACGTGTTCGTTTCGGAGACACCGCCTGGTTCGGCGGCGCTTTCGCTCGCGCGCATCGGCTTGGCGCAGTTGCCGTTCGTTCCGGCGCTGCTCTCGACGATGGAGCGATCGAAATCGGCGCGCCCAGGGGAAAAAGTCGAGGCCGATCGCGCGATTAGCGCCGCAGTCGAGCTCGGGTTGTTCAACGCCCTCGGAACGTCGTTACAGGCGTGGGGATTAGAGCATACGTCGTCGACGCACAGCGGCTTCATCATGGGCTCGGTCAACGTCCTCGTTCCGGCGCTCGCCGTGCTTCAGGGCGATAGAGTGAGTCGAGAGACGTGGGCGGCGTGCTTGATGACATTCGTCGGCGTACTCGTGATCGGCTTGGATTCAGTCTCGAGCGGTGACGGTACGACGGCGTCGGAGTTGGCCGTGCAAGGTGACGGCGCGGCGTTTGCGTCGGCGGCGTGTTACGCGGCGCTGACGCTGCGCGCGGGCAAGTACGCCAAGGAGTTCAGTGCTTCGGAGTTGATGGGTACGAAGACGTTGGTCATGCTGATGTTCATGGGTGCGTGGTATGCACGCACTGTTTTCGGCGGTGGATCCGCCGAAGACGCGTCGTTCGCGTTTTTAGCTTCGCCCATCGTCGCCGCCGCCGTCGTGTACAGCGCCTTCATCCCGGGCGCGTTGGCGAATTACATTCAGTTGAAAGGACAGGCGGGCGTGTCGGCGTCTGAGGCACAAGTCATTTATGCGAGCACCCCCGCGTTCAACGCTCTGGTGTCCGTGTTGGCGCTCGGTGAGACGCTCACAAAGTCAACGATAATCGGAGGCGCAGTGATTCTCGTCGCGTCGCTCGCCTCATTCTTCGTCGACGAAGAGGCCGACGAAGAGGTGGACAAGGGGTCGTAGTGTTTCGAAGTTAGTTGGCCACGCGCTCGCTAGAAGTGTTGCTGTAATCTACAATGTCGTTGTATGCTGCATCTAGGTTTTGCCGTCCTCGTCGCTCGCCGGTGCTTTGTCCTTGCTAGACTTTTGTCGCGTCGGTTTGGTTTTATTCGTCGCAAACGCTGAGTTTGGCGAGACGCTGAACTGACTCGCGCTCGCAAAATTCGGTGCGCTCCCGACGGAAAACGCGGCGGCTACGCTGGAGAGTGAGTTGACGACAGGTGGTATCGCTTGACGCGTGGGCATCGCTATCGTCGTCGTCGAGTTCGCCTGTTTCTTCGTCGGCGCGTCTTCCATCTCTAAATCGTCCATCTCGCCGAACGTCGGATCCCAATCCGCGCCCTCTGCGTGATCGTCGTCGATCGGACTCGGCGATGCAACCGGTGGCGAGATCATGGACTCGTGTACTGTTTGAAGCGTTTTCAAACTATCGCGCGACGCCGACGCCGACGCTGAAGCGCTCCACATCCCGCCGCCCACGCCGTGGAAGGACGTCCCCGGCTTGGCGTGACGAGCGTCCATACCGCGCGCGAAAGCCACGCCGCGCGGGCCGAGTGGACTTGCAGGCGGGAGCTGCACCGCTGCCGCTGCCTGTGCCGCGCGTGCCGCGTGTGATGTCGACAAACCCATACTCGACAATTGGTGTGTCGGCGGCGAGACGCCAAAGTGAAGCGGGTGCATCGCCGCGCTGTTCGTGGCGTGCGGCGAACCAATGAAGGAGCCGGACAGCAAGGACGAGGGCGAATTGAACGACCCTCCGGATGAACCGACGACGAAAGGTGGATAACCACCGCCAAGTCCACCGCCCGGCGACATCGGGATGCTTCCGGGAGACATCGCCGCGATGGCCGCGGCGGCGTGCGCGTGCGCCGCCGCTTGCGCTTGCAGCATCGCTCCGTTGAACGCTTCGGCGACGACGGGATTGACAACATTCGGCGTGATTGGTTGTATCGGCGGTGCTGATCCAGACGCAGAACTTGCGGCGAAAGCGGCGGCCAAACCACCGACTGGAATCGCCGGCGGCGTCGGCGGCACGACGTCGGCCATCGGCGGAACGTCGCGCGGGATGGGCTTCTTCTTCTTCTTGACTGGCTCGCCCGAAGAAATCTTGGCCGCTTCCTTCGCCGCCACGCGCTGCAACTCTTCGCGCTCTTCTGGTGTCGTGCGCTCAGGAATTGGCTTCGGCGCAAACGGCTCGTCGAATGGCTCGCCCGTTATGAACGGATGTTTCAACGCCTGCGCCGGCGTCCAGCGCACCGCGGGATCGATCTCCATCATGCCGGTGAGTAAATCGTAGAACGCCGAACGCTCGACCATTCGAGCTTTCTTCTCCGCGTCTACGGCGGCGTGGTCGTTAGGATCCACTTTGGATGACTGGTACGGTATACTCGCTATGATGTCCGAAAACTCAGTGTACTTGAAATACTTTTTCCCCATCGCCGCGCGCCTGCCAGAGCGCGCCTCGAATTCTCGTAGCGAGAGAAGCTTGTATCGCGACGTACCACCGCCGGAAGAAGACGCCAACGAAGACGAGCTCTCGTCGAACCCGATATCTACTCGCGTGAAAAACTTGTTGGTGTTCGGCGCCTTGGCGAGCATGTCCGCCGGGGGCGTTCCTATCGTTTCGCAAATGCGGCTCAGCAAGTCATACTCGCTCGAACCCGGAAAGATCGGTAAGCCTAAAAACAATTCCGCGGCGACGCACCCTAGAGACCACATATCGATGGGCATTCCATACGACATCCCCAAAAACACTTCCGGCGAGCGGTAGAAACGACTTTGGATGTACTGATACACCGTCCTGTTTTGAAAACACGCGCTGCCGAAATCAACTAGTTTGACTTGAAACGAGTCGTCGCGGCACAACAAAATGTTCTCGGGCTTGATGTCGCAGTGGACCACGTGGGCGTCTCTGAGCAAATCCAAAGCGCCGAGCAATTGTTTCATCATCCCACGAATCGCCCCGAGATGTAATCCTTTAAACTTGTTCTTCCTCAGCAGCTCGTAGAGGTTCATTCCCAACAGCTCAAAAACCAGACAGAGGTGGTTGTGGCAGACAAAGTAATCCATCAAGTCCACGATCACCGACCCCGACGGTCGATCGCCGCACTTTGTGTTCAACGTTCGTAAGATGCCGATTTCGACGTGCGCTTGGTGAAAATACGCGGGGTGATTCTTAATCACCTTGAGAGCTCTCGTCTGACCGTCGGCGCTAGACGCCGCGGCGACGACTTGCCCGAACGTACCGGATCCGAGAGAGTCGAGCACAGTGTACGTCGTACTCTCATCCGACATGTCTTCGTCATCCCTCGGATGGTGCCCTTTGTGATGGTGCCCAGTCGTCGTGGCGTTCGCCGCCGACCCCACGCGCTCGCCGAGCTCTTCGCCGGTGCGAATGATTAAGTCGTCGTTCGCGTTGTCTCTTCCATCGTTCGATCGCGGCGACGACGGTTTGCTCAACACGCGGCTTTGTCCCTTCGCTAACGCGGTTTCAGTCGCCATCGCACGCTCGCGACGCCGCGAGACGCGAGGGAATCACGCGCGCGATGTCCGCGGAATAAGATTTGTCCTTTTGGCGGGAAAGCTTTCGCGTCGCGACGCGCGTCGGCGGCTCGATCGTGCGTCGCGCGACGCGCGAATCCGACGCGTATTCGTGATCGGCGCGCTTCGATCGCGCGCGTTCGTTCGTCGCGCGCGTCCTCGTTCGTTCGTCGACCGGACAGCGTCGTCGTGTGTCGACGAGCGGCGTCCTTTCGGTCGGTCGGGGCGTTCGAACGGGCGGCGATCCCGATCCCGGGTGTTTCGCGTCCCTCCTGTCATGTCTCGCGGTCTCCCACGCCGCGCGCGTCGTCCGACACAGCGCGACGCGTCGACGACGGCCGTCGACGGCGATCGCGCGCGCGAACGAGCGCGAACGAGCGCCGCGCGCGAGATGCGCGACGCGGACGACGGCGCCGCGCGCGAGCGGCTGCCGCGACGTTCGATGGACCGAGGTCTCGTGCGCGCGAGTCCGCGCGAGGACCTCGACGCGGCGTACGAGGCGTACGTCCTCTCGCGGGGAGGCGTGCGATCGATACGGAAGGTTTTAATCGCGAATAATGGATGTGCGTGATGCGCGACGCGCGCGCGACGCGCGCGGCGCCGACGAAGGCGCGACGGGGACGTCGTTATCCGAGTCGTCGTAACGCTCGTCCCGACGAGGGTCCGACGCGTTCGAGACGAATTTCGTCGCCGACGACGCGGTCGTGGGAGATGGCGCGCGCGAAATCGTAAAAGTGAAGCGCGCGCGCGATAATGACTGACGCGAGTGCGAATTTTTCGACACGCAGTGGGCGCGGTGAAGGCGATTCGGTCGATGCGTCTGTGGGCGTACGAGACGTTCAAGTCGCACGAAGTTTTGCATTTGGTGTGCATGGCGACGCCAGACGATTTAGCGGCGAATGCAGAGTGCGTGCGATGCGAACGTCGCGTGATTTGCGCTCATCTCGCGATCGTCGGCGGCGAATTCGCGCTCGAAGCGTTTTCGCGTTTCGACGAGACTGACAGGCTCGGATAATAACGACGTCCCATTCTAAACATAGATACATCCGGTTAGCCGATGAATTCATCACCGTGGAGGGGGGGAGCAATAGAAACAATTACGCAAACGTGGATTTGATCGTCAAAGTGGCGCGAACGTGCGGCGCAGACGCGGTGTGGCCGGGTTGGGGACACGCGAGCGAAAATCCGCAGCTGCCGTCGCAGTTGGCGTATCACGATATTGCATTTTTGGGTCCACCAGCATCTGCCATGGACGCCGTTGGAGACAAGATTTGTGCGAACATCCTCGCGCAATCGTGTGACGTGAATGTCATCCCTTGGTCTGGTAGCGGTCTCACGGTACCCGGCACGAGCATTCCGGAGGACGTCTTGAAGCAAGCGACGCTCACAGACGTCGCCGACGCGGTGCAGCGAGTGGGAAAGATTGGTTTTCCGGTCATGATCAAGGCTTCGGAAGGGGGTGGTGGGAAAGGTATTCGCAAGGTGAACTCGATCGAGGAACTCAAAACTGGTTTCGCCCAGGTCCAGGCCGAAGTCCCGGGTTCGCCGATTTTCATCCAAAAGCTTAGCGTGGATTCAAGACATTTAGAAGTTCAAATGGTTGCCGACGCGCACGGTCAAGCGATCGCGCTGTATGGTCGTGACTGTTCCGTTCAGCGCCGACATCAAAAGATCATTGAAGAAGGTCCAATCACCGTGGCGCCGAGGGCATTGTGTGAAGAGCTCGAGCGCGGCGCCGTGCGACTGGCGAAAAAGGTTGGCTACTGTGGCGTCGGTACCGTGGAGTACTTGTACAACATCAAGACTGGCGAATACTCATTTCTCGAAGTCAATCCTCGTCTACAAGTGGAACATCCAGTGACAGAGCAGATAACTGGGGTGAACTTGCCCGCAGTACAGCTGCAGCTCGCGATGGGGATACCGTTGAACAAGATTCCGGACGTCCGTCGATTCTTCCAGCAAAGCGACGTACGCGGGGTTTCTTCTATCGATTTCGATAACACTACGCCGATTCCGCCGCTCGGTCATTGCGTGGCGGGAAGAATCACCGCTGAAGATCCCGACAGCGGTTTCAAGCCTACGTCTGGTGCCATTCACGAGCTTCATTTCCGTTCGCTCCCGGGCGTGAATGGATCATTTTCCGTCGGCACCTCGGGCGGAGTTCATCAATTCGCCGACTCGCAGTTTGGACACATCTTCGCTTTCAAGCCAAGTCGGGCGGAAGCCATCACTTTACTCACGCACGCGCTGAGCGAGTTAAGCGTCCGCGGGGAGATTCACTGCAACAAAAAGTACTTGGGGAAGTTGTTGGAGAAGCCAGAATTCTTAGCCGACGAACACGACACCGCTTGGCTGGATGGTCTTATCGCGGCGAGCGACAGAGCAGAGACGTTGCACGAGCACATCGTAGTCGCGTGTGGGGCTGTGCTTAGATCATCGACGAGGCATCAAAAACTCGAGGCCGAAGTCGCCTCGTATCTGAATCGAGGCGTCCCGCCTGAGACGTGGATGACGAATCTCAGCGAACACAACTTTGAGCTGATTTACAACGACATCAAGTATAACTTGCGCGTAACCATGGGGAGTGAGAAGCTGTTTTATCTTCACATAAACGGAGGTCTCATCGAAGCCGAAGTTCTTGTGTTGCAAGACGGCGCTTTGAAGGTGCTCTTGGACGGTCGCGCGTACTTGGTCCACCCCGAGGAAACGAAAGTTGGAATGAAGATTCACGTCAACGGGTTGCCGTGTTTCTTCCCCGATGATTTTGACGCCACCAAGCTCATCGCCCAAGGTCCTGGAAAACTGCTCAAGTACTTGATTTGCGATGGCGAGCGCGTGGAATCCAATCAACCTTACTGCGAGATCGAGGTTATGAAGACGGTGATGCCTCTGATTGCGACGAGCACGGGGACGATTCGGCACGTGGCGCGTGTAGGCGCGATTTTAGAAGCAGGCGATGTTTTGTGTGATGTTGCCGTCGAAGACGCTACCGGTGTGCGTAGGTGTGCGCCGTTCACGGGAGAGTTTACGAAAATGCACACGCGTTCGTTAACAGGCATGTTACCGGATGACTCTCCGCTGGTTCGATTCTCGCGCACAAGCACTGGTGTCGACCAAATTTTGGCTGGTTACGATTACAATGGTGATCCGACCGAAGTGTTATTTGACGTGCTCGGCACGCTACCACTCGTCGTGGATGATTTTATGGAGTCGCGAGAAGCCGTGATTTCGCGTGCTCGTCCGTCGGCGCGACTCGAGCTGCGCGAGATCGCCGAAGCGATGTCGGCGTCCATCGTCGGCGAGGCGAATGGAGAAAACACGACAGACGCCGTATCTGCTGCGGTCATGCGCGTTAGAGCCTTGATCAACGAGTACGGCGCTGACTTTGCACCGCTAGCGGCATTTTGCGAACGTCATGACGGCGGATTGGCGCAGAGTAGGGCGCGCGTGTTGACGCGATACTTGGAATCGTTCTTGGACACGGAAGAGCCCTTCTCGAGCTGCGCGTCGACCGAGGACGCCATCATGTTCTTACGCGATCGCTACCGCAACGATGTTTCAGTCGTCGCAAAGTATGCACATGCAAACGCCAAACTCAAGCGTAGATCGGATTTGGTTTTGAAGATCCTCGAACAAATTTCGTTGCACGATATGATCGACATACCGTCGTGCAACGCCGCCGTGGTGCGTTGTATGAATCTTTCTGGGCGCGACTACGAATTGGTTTCCCAGACAGCGCGCGAAATCATCGTGCGTAAGCAAGAGATGACACGTAAGTCGAGACGCGAACGCATGGCTGCGGCTTCTCGGGCCAACCGCATGTCTCGCGACGAGTCCTTTTCTGCCTTCGCGCAAATTTCCCTTGACGACGCCAAGCGCAAGAAGCGCTCGGCGTCTCTGTCAAAGACGAGTGCCGGTAGCGAGTCAGATCTCATGAGTAACGCTGCGAGTGACAACGAGGCGTCGGACAGCAATCCTTCGTTCAAGAGATACGTCGGTAACATTTACCTCGATCGGCACAACTCCATCACACGGTATCAGTCGTACAGCAACATCGACGAAGCCACGGATGAGATTTTGGACGCGCACACTTGGGAGAGCTTGTTCGACAGTACGTCCGAAACGTCGCGAACTACAGCGATTGAGACTCTATTCGGCGCGACTGGCGTAGATACGTACATGATTCCGAACGCTCAGCCCGAACCGTGCGCATGCGAACCAGAAGTCATGCGAGTCTGGCTCGACGACACCATTCATCTCTTTGCCCCATCTCTTGGACACGCGGTGGCGGCGCTTCCCGATGCGACGGCGAACAAACCGAAGAAGTTGCACTTCATCATCTCGTATCATAGACTTGTGGGTAGGAACGACACCGATATTCGAGCCGCCGCGGAGGCTTTTGTGACTGGACAGTACCTGGCTGGTGCCCTCAAGTGCGAAGGCCTCGAATACGTCGTGGTCACGTTGCTGGCGCTCGACGCCAAGCCGCATCATTTCGCGTTTAAGCGTACTTCTGAAGATTCCACAGTCGAAGGTTTTTGTGAAATGTCGAGCGCACGTGGGTTTTGGCCTCACATTGCCGATCAGATGGAGGTCGAACGGCTCGCACTCTTCCGGGTCGAGTGCGTAGGCGTTTTGAGCTCTCGTTCCCATCATCGTCACACGAATTTTGTGACACCGTCTGAGTACACTGTCGGTGTATTTCTCGCTGAGGAACCGAATGTCAAGCCTGGGCACAAGCAACCCCAGCGCGATCGTCGCGTGTTTTTGCGAGCAGCGGTTTACAACAAGGACTTGCTGTTTGAAAACAGCCCGTCTGAAGGAACGCCGCGCCGCACAGCTTTGGGAAGTGTGACCATGGACTCAGAGTTGGCTCGAACGACGATAGGTGGTAGTTCGAGCGGCGTGCACGATGATAGCGTGTTCGCTGATGTTCTCGGCTCTCTTGAGCTTGCGGTGGGTCGTCATCGCACTGCCGCGAACCACGTCTTCATTAATCTCGTCGGCGCCGACGCCGAGGACGATTTGCCGAGCGTTGAAGCGGCGATAGCTTCGTTCATTCACACTGCGTTCAACGATTTGAAGCGGTTGAAGGTTGCATGTGTCGAAGTGCGCGTCGGCACGGGTTCAGTCATCGCGATGAACACCAGTGGCTTACGATTTAAAATCACGAAGACGCTGGATTGCGCCGCGCGTGACGTGCACCCTCTGTTGAACAAGATTCAGCGCAAGCGAATGGCGTGCCAAAACTTGTCCTCGACGTACGTATACGACATTCCAGAAATATTTGCGAATGTCCTTGCCGAAATCAACCCTGGCGTAGGCGACATCATCGATCTCATGGAGCTCATCTTTGACCCAAGGACGCGAGCGCTCGTTTGCAGCGATCGTGCGCCAGGGCTGAACGAAGTTGGCATGGTTTGCTGGCGCGTCAAGTTGGCGACAACAGAGTATCCGAAAGGACGTGAAATCATTCTCGTTGCGAATGATATCACGCACATGTCCGGTTCTTTGTCTCCGCCGGAAGACAGTGTCTACCGCGCCGCGTTTGATCTCGCTGTGGCTGAAGGTTTGCCGTGCGTTTACATCAGCTCCAATAGTGGCGCGCGCATCGGTCTCGACGAAGCCGTCAAGGCGGCGTTCAGAGTGAAGTGGGTCGACGATGATGACGTCTCTAAAGGTTTCAAGTACATTTACCTCAGCGAAGATGACTACGAGATCTTGTCCGCGAAGGGTCGGGTCAAGGCGAAGCGAATCGTTTACCGCGACGAGATTCATTACGCGCTGACGGATGTGTGCGGAGGACAGAGCGTCGAGTGCTTACAAGGATCCGGTGAGATTGCCGCGGCGACGAGTCGTGCGTACAAACACACAGTGACGATGGCCTACGTCACCGGTAGGAGCGTCGGTATCGGTGCGTATTGCTCTCGTCTATGCCAACGTGTGGTTCAGCACGTCGACGCGCCGTTGATTTTAACCGGCGCGAGCGCATTGAATAAGGTGCTCGGTCGCGAAGTTTACACGAGCAACTCGCAAATAGGCGGTCCTAAAGTCATGGGCGCCAACGGGGTATCTCATCTTACCGTACCCGATGACGTGCACGGTGTGAAGAATATTCTTCAATGGTTGTCATACGTACCCAGCCGGCGCGGCGCGCCGCTCCCCTGCGTCCCGTGCGTCGATCCGGTGCGACGTTACGTGACGTTCAATCCTCCTTCCTCTCCGCACGATCCACGTGAGCTACTGCACTCATTCTTCGACACTGATTCGTTCATGGAAGTCATGCCCGACTGGGGACGAACTGTCATCACAGGTCGCGCGCGTCTCGGCGGCGTGCCCATCGGCGCCGTCGCCGTGGAGACGCGAACCGTGGACAAGACGATTCCCGCAGATCCGGCGTTTGCGAGCGCACAAATCGCGGAAGAGTCTCAAGCTGGTCAAGTCTGGTTCCCCGACAGCGCGTTCAAAACCGCGCAAGCGATCGGCGACATGAATCGCGAAGGACTACCTCTCATAATCTTTGCCAACTGGCGCGGTTTCGCCGGCGGTTTGCGAGATATGTACGGCGAAGTTTTAAAGTACGGCGCCTACATCGTCGACGCGCTTCGCGAGTACAAACAGCCGGTGTTTGTGTACATTCCTCAAGGCGGAGAACTTCGCGGAGGCGCTTGGGTGGTCATCGACAGCTCCATCAATCCGGAGCAAATGGAATTCTACGCCGCCGAAGGCGCCAAGGGCGGCGTCCTCGAGCCCGAGGGCATCGTCGATATCAAATTCAGGCGTCAAGATTTGCTGTCGACGATGAAGCGCACGATTCCCGGAGGCATCGGTGACTCGCACGAAGACGAGGCGAAGAAAAAAGCACTCATGCCGACATTCAAACAGCTCGCCGTGCACTTTGCCGCTTTGCACGACACTCCGGGCGTGATGCTGCACAAGAAGGCGATCAAGGCTGTCATCCCCTGGGAGACGTCGCGAGAATTTTTCGCCCTGCGTCTTCGCGCGCGTTTGGCGGAGGAAAGAATCAAGTCAGCCATCATCGCACGCGGTGGTTCCAGCGCCGACTTTCCACGACTCCTGGCTTCTGTATCGAACGTGATAGAACAAGTCGTCGCCGAGGAATTCGGCGTCGTCGTTCCGGAGACACACGCCGACGTCGAGGCGATGCTCGCGACGATCAATCGCGACGATTAGATCGAGCGAATGTAATTTTATTTTAGCAGCATTGACAACGTATGCACGCGCGCGCGCATAGATAATTAAAGTGACGCGTCGATTTAAAGTTCGGCGTCCATCGGTAAGACGCCCGAGTCGGCAATCAGCACCGGCTTTTGCGGCGGCGTCCCCTCGAGGTTTTCGATCGCCGTCACGACGTCCATGCCCTCGAGCACGCGCCCGAAGACGGTGTGTCGGCCGTCCAGCCAGCCCGTCTTGACGGTGCAGATGAAAAACTGCGACCCGTTCGTGTCCGGCCCGGCGTTGGCCATGGACAGCGTCCCCGGCCCCTCGTGCTTGAGCTTGAAGTTTTCATCCGGGAATCGCGCGCCGTAGATCGACTTCCCCCCGGTGCCGTCGTGATTGGTGAAATCACCACCCTGAATCATAAAGTTCTTGATCACTCGATGGAATCCCGAGCCTTTGTACCCGAATCCGTTCTCCCCCGTCGCGAGTTGCTTGAAGTTTTCCGCCGTCTTCGGCACCGTCTTCCCGTACAGCCCCATGACGATTCGCCCCGCGGGTTCACCGTCGATCGTCACGTCGAAGAACACCTTATCGGTGACTTTCGGCGCGCGCTTTTCCGCGAGCACCGGCGTCGCGACGAACGCGCACGCCAGCGCGCCCAGCGCGACGACGAGCATCATCTTGATCGTCGTCGTCGTCGTCGTTCGTCGTCCGTTTCGCGCGCGTTCGACTCGCGTCATCGCCTTCGTCGGGACCGTGGAAACGCGACACGCGCGCCCGAGCTCCTCGCGCGATCGTCGCGCGTCGGCGCGTCGTCGTGTGCGGCGA
>MDSW01083115.1_pt1 | contig 11699 bp, 8 predicted proteins | sample 811171 | NCBI WGS metagenome assembly MDSW01 (sample SAMN05326641, study PRJNA326480) | marine metagenome | isolation source: seawater | place: Atlantic Ocean: North West | collected 2012
AATATATTTTGCCAATTGAAATTTATCATCTACTAAAAATAATTTAACTTTTGAATTTTTAATTATTTCTTTAGCAAAATTAAAATAACTAAACCCTAGTTTAATCTTTTCACCTGCAGTATAGATTGGGAATAAAATCACTTTATCAGCATTTTTAAAAGCATTTGTAAATTCTGTTTTTAAATCTTTTAATCGTGAAATTCTATGTGGCTGAAAAATACATATTTTTTCATAACCCTTATAAACACTTTTTACGCCGTCTAATACTACTTTAATTTCTGTTGGGTGGTGAGCATAGTCATCAAAAATATCTACTTTATTAAAAGTAAAAATTTTATTAAATCTTCTTTGTACTCCTTTAAAATTTTTTAATCCTTTTTTTATTTTAGAAACTGGCAAACCAACTGTTATCGATAATGCTGCAGCAGCTACAGCATTTCTAACATTGTGAATACCTAATAATGGGATTTTGATTTTTTTTATTATTTTTTTTTTCTTACTTGGTAAAATTATCTTTAAATCAAATTCAGAATAAAGTCTAAATTGTTTTATATTTTTTATACAAAAATTTGATTCTCGATCCACCCCATATGTATAAAAGTTTTTATTTTTTAATTTTTTAATTAAACTTTTATTATTTTTATCATCTAAACAAATAAATGATTTACCAAAAGAAGGAACCTTATCCACAAACCTAACAAAATACTTATTAAGTTCATCCATAGAATTATAAAAGTCCATATGTTCTCTATCAATATTAGTAATTATTGAATAAGTTGAAGGAATATAAACAAAACTACCGTCAGACTCGTCAGCTTCTAAAATTGACCAATCACTTTTACCTAATTTTGCAGAATTATTTATAGAATTAATTACACCTCCATTTATTATAGTAGGATCTATTTTTGTCTCTTGAAAAATTGAAGCTATCAAAGAAGTTGTTGTTGTCTTACCATGCGATCCTACTACTACAATATTTTTTGTTAGAGAGACTATATGAGCTAACATTTCTCCTCTTTTGTATACTGGTAATTGTTTTTTTTTAGCTTCGATTAATTCTGGATTATTTTTTTTTATTACTGAAGAAACAACAACAATAGTTGCTTTATTGATATTTTGTTTTTTGTGTTCAATAAAAATTTTTATTTTTTCTTTTTTTAATCTTTCAATATTTTTATTATTAGAAATATCGCTACCTTGAATTTTAAACCCATTGCCTTTCATAATTAATGATAATCCACTCATTCCAATTCCACCAATACCAATAAAGTGTATTATTTCAGATTTAGCTAGTTCAATTTTCATTTATAATTTTTAATAATTTTTGATTAACATTATTCCATGTATTTTGATAATTTAAATTTTCTAAATTTTTTTTTTTTTTAATAAAATTATCTTTATCTTTAAATATATTTATTAATAAATCTTCAAATTTTTTTTTATCAAAATTACTTTGTTCAATAATCCAACAACAATCTTTATTTTTATAATAATTAGCATTTTCTAATTGATGATTATCTTTAGAGGTTGGTAATGGTATAGCAATAAAAGGAATATTAAGAATTGACAGCTCTGCTAAAGTTGAAGCTCCAGCTCTTGTAATGCATAAATCAGATTTACTTAAATATATATTTAAATTTTGATCATAAGTAAAAACATTATTTTCAATTTTGTTTTCTAAATAATAATTTTTTAGAAAGTCTATATTTTTTTGATTTGTTTGATGAATTACTCTTAACGAATTAATTTTAGAAATTTTTAAAATAATTTCATGTATTATTTCATCGAATATTTTAGCACCTTGACTACCACCGATTATCGTAATGGTAAATGGTTTGTTTATATTTTCTTCATAATTTTTTTCATAATATTTTTTTCTAACTAATGGATTTGAAATTATTAATTTATTTTCATATTTATTTGGAAAACCAATAATATTTTTTGAATAACATATTATTTTTTTACAAAAATTTAAAAAAAATTTATTTGCTCTTCCAATAACCATATTTGGTTCAATTAGAAAAATTTTAATATTAAATATTTTTGCAGCTAAACATAATGGTAATGACATATAACCACCTGTTGAAATTAAAATTTGAATTTTTTCTTTTTTCATTAAAAATAAAGATTTTACAGTTAAAAAAAATAGTTTTAAAATTGCAAAAGGTAACAAAATAAAGTTATTAAATTTAGGAGTATCCACTATAACTGTTTCATAAGCATCAAATGGTAAATATTTAAGACCTCTTAGATCAGTAGAAATTAAAATGTCGTATTCATTTTTTAAATGATCATAAATTGTAATTGCTGGTATTACGTGTCCGCCTGAACCTCCAGTAGAAATTAAAATTTTTTTTTTCATTTTTAATTATTTATTTTTCTTTTTGTTAAATTTAAAATTATTCCTGACAATATTGATACACTGATTATTGACGAACCACCGTAACTCAAAAATGGCAAAGTCATTCCAGTAGTTGGAAATAATCTTATATTAACACCTATGTGAATAGTCGCCTGCATTAAAATTAAACTGACACAGCCAATTAAAATTAATTTTATTTTTTCATTTTCTTCAAAATAAATTTTTTTAAAAACCATATAAATAAATATTAAAAATAATAATAATATCAATATTATAGCAACTACTCCAAACTCTTCTGAAATTACCGAAATAATATAATCTGTATGTGCTTCAGGCACTCTATTTTTTAATGTACCCTCTCCAATTCCTTTTCCAAAAAAACCTCCGCTTGTAATTGACTCAATTGCTTTATCAGATTGAAAATTATGAGTACCCGTCTCCCTATTAAAAAAAGAAAAAATTCTTCCTTGAATATAATCAAATTTAGGAACATATAAAATTAAATAACTCAAAAAAGCCATTGCTAATAAAAAAAGTCCAAAAAGAAAAAAAATATTAATTCCAGATGTAAAAATTAAAACAGACCATGAAAATATTATAAGAAATGTTTGACCAATATCTGGCTGAATAATTAATAGTAAAGAAACAATAGATATCAAAATAATTGATAATAAATATTTTAAATAAATATTAGAACTTATATTGCTAGAAAGAATTGTGGCTAGAATTACTATTAAAAATGGCTTTAATACTTCTATTGGTTGAAACCTTGGTAAAAAAAATAAATCAATCCACCTTTTTGATCCTTTTACCTCAATACCAATAATTGGAACTAAAAATAAAGAAATTAAAGAGATAAAAAAAAGAATAACAGAGTACTTAAATAATTGATCTAAATTAATAGAAGAGAAAATAAAAATTATAAATATTCCTATGAAAATGTAAATTAAATGCTTAAAAAAAAAGGAGTAACTATTTGTATCCAATTTATCTGAAGCAATTAATGATGTAGAAACTAAAGAAAAAAATAAACCAATTACAAATAATAAGGAAATTAGAAAAAAAATTGATTTATCAATATTTTTCCACCATTGATAATAAAATCTATATATAAAATTATCAGTTTGCATTAATAAATTGTTTAACTAAATGATTAAAATATAAACCTCTATCTTCAAAATTTTTAAAGCTATCAAAAGAAGCTCCGGCAGGACTAAATAATATCACATTTTTTTTCAATTTATGCTTTTTAATATCTCTAAATATTTCATTCAGTATATCTTTTAAGCTTTTTAAATTTTTAACAATCATCTTGTTTTTTAAATTTTTTTTAAATTTTTTATAATGATTTCCAAAAATATAAGCCTTGAAATTTTTACAATGTTTTTTGGACAATTTAAATTTATCACCTTTTTTGGGTATTCCTCCTAAAATCCAATAAATATCATTTAAGTTATTCAATAAATTTTCTGAAGAAGCAAAACTAGTAGATTTTGAGTCATTAATTATAGTAAGATTTTTATTTTCAAAAATAATTTGTTGTCGATATTTTAATCCTTTAAATTTATTTAAGGTTCTAAATAAAATTTTATTATTTAATTTTAATATTTGTGAAATTTTTAAAACAAAAGATAAATTTTCTCTATTTCCAGAAGATAAAAAATATCTATTTTTCAATTTATTTAATGATTTATTTTTCTGTAAAAGATTTACTTTTATAATTTTTTGCTTAAAGCGAAATTTTTTAATTTTTTTATTAATTAATGGATCATTTTTCTTTACAAATGCTATTGAATTATTTGATTGAGAATTTAGTAATTTAAATTTCGCATTAATATAATTATTTAAGTTTTTATGTCTTTCTATGTGGTCCGGACTAATATTAAGCAATACACAGTATTTTGAGGTAAATATCTTGCTATAGTCTAATTGATAAGATGAAGCTTCTACTACAAATATAGTTTTTTTATTAATTTTTTTTTCAGATAATACAGGATTACCAATGTTACCAACCAATCTTGCATCATATTTTTGATCTAATAACACATCATGTAGGATTTTAGCAGTAGTAGATTTTCCATTTGTTCCTGTAATAGTGATACTTTTATTCTTATAAAACGAATAAAATACATCTAGATCTGTATGTATTTTTGAGAGATTTTTTTTTAAAAATTTATTTAATAGACAATTATTAATATCAATACCTGGACTAATAATAACTTTATCAAATTGAATTTTGGATACCTCATCAAATCCATAAAGTCTTTGACTTGATTTTGAATTAATTTTTTTTTTAATATTATCATCAAAAAGATAAACATTAGCTTTATTTTTTAAAAATTTAAATGCAGAGACTCCACTTTTACCAAGCCCATAAATTAATATTTTTTTTCCTAAAAAAATATTTTTACCTACCTTCATTATCTTAATTTTAATGTAGCTAACCCTATCATTGCTAGAATAATTGAAATAATCCAAAATCTTATTACGACAGTTGATTCTGGCCATCCTTTTTTTTCGAAATGATGATGTATAGGTGCCATTTTAAAAATTCTTTTGCCCGTTAACTTAAAAGAAATCACTTGAACCATTACAGAAACAGCCTCAAGAACAAACACTCCTCCAGTAATTGCTAAAACTATTTCATGCTTTGTTATTATTCCTACAGCACCCAAAGAACCACCAAGAGCTAATGAACCAGTATCTCCCATGAAAATTTTAGCAGGTGGGGCATTAAACCACAAAAAACCTAAACAAGATCCAATTATTGCTCCACAAAAAATTGAAATTTCTCCTGTTCCCTCAATATAAGGAATTTTTAAATAATCTGAAAAAATAATATTTCCAGTTACATAACTTATAAAAGCAAAACATCCAGCAACTAAAATTACAGGCACTGTAGCTAATCCATCAAGTCCATCTGTTAAATTCACAGCATTAGATGAGCCGACAATGACAAATACTGAAAAAGGAATAAAAAACCAACCAAGATTAATTATTAAATTTTTAAAAAATGGAAAATATAAATTATTAATTTCTTGATAATCTACAAAATAAATAAAGAAACTAACTCCTATAATAGCTATAATAATTTGTAATAATATTTTATACTTTGATGATATGCCTGAAGAATTACTATGTTTAATTTTTTTATAATCATCAAACGCTCCAAGTAATCCAAATGAAATAGCAATATAAATACAAAAAATAATATTAATATTTGATAAATTTCCCCAACATAAAACTGAAATCAACAATCCAAATAAGATAATTACACCACCCATTGTTGGAGTACCAATTTTTTTTATTATATGGTCCTCCGGACCATCATCACGTATAGGATTTAATATCTTTTTATTTGAAAAAAATTTTATGAAAGGTTCACCAATTAACAAAACAATAACTAATGATGTGAATAAAGATAACCCTGTTCTAAAAGTTATATATTTAAAAACATTTAAAAAACTAAAAATATCAACATAATTTAATAAAAATTGATAAAGCATTTATTTTGTACCTTTCAAATTATTAACTATCTTATTGAATCCTGTCGCATTTGAGGCCTTAAGCATAAAATAATCGCCATTATTTAAATCATTTTTAATCAAATCAATAATTTGCGAATTATTATTTAATATTTTACCTCTTTTTGATTTTGAAAGTGAATTGAATGTATTTAAAATTTTATTTCCTCTAACAAATACTTTGTCTATTTTTGTACTATTAATAATTGTACTAATAGATCGGTGAAGTTTTTTTGAATGTTTTCCAAGTTCTAGCATATCTCCTAAAAATATATATTTTTTTGATTTTTTTAATTCTAATTTATCAAAATTAAGAATTGCAGATTTAAGAGATAATGGATTTGAATTATAACTTTCATCAACCAAATATAAATTTTTTTTATTAATTCTAATTCTTGAAAAATCTCCTCTTCCACTAGGTGTTCTAAAATTAAAAAATAAATTTTTTTTTAATTTGTTAATTTCTAAAAAAATACTCATTACTGTTAATGCTGCAAGAATATTTAAAATATTATTTTGAAAATCATTAGAAAATAAAAAACTAATTTTTAAATTATTAATTCTAATATTTGCTTTAAATTTATTTCGATATTTTTTAATACTTATAAGTTTTACGTCTGAATTTTTATTTTTAATACTAAATGATAAAATTTTAAGATTTTTTTTGATTGCTAACTTTCTATGTAATTTAAAAAAATCATCATCTGCATTCAAAACTATAAAACCATTATTTTTTGTATTATTTATTATTTCTGATTTTGCTAAAGCAATTTGCTTTATATTTTTAAAATTTTTAGCGTGAGCATAATTAATATTTGTAATAACACTTATGTCGGGTTGAATAATTTTTGATAGGTAATCGATTTCTCCTTTTTTATCCATTCCAACTTCTAAAATTCCAAATTGATCTTCTTGATTTAAATTAAAAAGACTTAAAGGAACTCCATATTTATTATTATATGATTTTGGAGATACACTAACTTTTGATATTTTTTTTAGTGAATTTCCCAATAATTCTTTTAGAGTAGTTTTTCCACAACTTCCTGTGATAGCAATAATTTTTGTATTTATATTTTGTCTAAAAATTTTAGAGCCTTCAGTTAAAAATTTTAAAGAGTCTTTAACTTTAATTTGACGTGAAATATTTTTATTTTTTTTAATTTGATTAACTACAACTAGTGAGGCCTTTTTCTTTAAAGCTTGATCAATATATTTATTTCCATCATTTTTTTTTCCCTTAATAGCAAAAAAAATATCATCTTTTTTTACTTCTCTAGAGTTAATTCTGATTTTTTTTAAATTTAATTTAGAAGATATTTTTTTATTTCCAGATAATTCTTTAATTATGTTAAACTTTAAATTAACTGACAAGTTTGAATTTTTTATTTTTATTGCTTCTAAAATAATTTTTTTGTCTGAAAAAAAAATTTTTTTATATCCAAAATCTTGAGTTTTCTCATGCCCTTTGCCAGCAACAAGTAAAATTTCTCCTGTTTTTAGTTGATTAATGGCCTCTATTATTGCTTTTTTTCTGCTAGAAATTTCATATATTTTTTGTTTTTTTATACCCTTTTTTATTTCTTTTCTTATTTTGTTTGGATTTTCAAACCGCGGGTTATCATCGGTTAAATATATTTTGTCAGCATAAATATCTCCAATTTTACCCATTTTAGCTCTTTTATTTTGATCTCTATTTCCACCACAACCAAATAATAAAGAAATTTTTTTATTAGGAAATTGCTCCTTTATATTTTTAAGGCAAGTTTTTAATGCTTCTGGAGTATGTGCATAATCTAAAATTACTTTAGATTTGTTTTTAATCTTACCAACTCTCTCGAATCTACCTTCTACAGACTTTATTTTATGTATTACTCTAAATATTTTTTTAATATCAATATTACTTTTTTTTGCTGCTATAACTGCCATCAATATATTTTTTAATTGAATTTTCCCAATCAAATTAATTTGAATTTTATATATTGAATTATTATCTTTAATTTTTAATACTTGAGATTCTCCTTTAAATTCGTGAGATAAATACTGAAAATTATTTTTTTTATCATTTATTGAATAAAGTTTTAAACTTTTATTTAACGTAATTTTTTTTATTTTTTTAAATTCAGGTATTTCTTTATCAGTTATTACATTGCCTCTTTTTTTGATCAAATTTTCAAACAAATATAGTTTTGCTTTCAAATAGCTTCTAAAATTTTTATGATAATCTAAATGATCCTGTGATAAATTTGTAAATATTCCCATATTAAACAATAATCCGTCTAACCTGTTTTGTTCTAAACCATGACTTGATGCTTCCATAATTACATGATCTACATTTTGTTTCTTTAGATTGTTTAAAATCTTACCTAATTTAATTGGATCTATTGTTGTATTTGATAAATTTATTTTAAAGTTTTTTGATTTAACTCCTAAAGTACCTATAGAAGCAACTTTTTTATTATTAAAATTCAATATTTGATAATAAAAATCTGCAATTGACGATTTTCCATTAGTACCAGTAATGGCAATTATATTTTTCGGTATCTTGTTATAAATTTTAAATGAAACTTCTGCTAATAATTTTCTTACATTTCTTGATTTAATAAATAAAATACCATTTTTTAAACCATCTTTTTTTTTATTTGTTACTATAATTTTTGCACCATTTTTTATTGCTGATAATATAAAATCATTACCATCTACTTTGTTTCCTTTAATTGCAAAAAAAATATTATCTTTTTTAATTAAATTGCTATTAAATGAAATTCCTGAAAAAAAAAATTTTTTATAATTATTTTTTACATTATGAAAATAATCACCTAGGAGCATAATTAATTAACCTCTATATATTTTGTGGCTAAAATAGGCCCAATCTTATCTATTATTTTTCCTGCTACTTCTACTGATGTCCATCCAGCCGTATTATATAAAGTTCCTTTCCACCCACCTTTTTTTTGTCTATATTTGTAATAATAATCTTTTGCTTTTTGAGGTGTATCTAACATTACAACAAATACAAATTGTGGATTAGAAGTTGGAAATACTGATGCAAATGTATTTATTTTAGCTTCAGAATAAGCACCATCCTTTGGTTGATCAGCAGTACCTGTTTTACCTCCTATTTCGTAGTTTGGTACATTGGCAAATTTTGCAGTGCCTTCTTCTGTGTTAACAATTTTTCTTAAGGCGCTAACCACTTGTTTTGAAACTTTTTTATTTAATATTCTTTTGCGTTTTTTGTTATTTTTAGAATTATCATTAAGTAAAGTTGGTGTAATGTTAAAACCACCGTTTGATATTATAGCATAACCTTTTGCCAACTGAAGAATTGTAGTTGCAATACCATGACCAAAAGAGGCTGTAGCTAATTTACACTTTCCAAAATCATAATTTTTTTGCGGAGCCACCTCTTCTATATCAAAATTAATTTGGCTTAATACTCCAAGTTTTTCTAAAAAAGATTTATGTTTTTTTGGTCCAATTTTTTGTGCAATTCTAACTGAACCAATGTTTCCTGATCTAATTAAAATTTGTTCAGCTGTTAAACTAGATGGAATCTCATTATCATATTCGCCAATTCTGTGCTTATCACATCTAATAGATTTTGGTAAATCTATAAATTCTGTTTCAGGATCAATTAAACCATCATTTAAAGCACTAGCATATGTAAAAGTTTTAAAAACTGAACCTAGTTCATAAGTTCCTTTCGTGACTCTATTAATAAAATTCACATTAGTTATATTTTGTCTTTCATTTGGATTAAAATCAGGTAATGAAACCAATGATATTATCTTTCCATTATCTACATTCATTAAAATAGATGCGCTACCTTTGCTTCTAAAAATTTCTTGATATTTAATTAATTCCTTTCGTATTAAAAATTGTATATCTTTATCAACAGTAAGCTTAATTGGTTTTTTAGATTTTCGTAAAACTTCATTAAAAGATTTTTCTAGTCCAGAAATACCAATATTATCATCATCTATCTGACCTATAATATGACTAAAAAGATTTTTTTGAGGATAAATTCTTAAAACTTTTTCTTCAGGTTTTATTGATTTATCACCTAGTTTCATTATTTTTTCATAATTTTCTTCAGAAATTTTCTTTTCTAACCAAAAAAACTTTTTTTTGTTAAGTTTTTTTTCAATTTCATAAAAATTTTTATCTGGAAATATTATATTTAAACTTAATAAAAGTTTTTTTTTATTGATTACTTCAGATGACTTAATACCTATATCGATTGAGCTAACCGTTTTAGCTAAATAATTGCCATTTATGTCTACAATATCTGCTCTATAAAGTTTATCATCAGATATAAAAATATTTTCTACTTTAGATTTTCGTGAACCTAAATGAATTAAATGAATTGTAAAAATTAAAAAAATAATAAAAAAAATAAAAAAAATAAATGCCACCCTATTAAATTGAATATTTAAATTTGTCAGATTCTTTTCATAAGCAAAATTACTTTTATAATCTTCTAAAATAAATTTTGATTTAGATTTATTCATTATTCAGTAGTTATTTTTAAATTTTGAATTATTTTTACTTTTTCTTTAGTTTTATATATTTTTATATTTTGAATATCTTTTTGTATTAATTCATCTTCAAAATATAATGATTGATATTCTAGTAATCTTTCTGAAGAACTTAAATAATCATGCTCCAATAGGACGTTTCCAAGTTCGGAATTTAAAACTCTTAAATTTTCATTTACTGAATAAATCTCATCTTCAATTTCTTTTGTGGAATTTTTAATTATTGTAGTTGATAAAATTAATAAAAAAATGACTATTATTAAGCCAACTTTTTTCACAGCTTATCCCCAAAATTTTCTATTTCGATTAAATGTTTAAACTGGTCATAGATATCAGTATCAAAGTCATAAAAATCTGTTTTCTTTATAGCAAATCTTAATTTAGCCGATCTTGATGGTAAATTTTCAATTATTTCTTTTTCAGATGGTACAATCGCTTTTTTTTGAATCAATTTAAATAAAGTTTTAGTTTGCCTAGCAACAGGAACATACCTTGAGATACTTTTATTTTCTGAAAGACTTTTAAAAAAATATTTTACTATTTTATCCTCTAAAGAATGAAAAGTTACAACTGCTAAAACTCCATCTTTCTTTAAAACCTTTGCTGCATTAATAAGTCCAAATATCAACTCACTTATTTCTTTGTTAACTAAAATTCTTAAAGCTTGAAAAACTTTTGTTGCACTATGTACTTTAAAATTTTTTTTTTTCTTTGATCTGTCTATAATTTTCACTAAAGCTTGAGTATCTATTTTATTTTTTGATCTCTCTTTAACAATATTTTTAGCAATATATTTGCCTTCTTTTTCATCTCCAAAAAATTTAAATATTTTTTCTAATTCCTTTCCATCAAGCTTATTAACCACATCTTCTGCAGAATAATTGTTTAGACCCATCTTCATATTAACCTTCCATCAGTTTCAAATGACAATCCTTTTTTTGGATCTTTTATTTGACTGTATGAGTATCCAAGGTCAAATATTACCCCTTTTATGTTTTCGTTTTTTAATTTTAAGTTATTAAGCTGACTAAATTTTATATTTTTAAATATAAACCTATCTGAAAACTTCTCTTTTAATTGATTGGCACTTTTTTCACTATCAATATCTCTATCCAAAGCAATAACTTTTGTATTTTCAAATTCTAAAATTTTTTTTGAATATCCTCCTTGACCAAAAGTACAATCAATAAATGAGCCACCATATTGAGGGGAAATAATGCTAATAATTTCTTTTAGCAGTACCGGATAATGCTTTTGCACTTTCGGTACTATGGT
>MDSW01217914.1_pt1 | contig 11697 bp, 12 predicted proteins | sample 811171 | NCBI WGS metagenome assembly MDSW01 (sample SAMN05326641, study PRJNA326480) | marine metagenome | isolation source: seawater | place: Atlantic Ocean: North West | collected 2012
CTGCATTTGAGAAAATCCCATTATTTGAAGGAAGTGTTTCTGCAGGTTTTCCTTCTCCTGCAGATGATTACAGCGATATGGACTTAGATTTACACGATCATTTAGTTCAAAATCCATCTTCTACTTTTTGTGTAAAAGCAATAGGAGAAAGTATGAAGGATGCAGGAATAAAAAGTGGAGATGTTATGATAGTAGACAGATCGTTAGAACCTAAAAATAGAAGTATTGTATTGGCAGTTATTGATGGTGAATTTACTGTAAAAAGAGTAAATGTAAACGATAAAAAAATTTATTTGATGCCAGAAAATGATAGTTTTACTCCAATCAAAATTACAGAAGAAATGGACTTCCAAATTTGGGGGGTAGTAACTTTTATAATTCATAAGGCAGTATGATAGCACTTGCAGATTGTAATAATTTTTATGCTTCTTGTGAGAGAGTATTCAATCCTAAATTAGCAAGAAAACCAGTTGTGGTTCTTTCCAATAATGATGGGTGTGTTATTGCAAGAAGTAATGAGGCGAAAAAGTTAGGAATAAAGATGGGAGAGCCTGCTTTTAAAATTAAGAATATAGTGGAGAGGTATAATGTAAATGTGTTTTCTACTAATTTTGCTTTATATGGTGATTTTTCAAGAAGAGTGATGAATACTTTCAGAACAGAAGTAAACAAAATAGAAGTATATTCTATTGATGAGGCATTTTTGGATTTTGCTGATTTAGCAGATAAGGAACGAGCAATTCAGATTAAAAAGAAAGTTCAGATGTGGACTGGAATTCCTATTTCTATTGGTGTCGCCAAAACTAAAACACTTGCTAAGGTTGCAAATCATATTGCAAAGAAATATACAAAGGCAGGTGTTTTTATGTTTGATGATGAAGATTTGATTAGAAGAGCTCTAAATGTCTTTCCAGTAGAAGATTTATGGGGAATTGGAAGGAAGCACGCTAAGCGATTAAAAGAAGTTGGTATTTTTAATGCATTACAGTTTAGAGAAGCAGATACAGGGTGGATTAAAAGAGATTTTTCTATCAATGGCGTAAAACTACAGAAAGAGTTAAATGGAGAAGTTTATTATCCTTTAGAAACAACTATACAAAGAAAAAAGAATATTTGTACGTCTCGTTCTTTCGGAAAAGCAATCAAAGAATTAAGTATATTGAAAGAGGCAGTTAGTTCTCATGCCAACACTTGTGCTGCTAAACTAAGGAAAGAGAAAAGTTGTTGTTCAACTATCAGTATATTTTTAAGTACAAACCCTTTTAAAGAACAGACAAAACAATATCATCCGTATAGAGTATTTCACTTAGATGTAGCTACAAATGATAGTGTTGAAATTGTAAAATTTGCTTTAAAAGGGTTAGATCAAATTTATCGTTCAGATTATATCTATAAAAAAGTAGGCGTTATAGTTGGCAGAACGATTCCTGAAAGTCAAGTTCAGTTATCTTTCTTTGATAATTTGGATAGAGATAAAAGAAGAGAGATCAATTCTGCTATAGATTCCATTAATAGTAAGATGGGAAGAAATAAAGTAAAACTTGCAGTGCAGGGGACAGGCAGAAAATGGAAATTAAGACAAGAAAGACTCTCGCCATGTTATACTACTTGTTTCTCTGATATCTTAGAAGTGAGAATCTGAATAAATAAATTATTTTTAAGAGTTTTTTCTGATCAGAATTTCAATTAATTTTTTTAAATAATTATTTGCAGTATATTTTTGATGTGTAAAATAGGAGGGGTCTATTTGGATGAATGTTAAGTCTTTCTATCTCGACCCTTTTTCTTCTTATTTGCCAAAAACTTTCATATTATTGTAATATGAAAAAAATAATATACATATTATCTATTTTTCTATTTTATGCTGTTAATATTATGTCACAAAACACAATTAAGATTGATGGTTTCTTCGATGATTGGAGCACAAATATTAATACATATATTGATGATTCAACAGATTCTCAAGCGATAGATTTATTGGGATTTAGTGTTTGTAATGATAATGAGTACTTATATGTTAAGATAAGGCTTGCGGCTGAGATTGATTTGACAGAGCAATCTTTTAATCCCGCTGAAGTGATGATTAATATTGATGCTGATAATAATGCCTCTACAGGATTTTCTATAAATAATATTGGTTCAGAATATGGGATAAATTTCTTTGATAAATTTATATTTGATGACACTGATCCTAATATGGTGGACACCCTTTCTTTCTATGATTTAGATATTATTCCATTACCTACAATTACCTCAGATGAATTTGAAATTGCTATAAATCGATCTTTATTCTTAGATACTATTGCTATTTCAATTAGAGAGTTTATCGGCAATGATTTTATGCCAGATAATGGCTCTATATTTACTTATATTTTTAATAATTGTTCTGCACCCACAACTACTACTATTGATTTCTCAAAAAATGACCCAAATGATTTACGTCTTATGACCTATAATGTTTTATCTAATGGACTTAAGAGTAATAGTCGTATAGATGAGCATAGAAGGATATTTGCAAGTGTTAATGCGGATATTATTACTTACCAAGAATGTGGAAATACTACTTATAATGATGTGTTAAATTTTTTAAATACAAGTTCTGTATACTATCCTTATATTTATTCTAATTCGATTTCTGGAAATCTTACTATATCAAAATACCCTTCTATACAATCTTGGCAAGTTGCTAATAAGATAGATGCAGAGTTAATAGATTTGCCAGATAGTATATATTCAACAGATATTTTGATATTGAATGGTCATCCACCATGTTGTAGCAATAATCAAGGAAGGCAGGAGAATTTTGATGCTTTAATCCAATTTATACACGATGCTAAAACAATTGGTGGAATTATAGATTTACCTTTTAATACTCCAATTTCTTTTTCTGGTGACATGAATTTAGTTGGATATTCAGAGCAATATTATACTATTGTAAATGGTAGTATTTCAGACACGGTGATGTTTGGTAATGGAGGATTTCCTGACTGGGATAATACACCTTTCACAGATCAAATTTGTTATTTTAATGATAAGAAAATTGCATATACTTGGGATAAGTGGAGCCCTACAGCAGGGGATTTTCCTCCAGGAAGATTGGATTTTGTTTTTTTTACTAATAGTGTAATGTCAGTTAATAAGTCATTTATAATTTCTACAGAGCATATGAATTCTTCTTTATTAACACAAAATAATTTATTTTTAAATGATTCAGATGCTTCGGATCATTTGCCAGTTATTGTTGACTTTATCCTGCCTATGTTAACCGGATGTACTGACACTGGTGCTTGTAATTATGACTCTTTAGCAACTATAAATGACAGTAGTTGTGCCTATCCAACTGTTTCAACTGATAATCAAGTACATTGTGATACTTACACTTGGATAGATGGAAATACGTTCACTGCAAATAATAATACAGCAACATATATATTAGTGAATACAGAGGGATGCGATAGTATTATAACACTGGATTTAACTATAACTGGAAACCCTATATCAACAATTTCACAGAACGGAAATGAATTAAAAGTAAATATAGCTGATTCATATAACTGGAGTACAGGTGAAATAACACAGGCTATAACACCAACCACTAACGGATGGTATTGGTGTGTAGTAACAGATGAAAATGGTTGTATTGGAGATACTTCTTTTTATGAAATAACAAATATAGTTAGTATAGCAGATCAGATATTAAATAATGATAGAAGACTGTTAAGGATTACTGATGTATTAGGTCAAGAAACTTCCTTCAAAAGAAATACAACTTTATTTTATATCTATGATGATGGAACAGTAGAGAAAATAATAATTCTATAATAAAAAAAGTCCACTAAATTGAGTGGATTTCTTTATTGGAGTAATTTTTAAGTTTTCAGATCTAGCGGTCATAGACATGCTGGCTAGTTTTTTTAAAAATTCACATAAATTTATTTATATTTGTGGTATAAAATTTAATTTATGAATAATATAAAATATATATTTTTTCTTGTATTCTTCGCATGTGGTACTAATAGTCAAGATACTAGATTGGAAGTTGCTCAAAATACATTAGAAAAAGATTTAGCTAAATATGAGAGTATTTGGAATAGATTTTTGGCAGGTGATACATCTGTAGCTAACGAAAGTAATTTCCAAAAAGATGTAGTAGTTGTTACTGGACAAGGTGATCTTGTTGGTATAAAAGCTGTAAAAGATTTTTATATGAATTATTTAAATGGTTTTTCGGATATTGAGTTTACAATTCTTGATGCCTTTGGACAGGGAGAGCGTATAGTAAAGCATTGGAATTTCAAAGGAACTCATACAGGTGAATTCTTTGGTATTCCTGCCACTGGAAATAAATTAGATTTATCAGGGACCACACTTGTAACTATGGAGGATGGTAAAATCGCAAAAGAACAAGATTTCTTTGATATGCAATCCCTTATCTTGCAATTAGAGAAACCAACAAAAGGAGAAGTGGTTGTTGATGATTATACCGGTATTTAAGATCTATCATTTAGATAAAATTTCATTTATTTCATTTTCTAAATCTTCAATAAGAACTATATACATTGATAACCAATCGATCTTGTGTTTTTGATATTCTTCTAGTAAGATTAATGTAGAGATTAATTCTTTATCATTTTGGATAGAATTATAAACTATATCGCAATATTTTTTCATTGATATTGTATTATCAGTTTTTTTAATAATAATATCTGGATGTTTTTTACTGATTATAGGAATAATAATATCTTCTTTTAATTTCTTTTCGTACTCTATGGTTGTTTGAACGTAAGAAGAATAGGTGCTATGAATCCTACTTAACATTTCTGTTATTTTTTCAGAGTTAATATATTTAAGAGCTCCTGAGTTTACAATTGAATGATACCTTTCTGTAGGAGGTTCAAACACTCTATAATAAATTAGATTAAATTGAATTCTACTTTTACTTTTTGTAAGATCTGTTACAGTTTCAAAATTAAATTGTTGGTTTATTGGTGTTATAAAAGCATTTATTAGTGCAATATCACCTTGCCAAGTTGTCTTTCTTTCCGTGCAGTAATCTTTAATTTCTTTTACTTCTTTTTGAAGACTAGTTAGAACTTTGATTCTTTCATTATTATTTTGTTTGTTTATTGAAACTTGATTAATCCAAAAAGATACCGATATACCTAGTACAATTACAATAAACTCTAATGAATACTTAATAAACCAATCTTTTTTTTTCATATGTCTTCTCTCTAAACACCTATTAATAATAGAAAATTATAATATTAAATATTTATTCTGGGGCTATTTCAAACGCTAAATCTTTAAGATCTTCACTAATAAAAATTTGACATCCAAGTCTACTATTCTCTTTAACATTAAATGCTTCAGAAAGCATAGCTTCTTCTTCCTCCCCGATTTCTGGTAACATATGATCTGATGTGATGTAGCACTGACATGAGGCGCACATTGCCATACCACCACAGACTCCAATAGTTCCCTCTGGGGCTAACTCATAAGCTTTAATCAACTCCATTAAATTCATTGCCATATCAGTAGGAGCAACTATTTTATGAATTTTTTTGTCTCTATCAGTAACTGAAATATTTATATCGGACATTATTAATCATTCAATGCTTTTACCACAGGTTTTTTAGCTTCTTTTCTTGTTCCATCAAATCCATCAATTCCTGAAACAGTTGTATATCTAAAAATATTTTTTTTGTTTGGGTGAATAATTTTAAAAGCAGATTGACACATTAATGTTGCTTCATGAAATCCGCATAAAATTAATTTTAGTTTTCCAGGGTATGTATTAATGTCTCCAATTGCGAATATTCCATCAATATTAGTTTGGTAATCAAATGTATTGACTTTTATCGCATTTTTTTCAATTTCTAATCCCCAGTCTGCTATGGGGCCTAATCTTGGGGAAAGACCAAATAAAGGAATAAAGTGATCAACAAAAACTTCTTCAACTTCTTTATTTTCTTTGGAAATGACCACACTTTCTAATCTTTCTTTTCCTTTGATTTGAGTTATCTGCGCGGGAGTTATTACATTAATTTTATTTTGATTTTTTAACTCAATAACTTTTTCAACTGAGTCTAAGGCTCCACGGAATTCATTTCTTCTATGAACTAAAGTCACATCAGCATTTATGTTAGCTAGAAAAATGCTCCAGTCTAAAGCTGAGTCCCCTCCTCCGGCTATTACAACTTTTTTATCTCTATAAATTTCAGGGTTTCTAATAATATATTCAACTCCTTTTTCTTCATAAAATGATAGATTTTCTAAAGCTGGCTTTCTTGGTTCAAACGACCCTAATCCACCCGCTATTGCAATTACAGGAGCTTGATGTTTTGTTCCTTTATTAGTTGTTACTGTAAAAATATTATTTTCATCTTTATCTATTGTTTCAGCTCTCTCACCAAGAGTAAATCCTGGTTCAAATTGCTTACATTGTTCCATTAGATTTTTGGTTAAATCTCCAGCTAAAATTTCCGGAAAACCTGGGATGTCATATATTGGTTTTTTTGGATAAATCTCGGAGCACTGTCCTCCTGGTTGTGGAAGAGCGTCAATTAAATGACATTTTAATTTTAGAAGACCTGCCTCAAATACTGTAAATAGTCCTGTAGGTCCAGCTCCAATAATAATTATATCACTATTAATCATTTTAATTTTATTTTAATTGTACGCAAAAGTACAAACTAAAAATAGACACATTAAATATTAAATGACATTATTTGTTAAAAAAGTCTTATTTTTGTACAAAATTATAAAACAATGGCAATTAAAATTACTGAAGATTGTATAAATTGTGAAGCATGTGAGCCTGAATGCCCTAATAATGCCATTTATGCACCTGAGGAAAATTGGAGGTTTTCAGATGGAACAAATATGAAAGATAATACTGAAAATCAACATTTATCAGATGAGTTTTTTTATATTGTTACAGATAAATGTACAGAATGTAAAGGTTTTAACGATGAGCCTGCTTGTGCTTCTGTATGTCCTGTTGACTGTTGTGTTCCTGATGAAGATAATGTAGAAAATGAAGCTGAACTTTTAGCTAAAAAAGACAAACTTCATTTGTAGATAAATTAATTATATTTTTTTTATTTTGCTACAACTTCTTTAATTTTTTCTCCCATTTTTTGCTTCAGTAAACTTTCAATACCTTGTTTTAATGTTACAGTAGAAGAAGGACATCCGTTACATGCTCCACTTAAGGTAACGCTAACTATTCCATCTACAAAAGAATGCAATGTTATAGCACCACCATCTCCCTCTACTGCAGGTCTTATGTATTCATCTAACAATTCGGCGATTTCTTTTTCTGATCCCTCAAATTCTCTTTTTTCTTCAATTATTACTTCTTTTACAGATTCAGATTTTTCTTTAATGTCTGTAGATATATATTCTGTGTGGTTAATAATCTCTATAGAATTTAGGAAATCCGTAATATACATCCTTAATTGAAGGGCAATATCTTGCCATTCTATAGTTGCGGTTTTTGTAACAGAAACAAAGTTTGAACTAATAAAAACACTCTTTACAAAAGGAAGTTTAAATAATTCATTTGCAATAGGAATTTCTTTCGCTTCAGAAGCGTTTAATATTTCTAAACTTTTATCTGCAAGCATTCGGTTACTAACAAATTTCATCACTTCCGGATTTGGAGTGCTTTCTGCATATATACTGTAGTTCATAAATCTTATTTTTTACATTTGCAAAAATACGAACAATATTATTATGGCACTAATAAAGAATGTAAAAGGAATTTCCCCTGTTTTTGGGGAAAATATTTATTTAGCAGAAAACGCTACAGTGGTTGGAGATGTTAAAATGGGAGATAACTGCAGTGTATGGTTCCATGCGGTTATTAGAGGAGATGTAAATTCTATTATAATAGGCAATAAGGTAAATATTCAGGATGGTGCAGTGGTACATTGTACCTATAGGAAGGCTTCAACTAAAATTGGACACAATGTTTCTATTGGACATAACGCAATAGTCCATGGTTGTACTATTAAAGATAATGTATTAATTGGAATGGGTTCTGTTGTTATGGATGGAGCAGTTGTAGAAAGTAATTCCATTGTAGCGGCAGGATCAGTGGTCTTAGAAGGTACTATTATAGAGTCTGGTACTATTTATGCTGGTATACCTGCAAAAAAAGTAAAAGATTTAGATAAGGAAAAGATAAATAGATTGACTTCTGGGGTTTCAGATAATTATGTATTGTATTCTTCTTGGTTTATAGATGAAGATTAACTTCCTCTAATTTTACTTCTTCTTTAAAAAAGAATCTTGCACTTTTTTCAAAAGATTCAGTATAATCAGAAACATAAAAATGATGTTCAGTTTCTTTGGTTTCCTTTAATAAATTTTCTGATTCTAAGGATTCTGCAATATGATGAGCAACAATCTTGGCTGAGTCAATAACATTTACCTTCCCCTTATAATATTCATTTATTTCATTCTGAATTAATGGGTAATGTGTACACGCTAAGATTAGATGGTCGATATTCCTTAATATAGGTGCTGAGAGATAGTTTGAAATTACTTTTTTACTTATTTCTTCATTCACAAACCCTTCTTCTATCATAGGAGCTAGTAAAGGAGTAGATAAAGAACTTACATTCGCACTATTACACAATTCTTGTATTTTACTTGTATAGATGCCAGAACCTATAGTTGCTTTTGTTCCAATAACACCGATATTATAATTAGAACATACTCTTACGACCTCTTCTATAACAGGGTCAATTACATTAAACACTTTCTTATTTTCAGAATAATTTAAGACACTATTGTCTGAAACAGAAGATGCAGAGTTACATGCAATTACAATAACTTTACAATTCTTTTTAATCAGAAATTGAATTATTTTTCTACTAAAGTTCTGTATCGAATCTTTAGATTTTTCTCCATACGGAAGATGTTTGGTGTCCCCAAAATATATAATGTTCTCATATGGTAATACTTCTTTTATAGCATTTGCTACAGTAAGTCCGCCAATTCCAGAATCAAAAATACCTATAGGATTGTTTTTCATGATTTAAAGGTATAAAAAAAGCATCTTATTGTAAGATGCTTTTTTATAATTTTTTTAATATTGAATTATAATCCTAATTCCTTTTTTACTTTATCTAAGATGTTTTCACTATCTTTTGAGTATAAAAGAATTCCTGAGCTAGAATCTAAAATATAAGTATATTTTCCCTTTTCAGCAACAGCATTAATAGCGTTTGTGGCTTTTTCCTCAATTGGCTGTAGTAATTCAATCTCTTTATTTTGTAAAGATGTTTGAGCAGATTGTTGAAACGTAGTTATTCTTTGTTCTAACCCTTGTATTTCCGCAATTTTATCTTGTTTTGTAAGCTCATCATAACTTGCTTCATTGTTTTGATAGTCTTCAATCATAGATTGGTACTCTGATTGCATAGACATTAACTGACTTTCTAATCCTTTCGCATAGTCTTGTAATTCGGCAACAGCTTTGTCTCTTTCTGGCATTATAGAAATTAATTCCTGAGCGTTTAGGTGCCCAAATTTTTGAGCATAAGTGCTAAAAGTTAGTAATCCTAGTAATGTTAATAATGCTAATTTTTTCATTTATTATTTTATTTAGTTTAATATTTAGTATCCCATCAATTCTAAAACCTTGTCACTCTTGTCCAGGTCCGGGTTTGAGTATAACATGATTAAATCACTTGAGGCGTCAAAAATAACAGAATATTTGTTATTGGCCGCTAATTGTTGAACCGCATCAAAAATTCTATCTTGGATTGGCTTTATGAGTTCTTGTCTCTTCTTGTATAGAGATCCATTAGTCCCAAAATACTTTTGTTGTAATGTTTGAACAGACTTTTCTTTCGCAATTATTGCATCTTCTCTTTTGATCTTCATCTCAGAAGTTAATAATACTTGTTCAGATTGATAGTCCCTATACATCTGCTCTACTTCGGCATAAGCGGCTTCTATTTCAGACTGCCATGCTTCTGAGTAGTCATTTATTTTTTCTTCCGCCTGAACAAAATCAGGAACCTTTTTCAGAATATAATCTGTATCTACATATGCAAATTTTTGAGCATACATACCTAAAGAAGAAAAAAGAAGTAAAGTAAATAGGATGATTTTTTTTGTAGTTTTCATAATATTATATTTTAAAAGTTTTGTCCTATAGAAAAATGAAATTGTCCGATATTAGCATCAGGGTTTCCTGGAATTTCATCCATTCCCCAACCATAATCTAGTCCCATTAACCCCATCATAGGGATTGTTATTCTTACACCAATTCCAACCGATCTTTTTACTGAGAAAGGATTAAAATAATCGAAATTATCCCAAGCATTTCCTGCTTCTAGAAACCCAAGCGCATAAACAGTAGAGGAAGGGTTTAGACTAATAGCGTACCTAAGTTCGGCAGTATATCTATTAAAAATTGTACCACCAGTTTGTGGAGAAACAGAATTATTAGAATATCCTCTTAAAGATATTAATTCTCTTCCATCAAATTGATATCCCATTCCACTCATTCCATCACCACCTAAATAGAATCTACCGAATGGAGCTGCTCCAATACTTTTATTGTACATATTAAGGAATCCCATTTCTGCTCTTGTAGCTAAAACTAATTTATCTGTAATAGCAGAATACCATTTAGACTTAAAAGTCCACTTGTAGTATTCCATAAATTTATACTTTTCCTGATCTGTCATATCGGAGTAATCATCTATATCATCAAACAAGGAGTATGGAGGTGTTGCTTTAACATTTAAACTAAAGAAAGAACCTCTCCTTGGATAAGTTATCTGATCAACAGATTCTCTTTCTAAAGTTACACTATAACTAAAATCATTTGATGTTCCATCTTTAAAACTAAAGAAAGATTGAGAATTTTCTAATTTATATTGCTGAAAATTTAAAGAGTTTCTGAAAACGAAAAAATCATCAGGAACTTGTAGTCTTTTGCCGAGTCCAATACTAAGTCCTGTAATTTGAGTAGACTCTCTATCGTCACCTTCTTGACCGTTTGAAAATACATTTTTATATAAGGAAACACTTAATGAAGTGGGTTTTTTACCTCCTAACCAAGGTTCTATAAAAGACATTCTATAATTTTGATAGTATATTCCGTTAGATGAGGCGGAAATCATAAATCTTTGTCCATCTCCTGAAGGTAAAGGGTCCCAGTATCTAGGTTTAAAGATGTTTCTGCTAGAAAAGTTCTTAAACTCTAACATTAGAGTACCAAGTACTCTTCCTGCTCCCCATCCTCCTTGAAGTTGTATTTTGTCAGATGATTTTTCTTCTACATTGTAGGTAATGTCAACAGTATTCCTAATAGGGTCGGGTTGTATATCTATATTACCTAATGTTTCGGGATTAAAGTAATCTAATGCGGCAAGTTCTCGTTGAGTTCTTATAATATCCGAACGCTTAAACAAATCTCCTGGCTTAGTTCTTATTTCTCTCATTACAACATGGTCATTTGTTTTCGTGTTTCCATTAACAGTAACTTTATTAACTCTAGCCTGCTGTCCTTCATGAATTCTTATTTCTAAATCAATTTCATTGTTTTCTGTAGCAGTTTCAATTGGGTTTGCATTAAAGAAAAGATATCCATCATCTAGGTATAACGAACTTATATCCCCTCCATTTGGACTTCCATATATTCTACTATCTAATACAGATTTATCAAAAACA
>MDSW01004788.1_pt1 | contig 11696 bp, 13 predicted proteins | sample 811171 | NCBI WGS metagenome assembly MDSW01 (sample SAMN05326641, study PRJNA326480) | marine metagenome | isolation source: seawater | place: Atlantic Ocean: North West | collected 2012
GCTCTCAAAGATTCAAATAAAAAATTAAAAAGAAGTGACTTTTTCCTCCCAGAAAATCATGTTGTTTATTGTGCATTCCACAATCCTCTCAAAATAAATCCCAAATTATTTCATTCATGGATTAACATTTTAAAAAAAGTTGATAACAGTGTTCTTTGGATAAAAGTTAATAACAAAATATCAAGACAAAATTTAGAATTAGAGGCTAAAAAAAGAAATATAGACAGTAAAAGAATTGTATTTACGGAAAGGGAAGAGGATATAAATCTACATCTTGAAAAATTAAAGCTTGCAGATATTTTTTTAGATACATATCCTTATAATTCACATTCAACTGTATACGATAATATTAAAGCCGAACTTCCAATGATTATACAAAAGGGTAAAATTTTTTCATCAAGAGTGGGCGCAAGTATATATTCCTCTTTTGGTATGGGAGAATTAGTAGCAAAAAATAGAAAAGAATATGAAAATATTGCAATAGATATAGGACAAAACTATTACAAATTAAAAAAAATTAAAGAAAAAATTAAAATTAATTCTGATAAATTTAAATTGTTTGATAATGAAAAAATAACAAATGAATTAGAAAAAATTTACAAAAGTTTAATTTAAATCTACATTTTAACTATGATAATATGGATTGCATCATACCCAAAAAGTGGAAATACTTGGCTAAGATCAATTATTTCATCGTTAATATATTCTAATGATGGGATTTTTAATTTTAAACTAATCAAAAAAATACACCAATTTCCTGAGAAAATACATTTTAAAGACCTAGTTAAAGATTTTGGTAGTTTTGATGAAATAAAAAGAAATTGGATACTTGCGCAAGATAAAATTAATTTAAATAATAAAATAAATTTTTTTAAAACTCATCAAGGTAAATATACAGTTGGGAGAGACTCTTTCACTAATGATCAAAATACAAAGGCAGTGATATATGTTGTAAGAGACCCCAGAAATGTTGTTATGTCACTATCAAACCATTACTCTATGACGATTGATGAATCATTAGAATTTATGCTATCTCCCTCAATTATTGGTAATAGCAAAAGCTATGAGGAAAGTGTTAAAGAAAATAAAGCTAGTATATATACTTTACTAGGAAAATGGAACGAACATTACAGATCCTGGACAAGAAAAAAAGGTAACCTTTTATTGATTAAATATGAAGATTTAATTTCAGATCCACTAAATGAATTAGAAAAAATTATTTCTTTTTTAAAAAACTTTGTTGAATTTGAAACAAACAACAAAAAAAATCACAACATTCTTGAAACAACATCATTTGAAAATTTAAAAAAAATGGAAAATAAAAATTTATTTACTGAGGGTGTGTTAAATAAACATAATAAAAGTAAAGTTAATTTTTTTAATTTAGGACCTGATAACAAATGGCAAAATTCTTTGAATAGTACAATAGTAAATTCATTAGAAAAAAATTTTTGTGATGAAATGAAAGAATTAAAATACTTATAATATTTCAGTAAGTGCATTACTGAAGTTTTTTGCAAATTTTTCGGAATTAAATAAAGGTGTTGACAAAACATTATTATACAAGTCTTTTCTTAATTCATTTAGTACATTTAGATTTTTATTAAGAAAGACCGCTTTATCAATATAGTTATCAAAATTATCTGCTATTAAATGATTTAATTGAGAATTTAAAATAATACTTTCTCCACATCTTGAAGTAAAGTTTTGTCCTTTTAATACAATTACTGGGACATTCATCCACAAAGCTTCAAAGGTTGTTGTAACTCCATTGTAAGGAAAAGTATCAAGACACAAATCGATTTTATTATAAAAATTTAAATGATCTTTTTTTTCCAGAAAGTCCATTTTATTAAAAATTTTAACTTTATCAGCTACACCAAACAAATTGAATTTGCTTAATAAAATGTCATTAGAACAAAAATCAGAGGATTTCAAAATTAGATTAGAATTAGGAGTATTATTTAGAATCTTCGACCATACTTTAACAGTTTCATCTGATATTTTTCTAAAATTATTTAGAGAGCCAAATGTAAAAATTGGTTTATTTAAAGCCGGGGTTTCATTGAATATTCTTTGATAATTGAAGCCTGAATGACAATTCCAGATATCTGGAAGTTTTATAATCTTTTCTGAATATAAATGATGCTCATTTTCATGAATTAAATTTTTATCAGCAATCATATAATCTACATTCTTAAGTCCAGTAGTATTACAATACGCTAACCACGAAATTTGAATTGGTGCAACTCTGGAATTAAAAATTTCTAATCTTTCTGAATTTGTATATCCAATTAAATCAAATAAAATATTTATTTGCTCATCTTGTATCTTTGTTGCAATTTGCTGATTATCAAAATCTTGACAATTAAACCATTCATCAGACAAATTTCTTATTTCATTCTGACTTTTGTCATTTAGATTTTCTTTTGAAAGTGAAAAAATAAATATTTTAAATTTATTTTTATTTAAATATTTTATTGTATTTTTAATAAAGAAAGTAGTTGAGTGGTTTTTTTCATAATCACAACTAACAAAACCGATGTTAATTTTTTTATTTTTTTTAAAATCAATTTCATTTAAATTTTTAATACCAAGTTTAGTATAATAATTTGAATTTTTTTTTGCACATTCATAGATTTTTTTTTGTGACCAATCATAATGATAATTAGTCATAAATGTGGATAAGCCTCTTAAATATTTAGAATTAATATTACTATTTAAAATTTTAGAAATAATTTCTTTTTGTTTTTTTGTGTCTAACAAGTGTAAAAATAATAACAAACCATATTTTAAAAATTCTTCACTATCTTTAAAATTTTTCTCTGACTCTAAAAAAAATTCTCTAGCTTTTGTTAAATATTTAGAAAAATTTTTCGATAAAATAGAAGATTTAATTCCAACAATAATAAGATTTTTAAGCGCATTTAATCCGTGGATTGAATTTTTTTCCTTCAAATAAGCTAGCTCAAATGATTTTAAGGCCAAATTAAAATCTTCTTCATCAGGATTTTTTTTTTGATAATAGGATAAACCAATTATATTTATTAGACCCGCTGGTCTTTCATCTTGATTTGTAAATTGTTCTGAAAATTTTATTACTTCTTCGTATTTTTTTTCAGAATAAAATTTTTTTATTTTCTCTTTAATTTCATCACTAATCATTACTCATTATACTGATGTTTTATAATTTAAAAATAATTATTATGACGGTTTATTCATTGAATTAAAAAATTCAGAATTATTTTTAGTATCTTTTAATTTTGAATTGATAAATTCAATAGCATCCATTGTGCCCATTGGAGCAATTATTCTTCTAAGAACATTCATTTTTTGTAAATCATCTTTGTTAAAGAGAAGCTCTTCTCTTCTGGTCCCTGATTTTGTTATGTCGATTGCTGGATAAATTCTTTTATCTGCAATTTTCCTGTCTAGGACTGTTTCGCTATTACCTGTGCCTTTAAATTCTTCGAAAATAACTTCATCCATTCTACTTCCCGTATCTATTAAAGCGGTTGAAATAATTGTTAAAGATCCTCCTTCTTCTATATTTCTTGCTGCTCCAAAAAATCTTTTAGGTCTCTGAAGTGCGTTTGCATCGACTCCTCCTGTTAAAACTTTCCCAGAACTTGGAATCACTGCATTATATGCTCTTCCAAGCCTTGTTATCGAATCTAATAAAATTACGACATCTTTTTTATGTTCGGTTAACCTTTTTGCTTTTTCAATTACCATTTCAGCAACAGCAACGTGTCTTTGAGCTGGTTCATCAAAGGTAGAACTGATTACCTCGCCTTTTACAGTTCTTTGCATGTCTGTTACTTCTTCTGGTCGTTCGTCTATCAGTAATACTATCAAATAACATTCGGGATAATTTTTTGCTATTGAATTTGCTATACTTTGTAAAATCATAGTTTTTCCAGCTTTTGGTGGAGAGATTATTATTGATCTTTGGCCCTTTCCAATTGGACTAACTAGATCAATTAATCTTGGAGTAAGATCAGCTTTTTTTTCAACTTTGGTTTTCTCAACCTCCATCACCAACTGCTTGTCTGGATATAATGGTGTTAAGTTGTCAAATGCAATTTTATGTCTTGTTTTTTCTGGTTCTTCAAAATTTATCTTACTAACTTGTAGTAGTGCAAAATATCTCTCTCCTTCCTTGGGGGCCCTCACTGGTCCTTCAACAGTATCTCCAGTTCTCAAACCAAATTTTCTTATCTGACTTGGGCTAACATAAATATCATCTGGTCCTGGAAGATAATTTGACTCCATGGCTCTTAAAAAACCAAAACCGTCTTGTAATAGCTGTAAAACACCCACGCCAGTAATTTCTTCTTTTTCAGCAACTTTTTTAAGAATAGCAAAAAGTATTTCTTGTTTTCTTAGTGTGCTAGCATTCTCTATACCAAGTTCCTCAGCTTGCGTAATAAGCTGCTCTGATGATTTAAGTTTTAATTCTTGAATATTCATGATTATAAATTTGATAAGGACTTATCAGTTAGAAACAATATATATACTGTGGTTGTTATTTCAACCCTAGATTGGCTTAAAAATAGCTAAAAATACAACAATAATTAGGATAACAGTAGGTATTTCATTAATAATTCTAAAAAATTTTGCCGATCTTGTATTTGTAGAATTTTTTAAGGCAATAAGACATTTTCCTAAATAGTCATTATATATTGATAGCAATATCATTAATATAATTTTTGTTTGAAACCATAATTGAGAGAAAATTTCTAATCCATTTAAATAGATTAATACTAACCCAAAAACCCAGGTAAAAATCATTGCAGGACGCATAATGTAAAAAAACAATCTTTTTTCCATCACCTCAAATATATCGGTTGCGTCCTTTTTCTCATTATTTTCAACATGGTAAACAAAAATTCTAGGAAGATACAAAAGGCCAGCCATCCATGAAACAACAGCGATTAAATGTAAAGATTTAAATAATAAGTACAAATTCATATATCAGATGTTTCTTTCAATTAAAGACTTTAGCAGCGTGATATGGTCATCATTATCGTTTAGGCAAGGAATCATATCAAAATTTTTTCCCCCTGAATTTATAAAGCTTTCCTTGCCTTGAATTAAAATTTCCTCCAAGGTCTCGACGCAGTCGGATGAAAAACCTGGGCAAATTGTAAGAACATTTTTGACTCCTTCGTTGGGTAAATTTTCTAAAGTTTTGTCTGTATATGGTTGAAGCCACTCTTGTGGACCGAATCTTGATTGAAATGTAGTTTTAATTTTAATGGAATTATATTTTTCTGAAATTAACCTTGTAGTTTTGTGGCAATAACAATGATAAGGATCTCCTTTATCAAAATATTTTTTCGGTATCCCGTGGTAAGAAGCTATAATTAAATCGGGTTTCCAATTTATTTCATTTATTTTTTTATTAATGGAATTAACAAGTGCATCAATATAAAGAGGATCGGATTCATAGTGTGGTATTATTTTCAAAGAGGGTTGCCACCTCATTTTCATTAAAGTTCTGTAAACTTCGTCACAGACTGTTGCCGTTGTAGCTGCCGCATATTGTGGATAAAGAGGGAGTATCACTAAATTTTCACAACCCATTTCATGTAATTTGTGGACCTTACTTTTAATGCTTGGATTTCCATACCTCATTGCAAAATCTATAATGATATTTTCTTTGGATATCGATTGTGAAATTTTCTCACTTTGCTTTTTTGTATAATAAAGAAGCGGAGAAATGTTTTCATTTTTCATCCAAATTTCTTTATAAGCTCTGGCAGTTTTAGATGGTCTAAAATTAAGAATAAATAAATTTAAGATTATTTGCCAAATTACAGGATTTACTTCGATAACCCTTCTATCAGAAAGAAACTCTTTTAAATATTTTCTTATATCTAGCCAACTAGTAGAGTCAGGTGTGCCTAAATTAATTATAAGAACGCCTGTCTTTCCGTATTTTATAGGAGGATGGTTGTTTTCAATCATTTAGTAATTTTTTACAATTTTTATTAAATTTTCTAACATTGTCGGGTTGGTTTCGGGCAAAATACCATGGCCAAGATTAAATATATATGGATGATCTTTAAAAATTTCCAGGTATTTAGAAGCTTCTTTTTTTAAATTTTCATAATCAGTTAAAAGTATTTTTGGATCTAAACCACCTTGTATAGGTATTTTTATATCATTTAATATTTTCTTTGGATCAACATTATAGTCAATACTTACGGCATCCGGTTTAACAATATCACAAAACTCCTTATAATTTTTTATTTCTCTTGGAAAGCATACCACTGGAACATTTAAAGATTTTACAAAATTTACCAAGTTTAAAGTCGGAGTATAAATATAGTTTGGTAAATCTTTTTCTTCCAATAGCCCCGCCCAACTATCAAATATTTGGATTATATTTGCACCGTTATCGACTTGATTTTTTATATGAACTTTTAAAAATTTTTCAATAATTAATAAAGTTCTGTTTATTAAAAATTTGTCTTTAAAAAAATCTTCTTTTAAATTCTTTTTGGGTGATTGTCGATTAACCATGTAAACTAATAATGTCCACGGGGCTCCGACAAATCCAATAGTGTTTTTATCATTTAAAAATGGACTAAAACTTACTTTTTTTATTGCTTTATAAATAGGATATATTTTTTCTACAAAATCAATTTCATCAATTTTTGCAATTTCATTTAAATTCAGTTCTCCCAATCTCGGTCCAAAATTTTTTTCAAATTTTACTTTTTGACCCAAACCATATGGCAACATTAAAATATCTGAAAATATTATTGCAGCATCTAAATTAAATCTTTTGATTGGTTGTAATGTTATTTCTGAAGATAAATCATCATTTAAACACAAATTGATAAAATCAGAGTTTTCTTTTCGAATTTCTCTAAATTCTGGTAAATATCTTCCTGCTTGCCTCATAATCCATATAGGATTAAAAGAGGTGTCTTTGTTTATTATTACTTTGTCTAATGGTTTCATAAATAATCTTTATAAATTATTGTAGTTGTAATATATCCTGTGAATAAAGGAGATTATTTTTTATAAACATAATATTCACAGTTTACTAACACCTAATGAAACCAAAACTGTTTAAAATGAAGCTTTTTTAAATATGTTAATATTTGTGGATTGTTTAAATCTATTTATTAATAATGTTAATAAAAACCATCTTTTACAAGAGTTATTTAAGATATTTAAAATTGTATAAACTAATTAAAATAATACAAATTTATTAACAAAATATTCATGAGTAATACATACCAAATATATTTAATATCCGATTCAACCGGCGAAACCCTAGATAGAATATTTCTAGCTCTAAAGGCACAATTTTTAAATATAGAATATAAGGTTCATTCTTATTCTTTTACTAGGACAGAAAATCAAATTTTGAAAATTTTAGAAGATGCAAAAAAAAATCAGAATTCAATAATTTTATATACTATTGTAGACAACAGTTTGGCAAAGTATCTAGCTAATACAAGTCAAGATAAAAATATTCCTTGTTTTGGGGTCTTGGGAAATCTAATACTTAATTTTTCAAAAATATTAAATCAAAAAGCAACCCATGAGCCAAGTGGCCAACACATATTGAACGAAGAGTATTATGATAGAATTGAAGCAATTCAATTTACTATGAATCATGATGATGGAAATTTATTAAACGAAGTGCATAAGTCAGACATTATTCTTGTTGGAGTGAGCAGAACAAGCAAAACGCCAACATCTATATATCTTGCAAACAAAGGCTTTAAAACTTCCAATATTCCTTTAGTAAACGAAAATTCCTTGCCCGAAAAATTAAAACAAAATCCTCAATTGACATGTGTTGTTGGATTAAGTACCGAACCAGAAAGGCTTGTAGATTTAAGAAAAAATAGAATGAATTCTTTAAAAGAACGAGAAAATATAAAATATACAGACCTAGAAAATATTAAAAAAGAAGTATTGGACGCTAAAAAAACTTTTAAAAAATATAAATGGCCACTCATAGATGTGACCAGAAAATCTGTAGAAGAAACAGCCGCATCTATAATTAAAATTCATGAAATATACTCAAACAACATCAAATAAAATAATTCTTGCTTCTAAAAGCAAGGTTAGAAAACAAATTTTGGAGAAAAACAAAATCTTTTGCACTGTTGAGCCTTCAAATGTTGATGAGGATGTTGTTAAATCAAGTTTGCTAAAATACAAGGCATCCCCAAAATTAATTTCAAAAAATTTAGCAGAACTAAAAGCAAACAAAGTAAGCATGAGAAATCCAGATGAATTAGTATTAGGAGCAGATAGTGTTATAGATTTAAATGATGAATTAATATCAAAGCCTATTGATAGAGATGAAGCATTAATAATTTTAAAGAAGCTTAATGCTAAAACACATCTATTGATTAGCTCTGTTTGTGTATCAAAAAATGGTTCTATGATTTGGAATTATACAGATATATCAAAATTAACCATGAAAAATTTTTCAGACAATGAACTTAAAAAATATTTAAGCAAAATATCTGACGAAGCTTTATATTCATATAATGTTTACCAAATAGAAGGAGAGGGCAGAAGTTTGTTTGAAAAAATCGAAGGAGATGAAGACTCCATTATGGGATTGCCAATTAAAAAAATTAAAGAATATTTAGAAAATTTGTTATGAAAAAATACTTTGTAATAGGAAATCCTATAGACCATTCCTTATCACCTAAATTACATAACTTTTGGATTAATAATAATAATCTTGATGCTTACTATGATAGGAAGAAATTAGAAGTAAATCAGATAGAAAAATTTATTCTTGATTGTAAATCAAATAAAGTGGCTGGCATAAATGTAACGGTCCCTTTTAAAAAAACTGTAATACCATATCTGGATAAATTAAGTTTTGAGGCAGAAAAAACACAGTCAGTAAATACTATAATTTTAAAAGATGGTTATTTAACTGGATATAATACTGACATAATAGGTTTTCAGACTGCAATAGAAAAATTAAATTTTAATATTAAAAAAAAAAAAGATATTTATTTTGGGTGCTGGAGGAGTTGTCCCATCTCTAATATTCGCTCTTGAAAAAATGAATGTGTTAGAAATTAAATTAACCAACCGTACAATCGAAAGAGCAAAAAATTTAAAAACACAATTTAATAATTTAGAAATCGTAGAATGGGGTAAAGTTCCGGACTTTGACGTAATTATAAACGCTACAAGCTTAGGTTTAAAAAATGAAGATATAAATTTAGATTTTTCTAAAGTTGGTCAAAATAAATTATTTTACGATGTAATTTATAACCCACAAGAGACAAATTTTTTAAAAGTAGGAAAAGAAACAGGAAATATAGCTGAAAATGGAATATTAATGTTTGTTTATCAAGCGCTTGAAGCTTTTAATATGTGGCACGGAATAAAACCAGAAATAAATAATGAAACAATTGAAATTTTAAACAATGATTAGAATTGCAATTTTGGGCGACATAGGTTCTGGCAAAAGTTTTGTTGCAAAAAATTTTGGGTATCCTGTATTCAATGCAGATTTTGAAGTCTCTAAATTATATCAAAAAGAAAAAAAAGTTTTTAACAAATTAAAAAAAGAATTACCTAATTATATATTTTCTTATCCTATAGACAAAAAAGAAATTACAAAAGCTATTTTAGCAAAGAACAGAAATTTAAAAAAAATAATAAATATTGTTCATACAGAAATTAAAAAAAAAATGAAATTATTTTTAAAAAAAAATAAAAATAAAAAATATATTGTATTAGATATTCCACTTTTGTTAGAAAATAAAATAGATAATAAAAAAGATATTTTAATTTTTGTTGACGCAAAAAGAAAAAATATTGAAAAAAGATTAAAAAAAAGAAAAGGATATAATAAAAAACTTCTAACAAAATTTAGAAAGATTCAACTAAAAATAGATTACAAAAAAAGAAAATCTCATTTTATAATTGAAAATAATTTTATAAAAAAAACTGTTCTGAGAGACATAAAAAAAATAATGAATAAAATAAACAAATGAAAGAAGTAGTATTAGATACAGAAACTACCGGGATATCGGTTAAAGAAGGTCATAGAATAGTTGAAATAGGTTGTATAGAGCTTGACAATCAAATTCCAACTAAAAAAACTTTTCATTGTTATTTAAATCCAGAGAGAAAGGTATCAGACAAAGCATTTCAAATACATGGCTATTCAGACGATTTTTTGTCAAAACAAAAAAAATTTATTGAAATAGTCGATGAATTTCTTGAGTTTATAAAAGATAAAAATTTGATAATTCATAACGCTGAGTTTGATTTAGCTCATTTAAATAATGAACTTTTATTATTAGGAAAAAAAAAAATTAATAACAAAGTTGTGGATACTTTAATTTTAGCGAGGGATAAATTTCCAGGCACACAGATTAGTTTGGATGCATTATGTAAGCGTTATAGAATCGATAATTCTAAAAGAACCCACCATACAGCTTTACTTGATTGTGATTTACTTGCTAAAGTTTATATAAATTTAATTGATCAAAAGGAGCCTACTTTTGGTTTTCAAAATGAAAGCCAGCTTTTACACAATGATTTTACAAAGAAGACTTTGTATTTTAAAAAAATTGTTAAACCTACTTCAAGTGAGATTCAAAAACATAAAGAATATTTAAATAATTATTTAAAGAAAAATTATTTTTAACTTAATCTCTGATTAAAAAGTTTTTCAAAATCAACTTTTTTCTCAAACTTTATATCTGGATATCCTGAATTATGAAGTAAGTCCAAAAGTGCTTTTTCTATTTCTGGGTAAATTTTAATTTGTACGTCACACAATATTATTTTTTCAAGATCTTTTTTTTCTTTAATTTCATCACCGACTTTAATTATTGTTGCATAATTAATTTCAAAAAAAGATTTTTTTTTATTTTTTTGTTTATCTTCAAATTTCATAATAGTATTAACCTCTACCATTCTGTTTTTAAGAGGCTTTGAGTTTATGTCTATATTGAGTTCATATTTAGAGATATATTCTTTAACAAAAATATATGTTTCAATGTCAGCAGTTTCACTGGACATATCTTTTATATATTTTCCTAATATTTTATATTTTTCTGTCATCATCATCTTCTATATCTTCAAATTCCCCATCTATAAAATTTTTTTTTACGTTTATATTTTCTTTATTTTTAATTTTTTTTATAAATTTACTAAAAATAAACTTTCTAGTTAAAGGAAAGATTAACAAAAATCCCAATATATCAGTTGCAAAGCCAGGTATAATTAATAATACTGCAGCTATTGTGATTGCTGCTCCGGAAATAACTTCATACGCTGGTGTTTGATTTTTGCTTAATTGTATAAATCCAGATCTAAGAGTATTTAACCCTTCGTATTTGGCATAATAAACTCCAATAATCGCAGTAGTAAATATCAATAATATAGTTGTAATCGCACCTATTTGTGATCCAATTTTGATAAAAAGATAAATTTCTATTGCAGGTATTAAAATTATTGCCAATAAAATTGAGTTCATTTGTCCTTAATCTAAATTGCTGGTTGAAATTAATCAACAGAGTAATTACTATCAACCTATGAATTACAGCTTTGAATACATAGATATAATTTTACTGGCAATGATTGCTGGATTTATATTTTTAAGATTAAGAGGAATTCTTGGTAAAAGAACTGGTTTTGAGGGAAAATCACCAGCTCAATTTAAAGAGGTTTTAAAA